>Ga0209955_1000166_pt1 | contig 26672 bp, 22 predicted proteins | sample SalPonA_A_H2O_MG_FD_185716 | JGI IMG/M metagenome (GOLD analysis project Ga0209955, IMG submission 185716) | Water microbial communities from South San Francisco under conditions of wetland restoration - Salt Pond MetaG R2A_A_H2O_MG (SPAdes)... | ecosystem: Environmental > Aquatic > Non-marine... | reverse complement strand
CACCACTGATTAGGAAAATATTCAGTAATACTGGCGTAAAGGCAGGGACTGCAAATTTACCATAGGCATTGAGAATTCCGCCGGCAAAACCCGTCAGCGAAATAAACATCAGATAGGGAAAGGTAATACGAACCATGTCGGTGACAAGCTGTTGCTTGTATGCATCTACGACATAGCCCGGCGCAAAAATAGTGGCTATCACTGGCGCGCCCAGTGTCGCCAACAGGGTGACCATTGCCAAAATACTACCTAGTACGCCTGCCACTCGATCGATAAGGGCTTTAACTTCCTCTAAACTTCGAGTCTGACGATATTCCGACAACACAGGAACAAAGGCCTGACTAAATGCACCTTCACCAAACAAACGACGCATAAAGTTGGGAATTTTAAAGGCAATAAAAAAAGCATCTGCAGCCGCATCGGCACCAAAATAGCGCGCGACCACCATATCTCGGGCTACACCCAACACACGAGAGACCATGGTCATACTGCCAAAGATGGCACCCGACTTAGCCATTCCTCGGGTTGAATCTTCGCTCTTTACTGCCACAGACTGTTTATTTTCCTCAGTCATGGTCTGGTGCCCATTCGCTTCTTAAGCGTAGCCGATTGAGCTGCAGCCACTGTAGCGCAATCACGGTCGAAGCATTGATAACCTCACCCCTGGCCAACTTGGCAAAACAATCCTCGGCGCTGTATACAGTTGCTCGAATATCTTCATGCTCATTCTCTAGGCCAAACACGCCACCGGCATTAGAGGCATCAATTCTGCCACAGAAGATGGTCAGAAACTCATCAGTGAACCCTGGGCTAGAGTAATATCCAACAATGGGTTCAAGCTGCTTAACATGACAGCCGCACTCTTCTATTGCCTCGCGATGGGCGACATCGCTATGAGTCTCTCCAGGCTCAACTATCCCCGCGACGATTTCTAACATCCAGGGCGAATGCTGTGTGCGGGTCACACCAATGCGGAACTGCTCAATTAACAAAACCTCATCTCGCACAGGGTCATAGGGTAAAACACCCACGGCTTCTCCCCTGAGCAGCAACTCTCGACGCACATCAGGGCTCTGCCCACCCTTATAAAGGGCATGCTGAACGACTCGTGTCTCGAGTCGTAAAAAACCTTGGTAATTGACCTTAGTGGACTTGAGGCTCACATCGGAGTGATCGAAGGACATACTAGCGCTTAGTAAACCAATTAACGGGGCGCGAGTGAGACTCAACCTGATCGACAACATCAAGAATCATTGCAAACAGGGCCATGCGGACATTGATACCATTATCGGCTTGGCGGAAGATGGCAAGATTAGGATTCTCATTCAAATCATTATCCAGCTCGTTGGCCTCCATGCGAGAATCGCGTGGCAACGGATGCATAATCACCGTATTGGGTTCGCAATACTGGGTATAAATTGATTGGTTGAGACGGAAACGCCCACGGTATCTATCCGCCTCTTCTTTACTGGCAAATCGTTCCTCTTGAATACGCGTCGAATAGGCGATGTCGACCTTAGAGATACTCTCCTCTAGCTTATCCGTTACGATCACTTGATGACCCGCAACCCGCAGCATCTCGACGACATCTTGCTGCATTTGCAGTTCATCGGGAGCCACCATGGTGATTTGCAAATTATTGAACAGGCACAGCAACTTACATAGCGAATGAACCGTGCGACCATTTTTTAAATCGCCGATCATTGCTATGCGGAGGTTATCGATAGATTTACCTTGCCCAGACAGCTCTTTACGAATGGTATAGAGGTCGAGCAGGGCTTGGCTTGGATGTTCGTTGGCGCCATCACCTCCATTAATCACTGGTACTCGGCTAGCACTAGCAAACTCAGCCACTGAAAAAGCTTCTGGGTGACGCATCACGATGATGTCAGAATAACCACTAAGTACTCGTGCGGTATCATACAGAGATTCGCCTTTCGCCAATGCTGAGTTTTGGATGCCCGTTGTCTCGCGAACCTCGCCGCCCAATAGGTTAAACGCACAACCAAAACTCACACGGGTACGTGTACTGGGCTCAAAAAACATGTTACCCAGAATGGCGCCATCTAGCACTTTGGTGACTCGTTGGCGTCTCGCATAGGGTTCCATCATGTCCGCTACGGCGAAAATGCGGTCGATATCTGCACGCTCAAATTGTTGGATCGAAAGAATATGTTGTCCGATGAAGTCCATCACCTGCCTCGTATTAAACGATTAAACAGCCTCACCGCTTAATGCGGCACCTGAAATTTTAAATTGTAAATCAGCCCAGCGTCGATATAGGTCACTGTGCTTCAACAGTTCATCATGCTGCCCGGTGGCAACCACTCTTCCCTGATCCAGAACCGCAATCTCGTCAGCATTGATGACAGTGGCCAACCGATGAGCAATCACAATCGTCGTTCGTTCTTTGGTCAAAGCATCTAATGCTTTTTGCACCATGTATTCACTATCGGCATCTAGGGCACTGGTCGCCTCATCTAGCAGCAATAAATCCGGACTTTTTAAAATAGCGCGAGCAATCGCCAAACGCTGGCGTTGTCCACCCGACAAACGAATTCCAGCTTCGCCTACTTGGCTATCGTAACCATTGGGCAGCCTCTCGATAAAGTCATGCGCATAAGCCGCTTTTGCGGCAGCAATAACTTCTTCATAACTCGCATCAGGGGTACCATAACGAATATTATCTATGACCGTGCCACTAAATAGTGTTGGCTGCTGAGGCACCAAACCGATGTGCTGTCTTAATTCAAGCGGATCTAAATCGCGAATATTGACGCCATCAAAGAAGATTTCACCTTGTTGAACGTCGTAAAAACGCAACAACAAATCAATAATGGTAGATTTTCCTGCCCCTGAAGCACCCACCAACGCCAGTGTTTTGGCCTTACCTACTCGCAAACTTACATTGTCAATCGCCAGGTGATCCGGGCGGGTCGGATAACTAAACGAGACATTGCGTAACTCAATATCTGCCTGAGGGTCGGGAGGCAAAACTGCTGGCTTAGCTGGAGCAACTATTAAGTTATCCATGTGTAATAGTTCAATTAAGCGCTCGGTAGCCCCAGCAGCTCGTTGCAAATCGCCTAATACTTCAGTAATTGAGCCTAGCGAACCAGCTACCATCACTGCGTAGAATACAAAAGCCGCTAAGTCTCCACCACTGATAACGCCCGCCTGAACGTCTTGGCCGCCGGTCCACATCATGACTGAAATGCCGCCAAAAACTAAAATAATTACCGCCACTGTTAACCAGGCTCGTTGCACGATACGAGTGACCGCCACGTCAAATGCCGACTCAACATGTTCACCAAAACGATCACGATCTGCGCGCTGATGGTTAAAGGCATGTACAGTCTTGATATTGGAGATCGATTCGTTAACGTAGCTACCCACGTCCGCAATCTTGTCCTGTGTATTGCGAGAAAGATTCCTGACACGACGACCAAAGAAAATGATCGGCACAATCACTAGGGGAACGGTGCCAAGCAATATCAGAGTAAATTTAGCATTGGTAATAAACAGCCAAATCATGCCCCCTAAGAACATCAAGATATTACGTAACGCTACGGAAACTGAAGATCCAACAACGGTCTGAATCAAGGTCGTATCTGTAGTAATACGGGACTGAATCTCACCACTTGATGTGGATTCAAAAAAGCCGGGATGCAAGGAAATAATATGGTTAAAAACCGCCTTGCGCATATCGGCGGTAACTCGCTCACCTATCCATGACACTAAGTAGTAGCGGGCAAACGTTCCGAAGGCCAAAAGAACCACCAACGTCATAAAAAACTCGACGGATTCGGCTAGTTGGGCACTAGAATCAGAGCTAAAACCACCATCGATTAACAGGCGGATACCTTGTCCAATCGACAGTGTTACACCGGCGGTAAATGTTAATGCCAGCATAGCGCCAAAAACTCTCAACTTGTAGGGTTTCATAAACCCTAATACTGGTTTGAGAGCGCCAATTTTACGGATATTGACCTTTTTTTCACGATCTTCGGCCGGAGCCGCTTCAGACGTCTGACGCGCCATTTTCATTCCTTAATAAAGCCCGCCACCAAGGTTAACTTAGCGGCTCGAGATAGTTTTTTAATTTCAGCCTCACGTTTACATGCACTGGATCTGTCAGCATGACCCTCGGAATAAACCAAGGCTTCAGGAGGATCTGCACGAGTATATTTGGCGCCTAGTTTTCCACCATTGTGTTCTCGCCAACGCCTTTCAAGATCAGTCGTTACTCCAGTATACAATCGACCGCTTCGACAGCGCAGGATATATACGTACCACGGCGAAGTTATGTTTTCACATGGCATCGACATCAACAGAGCAATTCATCACCATAGGTGATTAAATCTTGTAATACTTTTTGTTGCGCCTCATTGGCGAGCGGCCAACAATTTTCAATGGCCTCGTGAAAAGCCTCGAGCGTTAAATCGCCAGGATAAAGCCCCTCACTCAAACGCTGAAAACAAAAGTCTGACCATTGTAACCGATCTTGTTCGCTCAGGCTTTCTGGAAAATTGCGCGCACGATACCTAAATAGCATTTCTTGAAGACGCTTATCGTTAAATGTAAACGTAGTATTTGTTAAATCTTGAGCATTGGCGAGACGTACCTGCTGCATTGTTGGCTTATCTTGCGCGGGAACAAAGGCGCCATAAAGTGATTGCTCAGGATCTTTATTCTCAAAGCTACGCTCTTCTGAAAAAATATCGCGTAACTTTTGATCCAAACCAATACTCTCTTTGTATTGCTTCCAGCGAACCCTAGCTGCGGCCAAATCAATACCCAATCTCTGTTGAGTAGCCTCATCAAGCAGCTGTGTCGGGGCAAGTACAGGGCATTGATTGGTTTTAATTTGAACGATCGGTATCCGTGCTTGGCCCTCTGGCAAATCAGCACTGCGGGTATAGAGTAACTCACGTAACTGAGCGGCTCCCATCGTTAAAACATCCTCGGATGCCTGAAGTAGATCAATACACAAGATTGAGTTTTTTTGCTTAGGGTGTTGCGCGATAGGCATTAACAAGGTCAAACAACCTTGCGATGCTGGGACCATGGGAGAAACATAGAGCACAGGTTTTTGATCTCGCCAATTTAGTAATTCAGCGACTTTATTTTTATCACGCAACTGAAAAACGTAATCGAATAGCTTGGGCTGACACTGTTTTATAAGCTTTGCCAAACCAATAGTCGCATAGACATCAGACATCGCATCATGTGCTGCCTCGTGAACGATACCATTAGCTTTGGATAACTCTTCCAATTTAAAACTGGGCAAGGTGGGATCATCGCTTCGTTTAGGCCACACAATACCATCAGGGCGAAGCGCATAGGTCAATCGAACCATATTAATGATGTCCCAACGGCTATTACCACCCTTCCATTCTCTCTCGTAAGGATCGTAAAAATTGCGCCAAAGGGTATAACGTGTCACTTCGTCATCAAAATTGAGGCTGTTATAGCCCACGCAGCAAGTGTTAGGCTGACTCATTTCACTATGGATACGCGCAATAAATTCTGCCTCACTATACCCTTCAGCTAAAGCCTTTTGCGGGGTAATACCTGTAATAAGACACGCCATCGGCTGGGGTAAAATATCGGGGCTTGGCCGACAGTAAATACAGAGCGGCTCACCAATCACATTAAAATCTTGATCTGTGCGAACGCCAGCAAATTGAGACGGGCGATCTCGCGATGGAGTATCCCCCCACGTTTCGTAATCGTGCCAATAAAAAGTGGTATTTGAATTCATTTCGACAATCTACAAGACTTCATGAAAGTTCGCCAGTGACTATTATGACAGTCTTAATCCAGTTAGGCATGGGGCAAAATAAAATACAGCACAGCAGGGATAACCAACACGCTAGCAAGATTACCGAGCATGACAATCGATGCTACAACAGATGGCTCCTGGTTGTATTTTTCGGCCACCATAAAATTCAATACAGCCGGCGGTAATGCACCAAATAAGATCAATAGCGAATGCTGTTGAGGAGGAAGCTCAAATACCGCCAAAAAAGACAGTGCCAATACCAAACCTGTTGCAGGAGTAATCAGCGCTACAGCCAGCCCTATTCGCCACGCTTGAAAGTCTATTTCCAGCAGGCGCACCCCCAGTGCAAACAACATAAATGGAATGGCGATCTGACCTATCATATCAATCGGGCGCCACAGAGCATCAGGAACAGATATATCGAATAGGGACACACCAATACCAGCGATCGTGGCAAGTAACATCGGCATGGTAAAAATCTGCCAGACAGAAGCCCGCCTATCAAGCATTTTGATACCCAGCGTGAAGTGTAAGGTATTACCCATAATAAACAGCAATACTGCGGCGGGAAGCGCTTGTTCACCAAAAGCAAAAAGCGCCAATGGTAGGCCCATATTGCCATAATTGGTGAACATAACCGGTGGGATAACGGTTTTAGTTTGCCATCCAAATAACTTAGCGAATGGATACGCAAGCACACCAGAGAACAGCACGACAAAGCAAGCGCCAAGCAGCAACCATTGAAAGTCAGCCAAACTGTATGGCTTACCTGAAAGCACTGAAAAGATGAGCGCAGGCACGAAGACATCAAGATTAATGCGATTTACCGCCGCTAAATCGGGGCGAAATTTACGACCGTAAACAGAGCCAATCAGCACGATAGCAAACACCGGAAAAACGATGCCTATAACCTGCTCTATCACTTACACCCCCAAAAAATAAAGGGGCATTGTAAACAACGCCCCTCTGATTCAGCCGTCAAAGACTTAGATCAGCGTTAATTCTTGCTCTTCAATCTTGGCGCGCCAGATCTGTGGGCCAGTATTATGGACAGACTCACCTTTGCTATCTACAGCGACAGTCACGGGCATGTCAACGACATCAAATTCGTAGATAGCTTCCATACCTAGCTCAGGGAAGGCCACAACTTCTGCGTGCTTGATGGCTTGCGCCACCAAATAAGCAGCACCACCAACCGCCATTAAATAAGACGACTCAAAATCTTTGATCGCCTCAATAGCAATCGGTCCGCGCTCGGCTTTACCTATCATCCCCATCAAGCCCGTTTGCTCTAGAACTTGACGGGTGAACTTATCCATACGAGTCGCCGTTGTCGGGCCAGCAGGTCCAACAACCTCATCTCTCACTGGATCAACGGGGCCAACGTAGTAAATAAAGCGTCCCGCTAAATCAACAGGCAGTGGTTCACCCTTATTCAACATATCGACAATTTTCTTGTGCGCAGCATCGCGACCGGTCAACATTTTACCGCTCAACAAAATGGTATCACCGGGCTTCCATGACTTAACATCATCCTTGGTCACGGTGTTCAAATTAACGCGCTTAACGCTGTCGCTAACTTCCCAAGTAATATCGGGCCACTGATCAATGGAGGGGGCTGTTTGTAATGCTGGACCCGAGCCATCTAATACAAAGTGAGTGTGTCGAGTTGCCGCACAGTTTGGAATCATCGCAACGGGTAGTGACGCCGCATGAGTTGGGTAGTCTTTGATTTTGACATCTAATACAGTGGTGAGACCACCCAGACCCTGTGCACCGATACCCAATTTATTGACGGCATCCATGATTTCTAAACGCAACTCTTCAACTCGATTAGAGGGACCGCGTTGACGCAGCTCGTGGATATCAATGGGCTCCATCAAGGATTCTTTAGCCAACACGGCGGCTTTTTCCGCCGTTCCACCAATACCAATACCGAGCATTCCAGGTGGACACCACCCTGCCCCCATAGTTGGAACAGTTTTCACGACCCAATCCACAATACTGTCTGAAGGATTCAGCATCACCATTTTAGATTTGTTTTCGGAGCCACCACCTTTTGCTGCGATGTCTACTTCAACTTTATCGCCTGGGACCATTTGGTAGTGGATGACCGCAGGAGTATTATCCTTGGTATTTTTACGCGTCCCCGCTGGATCAGCCAAAATAGAGGCACGCAACACATTATCTGGGTGTAAATAAGCACGTCTCACACCTTCGTTGATCATGTCATCAACACTCATAGATGCATCCCAACGGACATTCATGCCGATTTTAATAAATACCGTCACGATGCCAGTATCCTGACAGATAGGACGGTGACCCATGGCTGACATTCGAGAATTGATAAGAATTTGCGCCATGGCATCTTTTGCGGCGGGATTCATTTCATGCTCGTAGGCCTGATTAACCGCCTGTATAAAATCAACGGGATGATAGTAAGAAATAAATTGTAAAGCGTCGGCAACACTGTCGATCAAATCGTCTTGGCGAATGGTGGTCATGAATGACTCCGTAGCTAAAAATGACAAAATAAAATTGTAGCACGGCAAGCCACAAGGATGCTGCCCGAAACAGTCATATTTGTGTGTTAACCAAGTTGAGAATCAGTATTCCAATCAATAAGAATTTCTGCCAACAAAGTTGCTTGGGCATGCAAACCTTGTAGCTCTTCGAGTGTATCTCTTGGTCCCTCTAACAAGGGTGTCTCGAGCATTTTTTGAACATTGGGATGGCTGGGATTCGACAAACGCTTTTGCTCAAGTTTCCAGCGGATACCAAATACCATGAGTCGATAAAATTGCAGCTTTGTCTCCAATCTAATTTGAGAAAAGTCTTCTAATTCACCAAAAGCATTAAAATCCAAACCTAGCACCGTCGCGCCACGCCCCTTTTTAGAGGCAACGACTGTGGCCCGACGAGCGCCACCAACCAAAATAGCTAAATCACCGAAGGTCTCACCGGAAATAATCTGATTGATGGGTTCACCGTAAACTTCATTTAAATACACCGATAGCGTACCTCGTAATACAAAGTACAACCATAGCCCTACATCACCGCGTTTAACAATAACTTCTCCCGGTTCAAGCTCAACGATTCGGCTGTTCTGAAGAAGTAAATCTAGTTGAAGGCGATCAGCCTGCTTAATCCCCTTATAGAAGGGTATAGCCATCAACAAGCGATCAAGGTCTTGCTGGCTATATCCATGGAGATCTTTAATTTGCATTTACTGATCAACCTCTTTCAACCAATTGACTATATCGTGAGCATAGTAGGTAATTATCAAGTCTGCGCCTGCACGCTTAAATGACATACAGGTCTCCAGTACTACAGCACGTTCATCTATCACACCTGCTGCCGCGGCTGCCTTGACCATAGCGTACTCACCACTCACATGGTACAGCGCCAGCGGTCGATCAGAGTTGGCGCGAATATTAGCGACCACATCAAGGTATGCAAGGGCAGGCTTAACCATCAGTATATCGGCGCCTTCGTAGGCATCCTGCAGAGATTCTGCCAATGCTTCACGGCCATTCGCCGGGTCCATTTGGTAGGCATTGCGATCACCTTTGAAATTAGAATCAACAGCATCGCGAAACGGGCCATAGAAGGCAGAGGCAAACTTCGATGAGTAAGACATGATCGGGATATGCGAGAAGCCATGGCTATCAAGCGCCTCACGAATCGCACTGATCATGCCATCCATCATGCCCGATGGGGCAATCATATCGACACCAGCTCGCGCCGCCGTCAATGCTTGCAATTGAAGGTTTGCCAGGGTGGCATCGTTATCGACGTCACCATCGCATAACACCCCGCAATGGCCGTGATCAGTGTATTCACAAAAACAGTTATCGCTTATCACAAACATATCGGGAGCCGTCTGCTTAGCGATCGTAATCATTCGAGCCATTAAACCATTGTCAGACCAAGTATCGCTTCCAACATCGTCTTTATGGTGTGAAACACCAAACAAAATAACAGCGCGAATTCCTACCTGCCAGGCATGCTTAATCTGCTCCGCCAACTCTTGCTCAGGATAACGGAATACGCCCGGCATTGAGCTGATCGCTACTTTCTCGGAAATACCTTCTTCAACAAACAAAGGCAAAATTAAATCATTAACCGATATATGGTTTTCACGCACCATAGCTCTTATTCCTGCCGAACGGCGAAGCCGACGCATGCGCAAGGGTAAATCCATCGAAGAAGCTCCAAAAAAACAATTAGATATAGAGTAAGTATAACGGCAATACTACGAATTGACAGCCAGCCTTGTGTCATAATACGTATCAATTAAAGAATTTAATTTTTATGAGTAATCGCTATGAACTCGCTCGTTTTTAACAATCGCTTTGCCACTCTTAGTGATGACTTTTATACAAAACTCTCCCCTACTCCTGTCCGTGAACCCTGGCTCATACACGCCAATGAAAAGCTCGCCGAGGAACTAGGAATATCTAAACAGTGTCTCGCCAGCCCAGCCATGTTGTCTTGCGCTAGCGGCGGGCAAGTACTCGATGGCATGGAACCGCTGTCACAAGTTTACTCTGGCCACCAATTCGGCCAATGGGCTGGACAATTGGGTGATGGCAGAGGCATTTTACTCGGAGAGTTAAATGGCACCGACCTCCATCTTAAGGGCGCCGGCAAAACACCCTATTCTCGTTTTGGTGATGGTCGAGCCGTTCTACGCTCTAGTATTCGTGAATATCTTTGCGGTGAATATATGCACCAAATTGGCATACCTACTTCTCGCTCGTTAACGCTAGTTGGTAGTAGCGAGCCCGTATGGCGTGAATCTTATGAGTCCGCTGCCATGATCATCCGCACCGCCGACTCACACATTCGCTTTGGACATTTTGAACATTTTCACTACAACCGCCGTCCCGAATTGGTAAAAGAATTAGCCGACTTTGTCATCGAGCACCACTTCCCAAACACGAGCAATTACGCCGATTGGTTTAAGCAAGTGGTGGTAAATACCGCAACGCTGATGGCCAAGTGGCAAATAGCAGGGTTTACCCACGGCGTGATGAATACCGACAATATGTCTATTTTGGGAATTACCCTTGACTATGGGCCTTATGGATTTATCGATGACTACGTAGCAGACTATGTCTGCAATCATTCAGATCATCAGGGAAGATACGCCTTTGACAAACAACCCACTATTGGCCTTTGGAACCTGAATGCCCTAGCCATGGCATTATCGACTTTAATTGATAGCGATGACCTAAAGCAGGCTTTAATGGAGTATGAACCGACGCTTGTGAAGGCCTATCTATCGGGAATGTCAGCGCGTCTCGGCCTGCCTGACTCCATGGAAAAAAGCGATGAAAAACTCATTGCCGAGCTTCTTGCGTTACTTGAAAAGGAAGGATGCGACTATCACCTAGCCCTAAGATTCCTTGCTCAGGATCACGATAAGTTTGAGGCCATGTTTAGCCAACAAGATCCTAGATCATGGCTCAGTGACTATCAACAGCGCCGCCAAAAAGGCAGTGCCGCTGAAGAACTGCAGCTGTCCAAAAATCCGCTCGTAGTATTAAGAAACCATCTTGCTCAAAGGGTCATCGCGGCTACAGAAAGCGGCGATAAACGCCAGATAAGCAGTTTTTTTGAAGCACTGCAAAACCCCTACGATATTCCAAAAGACCAACAGTGGCTCGAACTGCCCAAGAGCGAAGAAAAAAGTATTGCGCTGTCTTGCTCCTCTTAGTGAGCGTTAGAAAAAATTCTATCAGTAAGTGTTAGTCGCGTAATTTTTCGAGTAAATCAGCCATTTCTGCATGGCTGATGTTTTGTTTAGCGGTTACTCGACCAAGTTCTTCCAAGAAATCCCTGAATCCCTCGTCGACTTTCAAGCCATCACTAAATACTTTTTGTGTATTGGTTATACCGCTCTGCATGATCGTTTCAATAGAGCTCTCCTGCTCTTCTGACATCATTAGCTGAGGAATAATTTCTTCGGTACTCTGCACCATGTTTTCGACGACACCCGCAATATCCTTGATAACTTTATTAAAGGAATCATCCACACCTTTCACCATTGCTTGTACTCGCTGAACGATGCGTCTCATTAACTCTTTTTCGTTACACAGCGCTTGGAAGTTATCGAGCTCACGGGTTTTCATATCAACCGCCTCGACCACCGTAAGAATATTGTCTTTTATCTGGCCGTACTTCACTTCATCATCAACAGGCATATTCTTAATTAAGAGCGAAATATTTTCGTAGTTAACAAAGGTACGCTGTTGGTAATCAAAGAACCTACCCCGGTCTTTTAAATGATCTAATAGTAAAACCTCATACTCGCCAGGCTGGCCTTTTGGCACTAAGTTGTATAAACCGAAGTGACTACGAATCTGCAAAACACAATCGATATTGAAATGGTTCATGGTTTCAAAGAACAACTTACCCAATTCAACAAAACTCTCACACTCAACACTCTTCATAAAAAACTGCAAACACGCGCCCAGGTCGGCAGTATTAGCCATGGCGCTGAATGCCATTTCATTAGCGCGTTGAGCACGCAACAACAAATCCGCGGCCTGGGATAAGTGACTAGCCGCTTTATTCAACCTAGGCACTAGGTCAGATAACTGAGATGGTGCAACAATATCATTTACACCCACCTCAAAAAGGCTAGCCAGATCATCTGCGTCAAAGCCCTCTGCGACAACGACTGTAACCAGCTTGTTGGGCTCACGCTGTTTTAAGAACTCCTTAATGTCTGTGGCATCAGCACTACCCCACCAAAGCAGCAATAAAGCGTCCTCTGGCAAAGCGGACAAGTCAGACAACAGTGAGGTTTCAAAAGCCTCGTTTAAGCAAGCTTTATCAAATTCCTCTGTGGGAGCATAAATGTATAGTGTTTGTGTCACTGGCTAGATGCCCATGCTGCTCAATTTGATTGATATATCGGCCACAATTCTGGAAAGTGAAGGATGTTCTACTTCAAACTCGGCAACTAATTCATTCACCGTGGCCACGAGGCTGCCGTCAGAGGCTGCAGTGACGTCTCCCTCTGCAGCCAACTGGTCTTCAATCGAATTAATCAACGGCTTTAAACGTTCGGTCAACTCGGGGCTATCCGCACGATCAAGCTCGGTACTTAACTCTTGCAATTTTTGCCTTAATTCATCACTCATCACTCACCTCTCATTAGTAGCTTCTAATTTAAGTGTAGACCGCATATATCAGCCATCAAGTTTATTGTTGGCTAGCCGATAAAACGAAATATCAAGATAATAAGGAATTAGTCATGAGTCTTTATAGCGAACTGGGCGGTGAACCCGCTGTCGATGCTGCCGTAGAAATTTTTTATCAAAAGGTACTTAGCGACCCAGAAGTGAGTTATTTTTTTGATGGCTTGGTCATGACACGGCAAAAAGCCATGTTAAAGCATTTTTTAACTTTTGCCTTTGGCGGTCATCCAGAATATACCGGACGAAGCATGAGAGCCGCCCATACAAGGCAAGTGGCCCAGGGCATGAACGAATATCACTTCGATGCCATCATAGGGCACTTGGGCGCGACCTTAACCGAGCTAAAAGTTCCCTCTGACAAAATCCAACAGGCAGCCACCATTGCTCTAAGTGTAAAGGATGACGTACTAAATCGATAATGACCGCGATTGCATCTTGTACTCATTGATGTTTCAAGGCAGAGTTTAACTTTTTATCCAAATAAGAAGTTAATATGGACACACGTAGCGAGTTTAGTTCTCGATTTGGTTTTTTAATGGCTGCTGCCGGTAGCGCTGTTGGCTTGGGAAATATCTGGGGTTTTCCCACCCAAACGGCAGAAAACGGTGGCGGCGCATTTGTACTGGTTTACCTTTTTCTTACTTTTGTACTCGCCTATCCTGTATTAATGGCCGAATTACTCATTGGCCGCCATGGTAGAACCCATATTATGGGTAGTTTAGGCAAAATCTCATCCGGCCCTGTGAGTAGAAAAGCCAGTATCTTTATCTCAATTTATGCCTTGGTCGTTGTCAGTCTCATTTTAAGTTTTTACTCCATAGTTGCTGGTTGGATGCTAACGTCTTTCTTAGACCCTGTGGCGCGCCTTCTCGACATGAACAATGTTGCTACCTGGCTGACAGCCTTTAGCCTTGAACGCAACTTACTCGCAGGACTCACCTTTTTAGTACTCACCGTGTGGGTGATTAACCGCGGAGTGAAAGATGGCATTGAAGCATGGTCAAGCCGATTAATGCCTTTAATGATCATCATCATTATCGGTCTAATAGGCTATGTCATGACGCTAGATGGCGCAGAGGAAGGCCTACGTATATTCCTCACTCCTGACTTTAGCCGCGTACTGGATCCCGAATTGGTCATTAGCGCTCTAGGCCAGGCCTTTTTCTCGCTTTCGCTGGGCGTCGGTACCATGATGATTTATGGTTCTTACGTAAACCGCAAAGAAAACATGGTCAAATTGGGAGCCTATGTTGCGATTCTAGATACGTCGATTGCTGTATTAGCAGGCCTACTCATTATCCCCGCGATGTATGTTGCTCAACATAATGGCGTCAGCATCTATGCCGCCGACGGCTCTCTCCTCTCTGGCGACACACTAGTGTTTAGCGTATTACCCCAGCTATTCTCGAGTTTGGGAAGCGCTGAAATTCCATTATCACTGTTCTTTTTTGCACTGCTGAGCATCGCGGCCCTAACGTCCTCAATTTCAATGTTAGAGGTACCTGTTGCCTATGTGTCTGAGGACAGCAGATTTCATTCTAGCCGCCATCGTGCTGCCTACTTAATGGCCATCATTGTTGCCATCATGGTAATTACAATTTTGTTTAATTTTGAAAGTCTGTTTGGGTTAGTTATTGGCTTTACGACTCAAATCAGCCAGCCTTTAATTGGCATTTTATTCTGTATTTACGCGGGTTGGATTTGGCAGCGCAACAGCGTACTAAAAGAGCTTGCACAAGGTAATCCAGAGGTCGCCAATAGCTTATTCTGGCGGATCTGGCCCAACTACATCCGTTTTGTCTGCCCGATTCTACTGGGTCTTGTGTATTGGCAAAGCTTATCGTGAGGGTAATATTATGACCACTATCTATGATTTTACGGTACAAACCATAGACGGCCGCGAGGTGTGCCTTAAGGACTACCAAGGCAAGGTGCTGTTGATTGTGAACACTGCTAGCAAGTGTGGTTTTACCCCACAGTTTGAAGGCTTAGAAAAGCTATACCAGAAATACGACCAGCAACAATTTGCCGTACTTGGCTTTCCCTGCAATCAGTTTGGTGGCCAGGACCCGGGTAGCAATGATGAGATTGCCAGCTTTTGTCAAATGAACTACGGCGTAAGCTTCCCCATGTTTGCCAAGATTGATGTCAGCGGCACACTTGCCCACCCGCTATTTGAGCATCTCAAACACGCTGCACCTGGTGTATTTGGCTCTGAAAGCATCAAGTGGAACTTCACCAAGTTTTTGGTTGATCAGCACGGTCAAGTCGTCCAAAGGTATGCCCCAATGACATCACCAAAAGACATTGATGAAGATATCTCTGAGCTCCTGGAATCCTAGAACAAAAAAAACGGCTATATTACTAGCCGTTTTTTTTAAGATTAAAAGACCTTTGTTAGTGCTCTCTGGTAGCAAAGAAGCGTACGTCGGGGTAGCGATCTTCTGCCAGAGATAGGTTCACCCTAGTGGGGGCCAAATAAGTTAAATGTCCACTGCCATCAAGCGCCAAGTTATCGGCGGCTTTACGCTTAAATTCTTCAAATTTCTTAGGATCTTCACTATCTACCCAACGCGCGGTATAAACATTGACGTTTTCGTAGACTGCCTCAACCTTGTATTCATCTTTCAGGCGATAGGCAACCACTTCAAACTGGAGAACACCCACAGCGCCAACAACAATATCGTTGTTATTGAGTGGAAAGAATACTTGGGTCGAACCCTCTTCAGATAACTGCTGCAAACCTTTTTGAAGGGCTTTCATTTTGAGTGGGTCTTTCAAACGAATTCGGCGGAACAACTCGGGAGCGAAGTTAGGTATACCCGTATACTTGAGATCCTCACCCGCGGTAAAAGTATCTCCTATCTGAATAGTACCGTGGTTATGTAAACCAATAATATCGCCGGAGAATGCCTCTTCAACCAAAATACGCTCACCCGCTTTAAACGTCACAGCGTCAGCTATACGCACATCTTTACCGGTACGTACATGCTTTATCTTCATTCCCTTTTCATAGCGCCCAGAACATACGCGCATAAAAGCAATTCGATCACGATGCTTAGGATCCATATTGGCTTGAATCTTAAATACAAAGCCTGAAAAAGGCTCTTCTTTGGGGTCAACTTCTCTACTCTCAGTGGCACGAGCAATGGGTGGAGGTGCCATTTCAACAAAACCATCCAATAATTCGCGCACGCCAAAATTACCTAAGGCTGTTCCAAAGTAGACCGGTGTTAGTCGACCCGCGAGGAACTCTTCCACGTCAAACTCATGACTGGCGCCGCGCACTAATTCAATTTCATCAAGAAAATCATCGTAGTAAACACCTAAAAGTGTTTTGGCTTCATCACTTTGTAAACCGGTGATCTGAATATCATCAGGAATAGTGTGACCCTGACCAGACTTATACACATGGATCACATCAGTGTAGAGGTTATAAACCCCTTTAAATTCTTTGCCCATTCCTATGGGCCAGTTTATAGGAGCTCCAGCAATGTTAAGCACCTCTTCAATTTCGTCAAGCAACTCAATGGGGTCGCGAATATCACGGTCCATTTTGTTGACAAAACTCAAGATTGGCGTGTCGCGCATACGACAAACATTCATCAACTTAATCGTGCGGTCTTCAACACCTTTTGCGCCATCAATGACCATTAGCGCGGAGTCAACCGCGGTTAATGTACGATAAGTATCCTCTGAGAAGTCTTCGTGCCCAGGAGTATCCAGAAGATTGACTGTACGCTGCTTATAGGGAAACTGCATCACAGAGGACGTTACCGAAATACCACGCTCTTGTTCCATGGTCATCCAATCAGACGTCGCATGCGGCCCCTTTTTACCTTTAACAGAACCTGCCAACTGGATAAGGTTTCCATACAGTAACAACTTTTCTGTCATGGTGGTTTTACCCGCATCCGGGTGGGAAATGATGGCGAAAGTGCGGCGTCTGGTAACAGCGTCAATAAATTCGGCATTTGCCATGGTACTTTATCCTGTGGAGTGCCCTATAAGAAGGCGCGCATTATACACTAAAGCGAAGCTTTTTGACGTGAACTAGCGCTTTTTAACTACCCAGCCAATGTGTCGTTGGACAGCAGGATCGGCCAATAGTAGTTCCAGAGAATAAAATTGTTTCGCCAACGTCATTTCATCGTAAAGCCGGTGAACAGCACTGTGGCAATATCGGCATATCATAATGCCTCCATTGAGCTGTTCCCGAGAATAGTGAGTTCGAAAATGCTTGCGACGGTGCATTTTACGGGGTATGAGGTGATGAAAGGTCAACGGCCGAGCACAACCACACAGCTGACAATTTCGAATAGATGTATCGCGCGCCAACAACATTTAAATACTGAAATCTGCCCATTTTACATGGGCCATATGGCGCTGAAACTCACCAACAGACCAAGGCCAGTTGTTATTAATGACGCCATCAGCACCCTTGTACCAACTTGGGCAATCCTGCATCCACACAGTACCGCTGAGGCTGTCTTTCAACCAGTGCTGATAATTGGCTTGTGCTTCTTCAGTAACTTCAATGTGCCCAAGAGCCCCTTCATCAACGCCCTGCATGGCTTCAACGATATAACCGACTTGGGCCTCAATCATGGCGATGATGGAGTTACTTCCCAAGTTGCTATTGGGCCCATAAAGCATAAAAAAATTAGGAAAGCCCGCCACACAAACCGATCGATAAGCCGCTGTACTCCCAGCCCATTTGTCATGAAGTTTAATCCCATCACGGCCTGTAACATCTAGCCCCATAAGAAACTGTGAGGCTTTAAAACCGGTCGCATAGATTATGATATCGCAATCATATTCTTCACCACCTGACATGACACCGCGCGGGGTAATCGCTTCAATCGGGGACGTCTCAAGACTAACATTTGGCCTCATTAACGCGGGGTAGTAATCATCACACATCAGAACCCGCTTACAGCCAATTTCGTAATGCGGAGTAAGTTTTTTCCGCAGCTCAATATCGCTCACTTGACGATTTAATTGCCACTTAGCCAATTTCTCCATAATTCGCTGAGCCCATTTCGCTCGGCGCATGGCAGGAAAAAATAATTTTTCCCCCTGGTTAAATATCACCCATCGATAAAAGGCTAATACCATGGGAACATGATTAAACAGCCAGTTTTCAATCGCTAAATATTGTCGATCAAGACGGGGAATCAAATAGTTAGGGGTTCTTTGGAACACCCTCAGATGTGAGGCGACCTTGGCCACCTCGGGAATCAATTGCACGGCACTTGCCGCGCTGCCAACAACGGCCACACGTTTACCTTGCAAGTCTGTCTCAGCATCCCATCTGGCACTATGAAATGAAGCTCCAGCAAACGCATCTATACCGTTTATGTCTGGCATGGAAGGCTGGTTTAACTGCCCTACTGCGCTCAGGGCAAACGTTGAAATAAATTGTTCTCCAATAGAGGTTATAATTTCCCAGCTGTCACCATTCCACGTCATACTCTCAACTTGAGCGTTACAACGGATATGATCGGTTAATTGATACTTTTTTACGCAGTGATGGAGGTAGGCCTCAATTTCCGGCTGAGTAACATAGTGACGCGACCAATTAGGATTGGGCTCGAATGAAAAAGAGTAAACACATGACGGTACATCGCATGCAGCACCTGGATAACGATTAAAAAACCACGTTCCACCGATATCAGAGGCCTTTTCTAGAATCACAAAATCATCGTTTCCGGCCTGCTTCAATTTAATTGCCATGCAAATGCCAGCAAAGCCTGCACCCACGATCACTGAATGGTATTTCATAAGCCTTAACCCTCTATTTTGATGATTCTCACACGGAGAGTTTGCACAACAAAGCTAGTTCAATCCTAATGACACCAAATAACCCAAGCAAAAAAATAAAAATTGCCAAACATTTTTCATATTAGCTTTCTATACTTACTCCATATATTAGGGTGTTAGGCCACTGTGAACGATTTTATACAACTAAACATACAGGACAATCTGGGCCACAGCTATACATGGTCTATGGTGGTTCTATCGTTGATGTTGGCTATTACTGGCAGCTTTTTGGCGGTTTGGCAGTCTCTTTTACTTAAAACAATTCAATCACCTTCTGCGCAATCTTACGTCAGATTATCAGGAGCACTGGCTTTTGCGGGCGGCGTTTGGAGTATGCATTTTGTAGGCATGCTAGCTTTTGCTCTGCCTGTGAAGGTGACATATGACATACCCCTAACGCTTACCTCTATTCTGCCCGCAGTGCTCGCTGGACTATGGGTTGAAAAATGGCTTGCCAACCCCGACCAAAACGATTTCCAACTCTTGCTTCATTCGCTCGTTCTTGGCGTTGGAGTGGGCATGATGCACTACATAGGTATGGAAGCCATGGTCATGCACGCCAAGCTCACTTATGAACCTATTATGTTTTCTACTTCCATTCTTTTGGCGGTGTTACTGTCCGCGTTAACTTTATTGATGCTACGCAGAATGCACCAAGCTCATCATTTATCACACACAAAGCATATTGTGGTCGGTGGCATTGGACTGGGATTAGCGATTAGTTCTATGCACTATACCGGTATGATGGCAAGTCAATTTTCAGGCATCGCCCAGTTTGCAGAGCCGGTCCATGCCAATGATTATCTCTTTTTAACCACATTGGTCTTCCTTGTTTCAACGCTCATTATCGTCATTTCATACAGCGGTAGTTTAATCAGTCAGGTACGGCAAAAGGGAGATGCTGTTGCAGTTCAGGGGGAAGAATTAAAAGCCATTTTGAAACACGCTATGATTCCTCTCGCTACAACGGGCGTCGACGGCAAAATTCAAACCTATAATCAACAGTTTAAAAAACTCTTAAATGCTAACGATGAACTCATTAAACACAAATCCCTAGCGCTTTTTATTCCAGATTTAACAGGTCGTTTCAATGCTAATGGCCCTGCAGAGTGGAAAATGGAGTGCTCAGCTAACGCCATCAACAACGTAGAAATCTTAGAAGTAAAGGCCAGTCGTTTTAGCCGCGGCAAAGAAACTCTATGGGTAGTGTCTGTAAACGATTTAACGGAAATAAAAGATACACCATCACAGCAATTATCCAACGCCAATTACGACAAGCTGACTGGACTATTTAACCGCTTCTACTTTGACATTCAAATCAATCGAGAATTAGAAGCAGCACATCTAAATCACCAGCCACTATCACTACTTATTGTAGATCTTGACCAATATGAAGGGATTGTTGCTAAGCTGGGTAATTCAGCGGGCGATGAATTATTGAGAAAAGCCTCTCAGCAGATGAAAATGGCTCTCAATAAACAAAATTACTTATTTAGATTTGGCGGCCACAAGTTCATCATCATGCTCCCCACAAGCGGCCCTGACAAAGCCTCAGAAACGGCTGAATATATTCGAACTAGCTTTGGCAGCGAAATTCAATTGAACGAAGAAGAAAGCGCCAAAGTGACGGTTTCAATCGGGATTTACTGTATTCAGAATGTCGCCGAAGAGTCGCCCACACAAATTTTGAAACGAGCGGATCAAGCACTATTTATTGCAATCACCAATGGACGTGACAAATCAGTGCTTTACGCCAACGCCAGCTCATCTTCTCACCAAAACTGAAACTGTCATACAACGACTCTGTGCTAATCGCTATGGTAAACTATGGCGCACTAATGGCAGAGTATATCTATGACAACACTATCCAATAAAACGCTCATTCCACTGGCACTTCTATCAACACTGCTCATGAGTGCTGATGATTTTTTGCAGCAGTGGTTTAGTGATGCTGCTAACCATGCCCAGTTAGAATGGAATTTTGTCTTAGTGATGGTGATCTTCAATCTCTGCCTATGGACGATTTCCTCAAAATGGTTAAGCAACATAGTGCTTACTGTCTTTTGGCTGTTTAGCGCCGTGCAAATAGGTAATATCAGCTATTTTGGCCAGCCGCTTAATCCCGCAGACCTACCTAATTTTTTTAATGATCTTGGCGAAGTTTGGGAAACGGGAGCAGCCAGTCTGCAAGACACATGGTTCGTACCTCTTTTCAGCTTACTACCGTTTGCCACCCTATTTTATTTGCACAATCGATTTTGTTTTGTAATTACCAATAAATGGCGTGTGATTTGTTTAGTACTTATTGTTGCTATCTTGGCATCTAAACCCTATCGCGCAACCTACCGCTCGATGGCTTTTTTTATGCCTGGCCCCACGCGATCATCCCTTCACAACAGTTTAAATGCTTGGTCTTATTTTTTAGTGCATATTTCAGATACTGACCGGGTATTCGATACTGGCAAACAACCACTAGCCAACATCAGATATGAAACCAGTGACACCGCACATGTCTGGTTGGTTGTTGCCGATTCGTTGCGTTCTGATCGGATGAGCAGCTTCGGTTATTCAAGAGATACCACACCAAACTTAAGAAAAAGAATAGACACAGGCGAGATGATCGCCAAACATGGTATTGCCGCCGGCGTTTCAACCATCGTTAGTTTGTCTCATATGGTGAATCAGGTTTATGAACCTGGCAGACAAAAGCTACTCTCCAACCACCACAACAACATTTATAAACACGCAAAAGCTCAAGATTTTCAGACCCTGTGGTTATCAAGCCAAGAATCTAAATTACTCAGTTTTCTGGGCGCCAATTACATAGATATCGCTATGACTAATGAGGACTCGCCGCTGCTTTACCGTCAAAAAGGCGACCTTGGGATTATAGATGTTGTTGCGCAACAAGATTGGAGCAAGCCCAGTTTCGCTATCCTCAACTTGCGAACTGTGCACAGCCCTTATCACAGTAATTACCAAGGGTTGATGGACTCTCCCCCCTGGCCAACAGATACTTCTCTGGACAGAATAACCCGCGAAAATAACGCCTACGATAATGCGGTGTTGTTCCTTGACCAAGCGCTAGATGTCCTTATCGAGCAGTTTTTAGCATTACCAGGCGAGGGCTATTTAGTGGTCACTGGCGACCATGGACAGCTACTAGGGCGTGATAACCGTTGGGGTCATAACAAACTTGAACCCGAAGTAATCGATGTTCCAGTGATGATCATGTCGAAAAATGCTCATCCACAATCACTCGACAATATTGCTGACGAGCCATGGATAAGCCACCTTGAAATGATGCAATGGCTGTCCAAAAAAATGGGCATCGATATCCAAGATAGCCAGCGCGATAAAACTCTTCACTATGTGAAAGGCTCAAAGCTTCTCGGTGACAATCACATCCAAGTCGTCCGCGAAAGCCCACAGGGACTTATCTATGGCCCTATCATGCTGATAAGTGAATGGCTTGCCTCGGAAAATGAATAACCCATTACTCTCGACAGCTAACATTCAACCCGCATCACTCGAGGACCCGCTCTATTACCTGCATAATTTAGACAGTGTTCTCACGTGGGTTTTATCCCAACATCGCGATATTTTTAGTGCGAGTGAGCTCGCTCAGATACACACCATCCTGTCTTTAGAGCAAGCCAGCAGAGCATGCTTATATCGTCTTATAATGCGGCGAGGACAATGGTTTAGAGATGACAAACTTAACTACCGTGAAATAGGAGAGATAAGACCTCACCTGAAAGCCCTTTCCCGCCAGCAATTAATCCAATATGACGAGCCTTGCCAGCTCACTGAACTGCTCAATGTATGCCTAGTCAGCGAACTCCAGCAAATCTGGCAAGCTCTGGCAAGCGGGCAACCGCCAAAAGGCAAAGACGCCCTTCTTATTGAACTTAGCCATTTTGATAGCGGTGCCAAAGTAGCCCTCAACGAGTGGTGGCCTGAGGCAAGCTTTAAGCTTATTAAAATTTGCTGCCAAGATCTATTCGACACAATGACCACGCTTTTTTTTGGCAATTCTCATCAAGACTGGTCGGAATTCGTATTGACGGAGTTGGGCCATCAACGCTACCAACAAGTTGATCTTCATCCTCAGCACAGACCTTTTAAAAAACGTGAAGAGTTAAATACCTTTATGCTTATGAGCCGACTGAACGACGCATTGTTCAATCGACAAATAACAACAGCTGAGGCCTATGACCTTTTACCGGCGCCTCTTGAACAGGATTGGTTAGAATACCGCCGCCAAAAATTGCTATTTCGCATAGCTCACGCGGAAGAGCGGGCAGGAAAATATAGCGAGGCCCTGAATCTGTATCGTCAATGCCAATACCGTGAAGCCAAGATTAGACAAATGCGTGTAATGGAAAAACTCTGTAATGACCGAGTAGTTTTTCGCTACGCCACACTCATTAAACGACACGCAAGGCGAGAAGATTGGCGTGAAGCAGCCATAAAAATTGAACAAAGAAGCGCCAAAAAGTGTGGTATACCAGTACCCAAAATAAAACGCTGGAAACCCAACCTACAGCATCTAGTAGCTATTAAAATCCCCAATCAAAGTGTCGAATATACTGTTAAAGAGCATTTCCATCGTCCAGAAACGCCCTGTTATTATGTTGAGAATGCTCTATTCCCGGGGTTATTTGCACTCACTTTCTGGGAGGCTATTTTCGCACCTATAGAGGGCGCTTTTTTTAACCCCTTTCAACGCCAACCCGCAGACTTATATCAAAGTGACTTCTCTAGCAGACGCCAGGATTTAATTGACATGGCGTGGCAACAGATGCAACAAGCAGACTACCGTGACCTCGTTATTGACCGCTACCGTAACAAAAAGGGAATCGCCAACCCCTTTGCCATATGGGGACATCTCAATGAAGAGCTTTTATGCCATGCACTGCAGTGTATACCGGTCGGTGATCTTAAAGTTGTCTTCGATGTCATGTGGCAAGACCTTAGGCAATACAAAAATGGGTTTCCCGATCTTGTTAGGTTCGATTTAGTCAGTTCTAGCTATCAATTAATCGAAGTCAAAGGTCCCGGCGATAAATTACAGGATCATCAATTACGCTGGCTTCGCAAATTTGCCGACCACGGTATAGACGCCGTGGTGTGTCATGTCAGTTGGCAATAGTCATGCAATACGTATCAGTCACGAACCTGTGTGATTTTGCTGCCCGAAAAGGCAGTATCGATACCCGCTATACCCCCACCCCGTCCAGCGAAGATGGCAGAATTGCCCACGCGTTGATTCAAGGCCAACGCAAGGGTAATTATGTTGCAGAATACCCATTACAAGGCACCATTGGCGAGTTAAAACTTCGCGGTCGAGCAGATGGATATCGACCTATCAGCACCAACGGATACCCGGAGCTAGAAGAAATAAAATCCCATCGAGGTAGTTTGGAGCGACTCAACCCCGACAAGCAGAATCTTCATTGGGCACAACTTAAGGTTTATGGCGCGCTGCTTTGCTTGAAGGATGACCTTGAGCAGGTACAACTCACACTCTGCTACATCGATATAGACAGCGAAAAACAACATTCCATAAGCCAATATCATACACGCCAAGATCTCATTAAATTCAGCGCTGAGCTTTGTCGTGTTTACAACGTTTGGCATCAACAGGAGATGGGGCACAGAGCACAAAGAGACCAGGATTTACATGCGATTAAATTTTGCCACCCCAAATTTAGAGCAGGCCAACGCCAGTTAGCCGAAGATGTCTACAAAACAGTTGCCACCGCTAGGGTAAGCCTCCTAGAGGCACCCACAGGACTGGGTAAAACCCACGGAGTACTGTTTCCTCAGCTGACCGCAATGCCAAGACATGCTATTGATCGATTGTTTTTACTCAGTCATCGAAATACGGGGAAATCTATATGGCGAGAAGCATTGTCTGAATTGGCACCGGAAACATTGCGAGTCGTGCAACTCGAAGCACGCCATCGGTCTTGTGATAACCTAACACTTGCTTGTCATGGTGAAAGCTGTCCTCTTGCCAAAGGCTTTTATGACAGACTACCCGCCGCCAGACAGCAAGCGGCCGATCAAGCCTGGCTAGATAATGACAGCTTATCAAGTATCGCTTCACAACATTCCATCTGTCGCTACTTTCTGGCACAAGAAATGGCCAAATGGTGTGACGTTGTGATTGCCGATGTAAATCACTACTTTGATCAGCAGGCGCTTCTCTATGGATTGATGCGACAAAATAACTGGCGAGCAGCGCTTTGCTTAGACGAAGCACACAATAGCATTGATCGAGCCAGTGGTATGTATAGTGTCTCTCTCGATGAAGTCGATTTGGCAAACTATGCCAAAAGAGCCCCTGCCCCACTGAAACCGGCTTGCAACAGCGCCCTTAAAGCCTGGCGAGAAATTAGGAAAAGTAACCCCAACGACGGCACGACTTTCTTACATGAACCACCCAAAAGCTTAGTCTCAAGCTGCACAAAGTTAGCGTCTAAAGCTACGGAGTACATGATCGAACACCCTGGCGACGCAGAATTACAAGAGCTGATGTTCCATTGCATGAGCTTTACCAAGCTGGCTGAAACCTTTGGCAACCATACCTTGGTCCAATGGTCTGTCTATAAACATCGACATCGTTTTCAACGAGCTCGAATCAAACTACAAAATATAGATCCAAGTGATTTTCTGCGACACCGTTGGCAAGACTGCCAAAGTGCGGTGTTATTTTCAGCGACACTTCAGCCATTTGAGTATTATGTTGATTTATTGGGCATAGAAAATCCTGTTACCAAAGCTATTCCCAGTTTATTTACCAAAGATCAACTGACGCTGCGCGTCATTAAAAATATTGATACCCGACTGCACAATCGACAGCACACCGCCCAATCGATAGCCCAACGAATCCAGCAGCAGTTACAAGAAACACCAGGTAATTACCTAATTTACACGCCAAGCTTTGCCTATCAAGCCTTACTGGAACATGAGCTGTGCGATCTGCAAATGGGACATCGCATCATTTCACAAACAGAAAGTATGAGTGAAGATCAGCGACAATTATTCATTAATAATTTCCGACAACAACGCAAAATTTTGGGGCTAGCAACTTTAGGCGGCATTTTTGGGGAGGGTATAGATTTACCTGGAGATGAGCTGATCGGGATATTTATTGTGAGTCTGGGGCTACCGCCCCACGATGATTTTCATCGAGAAATGCAACGGCAGTTTTCAAAGCGGTTCGGAATAGAAAACGCCTATAGCTATACTTTTTTAATTCCTGCCATGCGTAAAGTCATTCAGGCGGCAGGTCGATTACTAAGAAACGAAACCGATTACGGGCTTATAGAACTCATTGACCAAAGATTCGAACAGCCTGAAATAAAAGCCCTATTACCTACATGGTGGTTCTAAAAATAAGGACAACTTATCTGAACCCATTCAGTAAAAAAGTCGTATAAATGTGTGAAATCCATTGGAGTATGTGTATGAACAGCACAATGAGCTACACTGATAGATCAACATCAGTGGAGTCGAAGAAAGTGCAAAACAATACCAGCACAAAAAAACGTGACGACGAATGGACCGAACGTCTGGAACGAATTGCTGTGCACCGCGATCGCAAAGCCTTCGCGGAAATTTTTGCTCACTTTGGCCCACTAATTAAAGGCTTTGCTCGGTTCGAGACCGCCGATAACGACGGCCAGCAACTCGCTGAAGAATTAGTTCAGGAAGTCATGATTAAGGTATGGAACAAAGCCTCTTCATTCGACTCTACTAAATCAGCTGCCACAACATGGATATACACCATGGCTCGCAACACAAAGATTGATATGTTGCGACGTATAAACAGGCAGCCCACA
>Ga0209955_1000165_pt1 | contig 26861 bp, 25 predicted proteins | sample SalPonA_A_H2O_MG_FD_185716 | JGI IMG/M metagenome (GOLD analysis project Ga0209955, IMG submission 185716) | Water microbial communities from South San Francisco under conditions of wetland restoration - Salt Pond MetaG R2A_A_H2O_MG (SPAdes)... | ecosystem: Environmental > Aquatic > Non-marine... | reverse complement strand
ATTTTTGATGAAGTGGGTATAGGTCGATTTGTTTACAACACCAACACTCAGAAGATGTATTACATTACACCTGATGGTGCTGTAAACGTTGGTTCGACGGCTGACAACTACTCATTTACACTTGACGGAGATTTGTCAGGTGTTGTTAACATTGACTCTAAGAGTAACGTAGTACTAACTGCTACAGTTAACCCTAACTCAGTTGCTTTAGGAACTGACACAACTGGTGCGTATGTTGCTGACATAGTACAAGGTTCGGGTATTACATTATCTGAAACTGCTAGTGGAGCAGAAAACAATACCGTTACTGTAAATCACGCTGATACAAGTTCACAAGTAAGTGTTAATAACAGTAATGGTACTGTTATTCAAGATATCACACTAGATACCTTTGGTCATATTACGTCTATCGGTAGTTACAATCTAGATAACAGATACTATACCGAAACAGAAATCGATAACAATGTTGTACAAGGCTCAAGAACCGTATCAGTCAATTCGGTTTCGCAGAATTCAATAATCAGCAACCCTAATCCATATGGTACATCAAATACTGATTTATTCGGCGCACATATAGATTCAACAGATGGTTATTTTGTAGTTGGTGCACACGCAGAAGATGAGGCTGGTGGTACTACTTCGGGCAAAGTTTATGTCTATAGCAGTATAGATGACAGTTTAATTACAATTTTGGACAACCCTAACAATACTAGTACACCTGCAGGAGACAGTTTCGGATATGCTGTTGGTATAAGTGGTGAAATTGTTGTTGCCGGCGCGTACGCCGAAGACACTGGCGGGTCAAATTCTGGTGTAGTATATGTATTCAACGGCTTATCAGGTGAGTTGCTATACACGCTATCAAACCCTAACGATTATGACACTGCTGCTGGCGACTCTTTCGGTCGTGCAGTTGATATTGATGGTGATTACATTATTGTCGGTGCACCATATGAAGATTCGGTTGGTAGTTTGGCAAGCAATGTTCCAGGTTATAATTCTGGTAGAGTTTATATATTCAATGCTAAAACAGGAGCATTAATTCACTCTATAGCAGATCCTAATGCACATTCATTTGAGGCATATGACTATTTCGGTGAAGCAGTTGCTATCTATGGAAACTACGCAGTAGTTGGTACACGCCGAGAGGATCCTAATGGGTCTTCTTCAGGAACAGTTTATGTGTACAATGTTACAACTGGTACATTATTATACAGAATAGACAACCCTAATTTGACAGGTACTGGCACTGATGACGAATTCGGTTATTCAGTAGCGTTAGACGACCAGTACCTAGTTATCAGTGCTCGTTACGAAGACGTTGGTGCTACCAATTCAGGATCAATTTACGTGTACAATGTGACTACCGGTGGATTTTTATGGTCTGCATCTAATCCAGCAGGCTCCGGCGGCAGTAGTGATTACTTCGGAACCTCAGTGTCCGTGTCTGAAGGAAGAATCGTAGTTGGTGAACCACGCGGTGATACTGCAGGAACTGACTCTGGTAACATTCATATCTACGAGGCATCAACAGGAACATTGTTGCATACTGTGGCCGATCCTAACGGGTACAGTACTGGTGTAAATGATTACTTTGGTGACGCAGTTACAATTTCAGGAACAAAAGTAATAGCCTCAGCCGCGTATGAAGACGATGCAAGCGGAACTGATTCCGGAAAAGTTTACACATTTGACTTGACAAAGGCAGGTGAAGTATCGTATACTGTTAGTAACAACACAAACTTTACTGGTGAAGTTTGCTTTAATAATGATGTGTGCCACACTGCTAATATTACCACTGATGGTAATTACAACATTCTAGGTGATGTTGGTATCGTAGGCGCATTGAGTGTATCAGGTGATACTGCACTTGATACACTTACAGTAGACACAATTAATGGTGCCGCTGCTGACTTAGCAGAAAACTATGTGTCTGATGAACATTACCCGGCAGGAACAGTTGTTAAGATTGGCGGTGAATATGAAATTACACAAACTGATTGCGCAAATTGCAATGAAGTATTTGGTATTATTTCAACGCAGCCGGCATACTTAATGAACAGTGAATGTCATGGTCTACCAGTCGCACTTGAAGGTCGTGTTCCATGTAGAGTATGGGGTAAAGTCCAGAAAGGTGACAGACTTGTGACAAGTGGTATACCAGGTGTTGCAATGTCGGCAAATGGAAGTACTATTAATTGGACACAGCAAGTGGGTAGAGCATTAGAAAGCAAAGAAACTGACGGAGAAGGCATTATTGAAGTTGTCGTTGGTATAAAATAATAAAAAGGTTCCGGAGTCCTTAAGGACTCCGGGTGTATAAATAAAATAGATATTTAAAAAATAAGTCAAGATAATATCTTAACGAACAGGAATTAAAATTTCTGACTTAATAATTAAAAAAAGACGTTGAGGACAATAAATGGCGGTAACAATTAATGCTAAGGGTACCACGGTACCATACTTTAAGATTGGTAAAACTGGGGTAACTTTGTACCAGGGATCTTCTGATCCTTCTGGCTCTTATACTGTAACAGAAAATGATGTTTGGTTCGATACTGGAAATCAAACCATAAAATATTTCAATGCATCTGCATCGTGGGATCAAGTTCAAGGAACTGGTGGCGGTTCTACTGCGTGGGGCGACTTGACTGGCAATATTGCCGACCAAACCGACCTTCAAACTACACTAGGGGATTACGCACTAGTTCGCGATATGAAATTGGAGAATGGTTATAATGACCGTTCAGCGACACTAGTAACATTTACAGAAGCGACCCGTACATTTACTATTGAACCTGCGTCAGGTCATACATATTTTGAAGTATGGTCTGAAGGCGTATATCACAAAATAACAACTCAAAAGAGTATTCAAATTCCAGACACTGAAGGTTCTCATTACATCTATTTTGATGGTTCGGGTAATCTAGCACAAACAACAACATATGACAGTCACGATTTGCTTGCTAGATACGCATACACCAGTGCGATATATTGGGATGCTGACAATAAGAAAGTAGTCTACTTTGGTAATGAACAGCATGGTCGTGCTGACTTAGAAATGCACGAATATCTACATGACTGTGTAGGTACACAATGGGTTTCAGGTTTGGCATTGTCAAACATGACAGTAGGCGGTGATGGTTCAAGCGACACACATGCTCAGATAGGAATCACCGATGGTAAAATACGTGACGAGGATATTGGTCACATTATTACTAATGGTAGTCCTCAAACTCTTTCATCTGTTGCTCAGATACCACTGTATTATCGTACAGGAACTGCCGGACATTGGAGAAAAATAGACGCTACTGGATTCGTTGCGCATCCGGTAGGTTCAGGCAGACCTGCTTGGAATGAATGGACAGGCACAACTTGGCAACTGACTGAAGTAGATAACAATGACTATGTTATAACACATATATTTGCTACAGGCGACAGAAGACACCCTATTATTGGTGTTATCGGTCAAGCAACATATCCTACAGTATCGTCTGCTCAATCTGGAGCAACTACAGAGATTAATCAACTTTCTACTGGTGAAATGGACGAAGCGTTTGAAGAGTTCAAAGCGATTGCTTCCGTTCTATTGTTCACAACAAATAACTACACTAACTCTGTGAAGGCATCAATCGAATATGTTGACACTGGAGTTGATTACATTGACTGGAGAACAGTTTCTGGTGGTAACGCAGGTACACTAGGCATTGCTGTTAGTGACCACGGTCAAATGACAGGATTAGAAGACGATGACCATCTACAGTATCACAACGATACAAGGGGTGATGCTAGATACTACACTCAAACACAACTTGATTCGATGATTCAACATACTGAGTCTTATTCATCAGGCGAGATTGCTATAACATCAGGCGGTTTAGTACAGTTGACTCATGGTCTAAATTCAACCCCAGAAAGTTTTACATTTTTGTTGAAATGTGTCACTGCCGAAGCCAACTACAGTGTTGGTGATGAACTGGTAATAAATCATAGCGAATCTGTATCTGCGATAATTTCATCTACAAATATAGACTTAAGATACAATTCAGCAACTAGTGTATTTTCTGTACCAAATAAAACGTCAGGTACATTGACTGCACTAACAAACGCTAATTGGAAATTGATAGTTAAGGCATGGGCATAATATGGCAGTAAAATATTATATAGACATTGACGGTAATTATATTGGTGCATACAACAATGTAAATTTAGCACCTCAAGGTGCCATAGAAGTAACTGAGCCGCCATCAAGTGTAGAAGACACCTGGAACGGATCTGAATGGATCGCATCCACTGATTTGAACCCGTCGGATTATATTAAGATAGGTACCTCGGCTAAAGCGGTCATGGTATGCGAAGACTATATATTGCCAACATTAGATGGTGGCTCAGGGCAAGTTATTCGCACTAATGGTCAAGGCATAACTCAATTTGCAAATTTGAATACCGACGATGTAATTGAAGGAACCACCAATAAATATGCTACTTCTGAAAACTTAAATCAGCATTTAGCAAGTGGCAATGTTACTGAAATTTTAGTTAACGGTGATATAACTACTGACAATGCCATTGTTGGTAATACAATCATAATTGGCGGTAAAGAACTATTAACTAGTGCAATTCCAGAATACTTTATGTTGAGTAACAACATAGGGTCATACAACATTTACTATACATCAAATATCATAAAACCTGGAGAAACGGTTAATGCAGTTGACTTGGAACTAATGGATATGGTAGAATCTACTCCTAACAGTTATAAATTTAGGCAAGCAACTGATGCTAGCGGAACATGGAAATTGTTAAGTGTTATTACGTATGAGGCTGTAAAAGGCATCGATTATATTTGTGGAATGTGGGTGAGGGTACTATAATGGCAACAGTAGCAATAACAGATTATAGAAACGCAAAATGGTTAAACCAAGAACATACAATTGCTTCATTGGAAGTATTAACTAATAATTATGGTTGGATTGAAACTTCAATCGACATGAATCAAGAAACATTAGAGCCGCATTTGCAGCCAATAAAAGAATGGTTGACTAATAATCCTCTTGAAATTACAGCATACACACCTGATCTGGATAAAGAGAAGCAATTACTTCTGAATGAAATTGCCGACAGACGGTACCGTGAAGAATGTGGCGGAATGCTTATAAATGGCATGCCGTTGAAAACTGACCGGGATGCACAGGCAAAGTACACGGGTGCAGGTGTGCAAGCATTCATTGATAATACAATTATATTCAACTGGAAAACAGCAAACGGAACACCAATTCAAATAGACGCTACTACAATGCTAGGTATTGTACAGTCGGTTCGTGGTCACGTACAAGCATGTTATGATAGAGAATTTGCTTTGGCTGCGGCAGTCGAAGATGGCACATATACGCCAAACATGATTGACGAAGGTTGGCCTACGTATACCAACTAAACAACTTTTTTAACAAAGGCTTTAATGCTTTAGGTTCCTCAAATACTTCATTGACCCAAATGGGGAACCTTGTTAGCGTATTTTTCCATAGATGCAACTCTTCTATTAATTCAGATATTCTCTGAATATTCTGATTTTCACTTGGATACATATATTCAGATTGAAGTTCTTTTATCTCTGCTTCGGCTTCGGTTAGTGTCCTAATATCGGTTTCAATTGCTTCTATGTAAAAGTCTAGGGCAACTTGATCCTTAAATTTTTCAATCAGTATTTTATGGTGTTTGGTCAATGATTTTCTATTCATTGACATTGTTTCTTCCAGATCAAAATGCAACGCACGAACAGGGTTAATCGAACTATCGTATCGTTTCTGTACATACGCTATTTCATATCTTGGTTTAACAGTGACCAAAGAATCAAATGCAGTGTAACAAACTGTATCTATTTTGTTTTTGTATGAATGTATTTCGGCTTTGGAAATAACTTTAATCTCACTCAATACGTGCCCCAGCATTTCCTTATCTGTATCCCTAAAGTTTTTTATAAGGTTTTGAATTTGGTCAGGGGTGGAAGAAAGTACAGTATGTCTAAGACTCTCGGATATAACTCCGGTCTTCATATACTCCCTGCACTCTCTTATAAATTTTTCTCTTTGAAAATTAAGTATCTCCATTTATGTCTCCCACTACATACACATATTTATCATTGGTAGACACTTATGTTTTATAAGTCAAAAATCTTTGATTATATTTTCTAATAACTTTATTTTATGCTTATGGAAAAGTGTTCGTTTAGCACCTGGGTGAAGAGGCCGCGGTATGTAATTTACATCTACCCAACAATATCCTCCTGTTTCTTCATTGAGAGTTGGAACAAATTCGTTAGATACGACTACTGCAAAGGTATAATATGCAAATTCACCATCACGGGAATGATATTGGTCTAGTGGATGTACTTTGAGAATATGTGATATGGTATCTAACCCTAACTCTTCAGACAATTCACGTAGCATACCCTGTGAAACATTTTCGCCATCATCTACTTTGCCGCCCCAAAAACCCCATTTGTGACCATAACTACCACTGTCTGAACGTAGTTGTAAAAGTAGTTTTCCTGTATCCTTGGCGATTATTACCGCACCTGCCGCTTTAAGCATAAATTATCCTAGTAATTCTAATCTCCAGTAACCTGCTTCATATAGTCCTAAGAATGTGTTTTGCCAAGCACCATTGATGAATCTATACTGGGTGTCAGTATATAAGTTTGTAACGAAACCTGTACCGGTGTAGGAACTGGCATCAAAACTTATAATCCACTCACTACCATTATACTCTATGATATCATCTGTGTCAATATCAATACCAAAGTAATTAGATTCTGCTGTACTAGAAGTTAGACTTAAGTATCGCTGACCTACAGCAACAGTAGGAAAACCGTTAAATCCGGGTCTTGCTGTTCTACTATCTATAATACGGTCAACCGGAGCAAATGTGTCTGTTGGCAATGTATCATTATCTACAATAAATTTTAAAACACCTGGGTCAGTAGTGGATGTAAGAACTCCTATAGCATCGTTACTCAAATCTTCTAGTTCACCGTGCCATTTTAGTCGTAGTCTACTTGCTCCATCGTTAAATGTTCCATAATAATCAATAACGTCTTGCCATACTATGTCATCATCGTAGTTTCCCGGTCTCAGAGGTTTAGCGAATACTTCGCCGTTTGACTCATACATTTCAAGACCGAAGTTTTCTGGTGTGACAATGATAGTTTCCATTCGTTCAAATTGGTCAAAGTAATGAACCGCATTGGGATCAAATTGTTCCAACATAATTTGTGAGGTGTCATCGTAAATGTTGTCAATAACATGGCGAATAATTTTTTGACTTGACACTAGAGCAGGTGGGTTAACCCAAATAGGCACTGTGAAAGTAAGAGTTAATACGTCTATAGTTTCATCTGTGCCTACAGGTATAGATTTGTTTGACCATGTAACTCCTGTCATTTCTACTGTTGTAATAGCAGTCCAGTCAACCGGTGAACTACTAGATTGTATGTCAAGTGAAGGATTGTATAGAACACTAATTTGTTCGAAAAGTTGTAGTTTTTGGTCAGTGTTTGAAGTCCATACGTCAACCATCATTTCCATACGATAAGGTACTGGCATCAAACGTCTAACAGAATATTTGTTGCCTTGTACATTTACATATGACTGAGTTTCCTCATCAAACTTACGTTCTATAACACTGATAGTATCTTGGTAGTATGGTTCTTGTGTACGTTCACGATCCATATCCAATGAGTTAATGTAACATGACATAAACGGTGTTGATGCTACGATGTTTTCACTACTTTCTTGGTTTAATAGAGTCGCCATACGGGATGCGTCACCATATCTTACTGGTACTGACACATAGTATGGGGTTCCGTCTTCGAGTGTTTTATCCGTTTTAACTGAAAATCCAGAGAATAGACGAACAAACTGTAATAAGTATCTTCTAATTTGTTCATCGTAAAAATATAGTTGTTCTGCCATTAATCTATCCTCGGTCTTACTACTTTAGTTAAATTTACTTTTGATTCTTCTTCATTGCCGTCATCCGCAATAAATGTATTGTAGTTGTTGATATGACTTTGTTGAACTAGGTTACCAACATTCCATGCACCGGTGTCATCATCTTCTATAAACAACCATTTGTTATCACGGTATTGGAATAGCCTTGCTGGCTCATAATCTGTTCTTAAGAAGTACTCATTTTCTTCTGGGTCGTTCGGGAACGCATGTCCTGAATTTACTTCATCCCATACAATGTCATCTGGGTGATCGCCTTCGTGCGCGTATAACAAATTCTTTGTATTCCAATCGTAGTATGGTCCTGGAACATTTTCTGCCGCCTCAGCACGTACTCGGTCGTGTATTTCTTTATCGCGGTTATATGTTGATAGTAAGTTTTTCAAATCAAAATCGTCCTCGCCTGTACCAAAGATATCAGCATACTCGACAGTATTCTGCATCTGTTTACAACGCATACGCCAAATGTGTGGCCACCAACCCGGATCGTAACCTTCAGATGCACGAGTCACCTCTTGTACTACCCAATATTGGTTAACTGGACCAGACTCTTCGGATAATAACAAGTCATCTCTGTTGTGAGGTAATTCGATAACATCACCTGGAATAATCTTACGACCAATCTTTTCAACCATATCGTTAATATGACAAGTGAATACTTGTTGGTCAGATCCTAAGAAAATACCAAACTGTGATAAGTCAAAATCTTGATCCGCAAATGTATAGTATCCTCGTAATTCGTAAACGATTGGATCGTAGTTACGGTCACGGTTCTCCATAAACAGCGCATCCTGTACATCGGTTAATTTGTCACTATCACCTGAACCCATATAACGATGGATTAATAGTGCAGTACCGCCATGGTCAAAATGTCCTTTCACCATACGGTCGATAAATTTGTAATCATTTCCCTTACGGGGATTCCACAATGATAAGCGTGGGCACATTATGCATTCTCCTTATTAGATTTACATCGGTCACCATGCCATCTGGCGTACGCGGCAAGTTTGTGATGTTTGTTACAAAACTTACAATACTTTGTTTTATTTTGTCCGTTTCTTGAATTTTCTATATGTTCTTTTGATAACTTTCTACCTTTCAAACTTTCACTTATGGCTTTTGACCTGTATTCTCTGTGTTCAGGGTCCGACCAATAATTTGAAGTATTTTTTGATATCTTTTCCCGACTATCTTTTTTGTAGGAACAAACACCCCATGTCTTTTTTTCGTGTCTATGCAGTGATGATTTTCTTGCATTTAACTTTCTGGTATCATTGTCTTTCCATTCTTCGGTGACTGCCTTTGAAATAAGTTTCTTTGTGGTATCAGAATGTGATTTTCCTGCATTGCCTCCGGTTGCTATGTTGTAGCATAGTGGGTCGCAAACCATATCTTCTGACACTATTTCTCTTTCTTTTAATATACAATCTTCTTCATTGTCAAATACATACAGTGTTTCTCTGGTAAAATTTTCGGCTCCATATTTCTTTATTGCTTTAGAAATCGCATGCCCGGAACCCAAATATAAGTAGTCATACTTTTCTTGTACCTTGTGCTTGCCTATGTAGAACTTACCATTTATGTTATTTGTAGTTTTGTATATTATGAATGTTTCACTCATTTTATGTCTCCTAAATATCATTACTTGTATTTATCATTATGGACACATAAATAAGAGTATGAATAATTTATCATTGAACCAAGACGGTTATTATATACAGAAAGATTTTTTGCTTCCACAACTAGTTTATCAGTTTGGATTATGGGCAATGAACCCAGAAAACATACATCGTGGTAATGCGGTAGACGGTAAGTACTATGCTGAACATGATGGAAAAAGATTATATAATGTATGGTGGACTAAACAGCCGCCAGTGGAGATGTGGAAAGTAGTAGAACTAATGTTACAGCCTATTGCTGATATATTCTTTGATGGTAAGCCATCACAGGTTCATGTAGTAGATACTATCACAACTCGTCCGGGAAGTGAAAAGATGTTTGCACACATTGACACTCCATACAAGTGGGAAGAGTTTCGTAACATGAATGAAGTGTTGGGATTGCAAGTGATTATCCCGTTAGACGATTTCACCGTAGAAAATGGTGCCACGATGTTCTGGCCAGGTTCTCATACTATGGGATTCAAGCATGAAGATTTGATAAGTGATGTGCCAAAATATAATCAAATGTTGCTAGAAAATGGACAACAGTTTGTAGCACATGCTGGCGATGCTTTAATTTATGATGGTAGAACACTACATAGTACAATGCCTAATAATTCTGATGATTTTCGTAGTGCGCTGTTGGTTAATTTTTTGCGTAGTGATATAGTTTTAAGGGTTAGAGAGTTAGATAAGAACACTGACTTTATTAAGAATTGATAAATAGTATTATATATTTTTAACAGGAATACAACAATGTCAAATATTCGCAACAAATTAATCAAGGAAGTGCGCCTATTATTAGGTGACGGTATGATTGATATTGAATTAGATCCGGAGCATTATGACCTAGCCGTAGATTTAGCAATATCAAAAATTAGACAACGCTCAGAAAATGCAGTTGAAGAAGATTTCTACGCATTGCAATTAGTAGAAGATGTAGACGAATATACACTACCATCTGAAATTGTAGAAGTGCGACAAATATGGAATCGTTCATTTGGCCATGGTATCTCGGGCGGTGTTGATATGGACCCATTCGAATTAGCATATGCTAACTCATACTTCTTTATGAACAACCACATTGGTGGTATCGCAACTTATGATTTCTTTGCGCAATACCGTGAATCATTGAATCGTGTAGCAGCAACTGATATAGGATTCAATTTCCGTCCAGGAACTAGCAAACTAAAACTTATGCGCAGAATGAGAGCCGATACCATAGTGTTACTGCATGTATTCTTGGAGCGTAGCGAAGATGAATTGCTGGATGACATATACTTAAAGTCTTGGGCCAGAGATTATACTAAAGCACAATGTAAGAAAATGATTGGTGAAGCCCGTAGTAAGTTCTCTTCATTACCAGGCGGTGGTGGCGCAGTCACACTAAATGGTATTGAAATGAAACAAGAGGCGGACGTAGAACTAGAGAAACTAGAAGAAGATTTGAGGAACTATATTGATGGTTCGTCACCATTAGGATTTACAATAGGATAATTTAACCAATGGCGAAAATAAGATTTAATAATACACATTTAACAAGATCGGTTGGAACTGTGAGTTCAAGTGGCATAGCGGGTCAAGTATACACTACTGCGACACATACGAAAACAATAGATAACCCTAATACATTTAGTACATCGCAAAATGACTATTTTGGATGGGTAGTTGACATAAGTGGAAATTATGCAATCGTTGGCGCACCGTTTGAAGATGTTGCAGGCGGTAACGATTCTGGTAACGCATATATCGTTGACGTTACGACTGGTAACTTAATACACACATTAGATAATCCTAGTGCTTATAGTACATCACCAGGTGATCAGTTCGGTCGTTCAGTCGCTATTTCGGGTAATTATGCGATAGTTGGTGCTTTTCAGGAAGACGATGCTAGCGGTGATGGTTCAGGTAAAGCATACATTTTTGATGTAACTACTGGTAATCTACTACACACATTAGATAATCCGAACGCATATAGCACTAGTGGCGCCGACAAATTTGGTTGGTCAGTGGCAATAGATGACACATATGCTATCGTCAGCGCATATAACGAGGATGATGATGGTGGAACGCAATCAGGTAAAGTATATATCTTTGATACGACTACTGGTAACTTATTACACACACTAGACAATCCAAACGCATACGGCACTAGTGCTTCAGACGCTTTCGGTTGGTCTGTATCTGTTTCGGGCAATTATACAATAGTAGGAGCACGAGATGAAGATGATATCACGGGTTTCAGTTCCGGCAAAGCATACATTTTTGATGTAACTACTGGCAATCTTGCGCATACATTAGATAATCCGAATGCATACGACACTGGTACCAATGATTATTTTGGCGAGCATGTTGCAATTGATGGTAATTATGCCATTGTAGGCGCACATTACGAAGACGATACTGGTGGTTTTATTTCAGGAAAAGCATACATATTTGATGTGACTACCGGTAATCTACTCCACACACTAGACAATCCGAATGCATTTAGTGCAAGTGGCAATGATAGATTTGGATTCTCGGTATCGATTGATGGTAATTATACTATCGTGGGAGCATACGGCGAAGACGACCAGCCTCTGACAGGGTCTGGGTATTCGGGCAAAGCATATATATTTGATGTTACTACTGGCAACCTAGTGGCTACATTAGACAATCCTAATGCATTTAGTACCAGTGTAAACGACAATTTTAGTTGTTCTGTTGCAATATCGAACAATCATGTAATTGTAGGTGCATTTGCGGAAGGCGATGCTGCCGGTAATTATTCGGGTAAAGCATACATCTTCGAATTAAGTTAATGGAATTTATACTCAAAGCAGTCATTAGTGGTATTATAGTAGCAACTGTATCAACAGTAGCACAGCGTAGTTCTACTATGGCTGCTTTATTAATGGGGATTCCATTTACATCATTTTTAGCCATGGTGTTTATGTACTATGGCGGAGTAGATGCAAACACATTCGCTAAATTCTCATTTGAGACCATATATTTTGTATTGACGAGCCTCGTATTTTTTGCTATAATAGGAGTAACTATAAAATATATTGGTTTCTGGTATAGTGTTGTACTAGGAGCAATAGTAACTATAATTCTATACAATTTACTACTGAGGATTTTATGATAATTGGTGTTTGCGGACTAATAGGATCAGGCAAAGGGACCGTTGCCGATATATTAGTGGAAGATTACGGTTTTGAAAAGATATCTTTCGCTGACAAACTCAAAGATGGCATTGCGTCTGTTTTTGATTGGGATAGGGAGATGTTAGAAGGTGTTACTAAAGAAAGTAGAGAATGGCGTGAACAGCCTGATGAATTTTGGTCAAGCGAAATGGGAAAACCCGTTAGTCCGAGACTTGTTTTACAGTTGTTTGGTACCGATTGTATGCGTAACGGTTTTTACGATGGTGTTTGGGTTAGTCTTGTAAAGAAAAAGATACTAGAAAATCCAAATACTAATTTTGTGTTGCCTGATACACGATTCAAAAATGAAATACAAATGATACGTGATCTAGGAGGCAAAATTTGGTGGGTTCGTAGAGGCGAATTACCAGAATGGTGGATGACTGCTATAAAAACAAATTTATGTCCTGAAAATGAAATTTATCAGTTGTATGATGCCGAAGAATTGATGGAACAAAAATACCCAGATATACATCCAAGTGAATGGGCATGGGCCGATAAAATTGAAAACTTTGACCGTGTGTTCTACAATGAAGGAACTCTACAAGATTTAAAATCAGAAGTCAATAAAGTAATAGATAGAAGGCTTTAGATAGCACTATATATCAAAGTAAAGCGTGGGTTAACTACGAACATAACTAAAAAAATGCCACTTTTTGTTGAATTTGTATAAATAGTTGTAAGTACTCAAACTAACTCATTTAACAAAGGAGAGACAAATAATGGCTACTTTAGTATCACCGGGTGTATCGGTAACAGTTGTAGATGAATCACAATACGCGGCTGCAACCCAAGGCACCCTACCTCTAATCGTAGTAGCAACAGCGAGTAATAAACTAGATGCCTCTGGCACTTCTATTGCTCCAGGAACTATTCCTGCTAACGCTGGTGTTGCTTACTTAGTATCCTCACAACGAGAACTAGTTGAAACTTTTGGTGTACCAAAATTTTATCAAGTAGGTGGTTCAGTTGTACAAGGATCTGAATTTAATGAATACGGTCTATTGGCCGCTTACCAATACCTAGGTGTTTCAAGCAATGCTTACATTCTACGCGCTGATATCGATCTAGCAGAACTACAACCTACATCTGTTGAACCAGCAGGTGAAGTAGTTGACGGTACATACTGGCACAATGTTGCTACTTCTGACTTTGGTATTTTCCAATACGAAGCAGGCGTTTGGGTCAAAAAAGAACCACTCGTTCTAACAGATGAACCAGGAACAGGAAATGTAGAAAACGTATTCGATGGTTTGGCAGCACCAGTTGATTCTTATGGATCAGCAGGAGATATTGCTGTTGTTACATCAGTTGACCGTATTGGTTACTATATAAAAGAAAACACAAGTTGGGTTCTACTAGGCGACGGTTCTGTGAGTGACTTCCAGTTCAACGCTTTTGCTCCAACTACTAAGTCTGACGGTGTTACACTACCATCTGACGGTGATGTATATGTTCGTCTAACAGCACAAGGTGGCGGTTTAGACCTTAATGTAAGTTACTACAGTTCTGCTCTAGGTTACTTCACAGGTGTACAAGCACCAATTTATATGCTAGATGACCAAGCAAGTGCGGTACTACAAGATCAAAACGATATCTATGTACGTTACAACGATACACTAGGGTTCGTTGAAATCCGCCGTCATACTGGTCTAACACAAACGTCAATAACTTCCAATGTGGTACCTAACATTGGTGATATCACTGCTGATTTTTCTGTTGAAGGTGTGCAATTCGTTTTCACTAACGCTACACTAGACGCAGTTATTTCACAAATGCAAGCGAATCCTCAACTTAACGCACAAAATGTACGTATTGAGAAGATTGGTACTAACCGTGTACGTTTCACACGCACAGACGGTCTAGAACTAAACATTGATTTTGCTTCTGGTAGAGCAAGCATGGGCTTCGCTGTGTCACTAAACTCTGTTAGTGTTTGGGAAAATCTTTCTTATGTCGCTGAGACTGAAGTACCAAAAGGCGAAATAGAAGAAGGCGCACTATGGTTCGATGCTGACCTAAAAGTTGAACTACTACGTAACGAATACACCGGTGGCGTATTACAATGGGTACCATACGCTTGGTCTGAAGATTCTTTAGGTGCTGCGCAGGCAGAACTACAACTACGTAGTGCAATGCCAACAACACGCAAAGATGGTCTAAGTCCTCTAGTACAAGGTGACGTTTGGGTAGATAGCGATTCTAACCCTTACCCAGAAATTCACGTATGGAACGGCTCACAGTGGGTTAAACTAGATAACGCTGACCAATCATCTGTTAACGGTGTTATTTTCTCTAACTACTCACATGATGCTCCATTCGATGAAACAGGTACTCCTGTATCTCGTGACATTCATCCTGACACTGCAAATCCTGAACTACTACCAGAAAACATTCTAATGGTTAACATGGATTACACTACTTACAACGTTAAGCAATACATTGACGGTAAGTGGGTATGGGTATCAGGTGTTGAATTGGACGGTTCTGGTCGTTTCGGTGATCGTGCTGTTCGTGGTATGGTAGTAGAAGCAATGCAAGCGGCGGTAGCAGGCAATGAAGGCATTCGTGCTGAAGCCACTTACTTCAACTTGATTTCTGCTCCTGGTTACCCTGAACTAATGGACGAAATGATTGGTCTAAACAAAGACAAGAAAGAAATCGCTTTTGTTATTGGTGATGCACCACTAACTCTAAGTGATGACTCTACTGGTCTACAGAATTGGGCTCAGGATAGTCTAACTGGTGAAACTTATGCGGCAGTTTACTACCCACACGGTCTGTCTACTGACCTTGAAGGTAACGATGTTGTAATGCCATCGTCTGCTATTGCTCTACGCACCGTAGCATTCTCTGACCAAGTATCTTACCCATGGTTTGCACCAGCAGGTCTGACTCGTGGTGTTGTATCAAACGCTTCACAAGTTGGTTACGTAAACGATGAAAACGAATTCGTTCGTGTTCGTCTAAGCGAAGGTCAGCGTGACGTTTTATACACTAATCGTATGAACCCAATTGCTGATTTGCCAAACCAAGGTCTAGTCGTTTACGGACAGAAAACTCTACAAGGTTTCGCATCTGCTCTTGACCGTGTGAATGTGGCTCGTCTAGTGAACTACATGCGTTACAACTTGGATCTACTATCTCGTGGATTCTTGTTCGAACAGAACGACCGTATCACTCGTGATAACATTCGTGATGCAGTTGAACGTTTCTGTGGTAACCTAGTATCGCAACGCGCGCTATACGATTTCTTGGTTGTATGTGACGAAACGAATAATACTCCAGCACGAGTAGATAGAAACGAGTTGTGGGTGGACGTGGCAATCCAGCCGGTGAAATCGGTTGAATTTATCTACATTCCACTGCGTATTCGTAATACAGGCGAATCATTATCGTAAGATAATTAATTCAACTAACAAAAAGGGACGATTATTCGTCCCTTTTCCATATATACTTTTCGTTACCGCAATCCCATATTCTGTCATATCCTTGAAGTTTTCTGTTTTCCCATTCAGTCAATGATTGGTTATCTGATTTGTTTTTTCTTAATGAGTATCTATGTTTTCTAATACACAATTTTGTATCGGTGTACCAGTAATTTACGCCTGTAAACTTGTCAAACTTCATCCCAATCTGTTTGTATACGTTGCCGGTATTCCAACGCAAATCGGAATAACTGAAGATTTCATTGTAGTCAAAGTTATTAATAAAATACTTGAATAGTTTTCCCGCAGCCCCCACAACACTTTTATCTTTGTGGACACAAAAACGAGTTAGTTCCAAACCATTACTATTTCCTTTACTAGCGTTTGATTTTGAAAAGCACATTACACTTACAAGTTCATCATTATGATATAAGCCTAATTTGTATTTTGAGTTGACATATCCTTGAATATGATTGTTATCAACGAAATTTTTGGCTGTACTGGCGTCTATCTCTTGTACAATGCATTTTCTGGCATAAATTTTTTGTTCTGTGTCTAATACCAATTTGTGTTTTAATCTTGCTTTTACGATATTTTTTTTGTGTATCCACTCGTCCTCAAATATGGTAATAAGTTGGTATCCTTGTTCTCTGGCGAGTAATAGTTTTTCGTGATGGTATTTTTTATCTTTACGTATATCATTGTGCCAATATAAACCGCAGTACTCAATTGCTACTTCTAATTCTGGAAGGACGATATCTAGTTCTTTAGGCGCAATAACAGTCCGGTCATTTTCTAATACCGTGCCGTTATAAATTGATTTAACATAATCTACTATTTCTTTTTCTGCTGCACTTCCTTTTGTTGAAGACCCACAACATACTCCGCATGGTGTACCAAAATTTCTTGCCCTATACTTGAATGTTTCGCTCGGTAGAGATTCTGATATACCGCAATCATTACATGTGAATGCCACAATAGAGTTGGGATTGTCGTATGTATCTAACTTTTTTTGACTCGGATCAACAATAGAATCAATGTGTACACGATCTAGTGCTAGTTTTTCATATACATCTAATTTCTTTTTTAACGATTTTGCTCTTGCTTCGTCGGATAGCGCATAATGCTCAACACCGTATCGGTCAAGTAGCGATTGTTTAACTTTCGCCTGGTGATCGGGCAATTGTGATGGATTATCTACGCCGTATTTTTCTTTGAGAGTTTTTCTTCCTTTCGTATTTAAGTCTGATGCGCGATTTTTAATACTATCCAGTGACTTGGAACTAACTAGCATTCCGTATCTGTCCATCATAGTGCTGTGGCGTTTTTGTACTATGTCGGGATGAGAGAATGGATTCTCAGTTCCATACTTTTTTATCATTGTGGCTTTTGCTTTTTCGTTTCGTTCGTTGTAAGTTCCATTTTGTCTCAGTAGGGCTGCCGAGCATGAGTATGAGCATGTGGTCTTGCGGATATCGTTCAATTTTCCTGAACATATAGGACACAACGGTTCAGAATCCAAGTCTTGTAGAATGAAAGCAATACCTTCATTTAAGTTGTATGATGGATACTTTTCTGCTATCCATTCAACATATTCAGAATTCTCTTTAATTTTTCTTGATCGCCATTTTGGCGCAATAGATTCTAAAAATTCTTTAATCTCAGTACGCATATGTGATTCCTTAATAGTATGTGATTAATACTATTTAGTAATTATATTATAAAACAAGTGATAAATCAACACTTACTAGAATGCCGTAATTTAATTTTCGTTGATATGGTATCGACGGTTTTAACACATGTACCCCACCACATAGCCACAAGTAGTGATAAGTTTACGGGAATATACACAAAATGTATATAGATTGGATTGAGTGTTGCTCGGTCAAATATCTTATGGAATGGGTGATCAGAATCAAATATAGTCTTTGCTATTTCAACTAGTTGTTGTAGTTGAAGTGTGTTACCAATAAGCGCAAAGAAGTTATACCAAACGGCTGCTCCAACACCTAGAGTCAAAAGAATACGAACCCACACTGATAGTTTCTGATAGTTATCAGTAAACGCAATACCAAATGCAGTAGACATGATAACGATGTAAAAAGTCCAAATACTGTTTCGGTTGTTTTGTACTTGGTGTATCAGTGTAATTATCTGGTCTTCCATGTAGTTATTTATGATAATAATTAAATACGAACATAATATTTTAGGTTAGTGATAAATAGTTATATGAAAGCAATTGCTTCTGTATAAACTTTTTTAGGAGACATGAAAAATGGCAAGAACACTACAGAACTTTGGTGTACCAACGGAAGGTCAGACTGCTGGCGATGGTATTGGTATTCTACAACCTAAACTTAGTTACCGCTTCCGAGTAATCGTTACTGGATTTGGTGGCACCGATGTTAGTTCATCAAAAGAATTTACCCGTCAAGTTATTAACGTAACTCGTCCGAAGATTGACCATGAACCAATCGTAATTGATTCATACAACTCTCGTATGAACATGATGGGCAAGCACACTTGGCAACCAATCACATTGGAACTACGTGATGATATTGGTAACCAACTAACTAAACTAGTAGGTAATCAACTTCAAACACAATTAAACCACAGAAATCAACATGGTCCAGCAGCAGGTACAAACTACAAGTTTGGTATGCTAGTTGAGATTCTAGATGGTAACAGTGGTGTTCCAGTTGAACAGATTCAACTAGAAGGTTGTTTCTTGAGCAACGTTGATTACACACAAACTGACTATTCATCTTCTGAGCCAGTACGTATCAGCATGACAGTACATTACGACAACTGTATCTTTGTTGACGAAGAAATCATGCCTGCTGCCGACAAGTTTACAAACAATTCTTCACTATTGGGTTAATAGGTTAGTAAACTATGCCAAAAAGTTCAGATGGAAAGAAGTTTTTAGCAGGAAGTAATAATGCGGCAGCCAAGTGGGGCTTTGATAGCCCCTCAGGTGCTGTCCTTACTTCTGTTCCTAAACTTGCGGGTCAATACTTTGTTAAGATGTATGGTGAGAAAAATCTTAACCATATGTCAGGTAAAGTTAAAAATGTATCCGAGGTTACAGTACAAATGGAAACGCAATCTGTTGACCGTTACGGTAAACGTGTGCATGTTCCGACCCGTGTTGATTTTCCATCCGTAACTATAACATTATATGACACAGTTGATGGAGAAACATTTAAACTAGTAAGTGATATTTACGAAAAATATTTTTTCAACAACTACAATAATGAAGATTCAGGTAATATAGATTCTACTATCAGGGACGTGAATTCCGGACGAAAATCAACATCTTGGGACACGCCCGAATTTCATTTTTTTAACAAGATAGAAATTTATCACTTCTTTGGTCAAGGTCAGCGAGGGGAGTTGGGTTCATATTTCGGCGCAAAGGAAGTACAACGTGACGCACCTGCTAAAATTCAAAAGATTGTCCTAATCAATCCTATGGTTACGGCCATTACATTTGACCAAAACGATTACTCTACAAGTGAAGTAAAAACTATTCAGTTACAATTACAACCTGAAAATGTTTTTGTGCGCTCGGAAAATGTAAGTGTTGACGCTCCTGATTGGATGGAGAAAGGCATGAGTATTGCTAGAGAGGTATTACTTAACGGTGATTCACCACGTAGTACACCTCTAACATATGAAGAACTAACACGATTATACGAAGGTCTTGATAGACTTGGTATTCAAACTGATAGTGACACATTTACTGCTGGTGGGGCAGAAATACCAAGTTTTGGTAACTTAGTAGCCAACAATCCTGGTGCTCGTGGTTATGGCGGTGATAATATATTAGATGCGTTTCAAGATGAACTTATAAATGCTGTATTCAATGGTAAGAAATTTAGCATGAAAAACATAGGTCAGAATGTTCTCCAAGGCATTCTGGGCAATAAAGGTCTTAGTGATATACAATCACTTAAACCTACATCAACAAGTCGTTTTGGATTTATAGGTGATATAGTTCGTGATGGTGTTCGCAATTCATTGTTGAATAATAACACTGCTTCTCCTCTAGGAGGTTTTGCAGGAATTGGTTCCCCTACAGTAGGCAGAGCAACGACTGGGAGTGTAATACCACCGTCTGCGCCACAACCTGCTTCGCCACAACAGCAAATTCAAGGACAACGAGTAATATCTGCTACAGAGATAGGTAAGATAAAAGAAATTACTAATAAACCGACAGGACAGTAATAATGGATATCAATATATTAGTTGCGCAAATTAAACGACAAGGGTATACCCAATCACAGTCTGAAACATTAGCAAGACAACTAATGTCTGTGGCTAGAAATTATGGAATTAACCCGTATGAGTTGGTGAAAGAAATTGAAGGCAAAATTGAATTCAACGATTTAGGCGGATTCATACTAAACAACACCAGAACACAAGGTTATGTGACTGGTAAAATGAAGAAATCAAAACCTAACTTATACATACAAAGATCAATCTTTAAGTAATGGCAAAATATCATCAAGGTAGATACGCAATAATAAATGAAGCAAAGTATGCAGGCAAAGGCACCCCAACATTTCGTTCATCCTGGGAAAATACATTCATGCAATTCTGCGACAATAACCCTAATGTGTTGTCATGGGCAAGTGAACCTGTAAGAATACCCTACCTTCACCCTATTACAGGCAAAATGACTACATACGTACCTGATTTTATAGTTGTTTATCTTGATGCAAAAGGCAAGAAACATGCCGAACTTATCGAAATAAAACCCCTCAACCAAAGTGATCCGCAATATGCACGTTCTCAAGGTCAACAAATGCAAACTGCTATCAACTATGCTAAATGGGCGGCAGCAGAAGACTGGGCAAAAAAGCGTGGTATGAAATTTAGAATACTAACAGAACATGATATTTACATGAATGCTAAAAAACCCAAACCAAAAGGAACACGTAGGGCACCAAGAAAGAAAAAATAAAGATATACAAAAATTTAAACAAATGTCGTATTTGTGCTAAAAGTCTCTCAAAAATATAAATAAAGATACAAGATGTAAATTTTTTGAGAGGAGGTTTACGCATGTTTAATATTGATGGTTTAGACACCACAGTTAAGGTTATATCCCTTATTGCTGGTTTAAGCAGCGCCACAGTCGGTGCTCATAATATATACAGTACTTATTTTAAAGGTGGTCCAATATTGGAATGGGCACCTGACCATTTTCAAGTATCATCTGGTCCAAGTAATGGGGATTTTGATGTTACAATAGCAAGACAAAAATTTCGTGATGATTGCTCTGTCACAGGGTTTAACATTGAAGTAAAAGACGATAGATATGTTATCCATCGTGCAATTCCTAGTATCGCAACGTGGTCTGGTCCTGCCAATGATAAAGTCGATAAATTCGGATATTCATTTACAATATCAGAAGAGCAAGGAGAAATTAATCCAGGCAACGCAATGATGTACGCTTACATAGATTACGTTTGTCCTGAAGGTCCTACTCGTGTTCATTATCCTGACCATGAGAACCTAGAGTTTGTGATATTTGAGGCTGACCCAGAGTTGGATAAAGAGCAAATGGTTGCGAATAACGAATAAAACGTGTACAATCATAAAAGATAAATACCTCATAGTTAAAACCATGAGGTATTTTTTATGACTAAAAAATTAGAAGAAGTATTTGGAATGATCCCGGAAGAGGATGACGAAAGTATTGTGAATGATGTGCTAGACGCATACAACGATGATAGACTAGCATCTAAACACGATTTAGAAGATAGAACCCCAGAACAAACTCCTACAATAGAAGAATCAAAATCTATGATGGCAGTAATAGAGGAATCTATGAGTGAAACAGACAAGATAGATTCAGCATTACCGTCAGTCAGTGACCTAAACGAACATGATGGAGATATGGACGAGATTCATAAAAAGGCAATGGACACATTCAACGACTTAGTTGATTTGGGTATGAATGTTGAAGTACATGCCGGAGCGAAACTATTTGAAACTGCCAACCAAATGCTAAAAACTGCGATGGAAGCGAAGGATTCTAAAGTAGACCGTAAATTGCGTATGATTAGTTTACAATTGCAGAAGGCAAGGCTTGACCACGCAATTGAAAAAGAAGAAGCAAAACAAAAATCATTAGAAGGTGATGAGATAGAAACCGAAGGTAAGGTTACTATAGACCGTAACGAACTACTAAAACGAATCGCCAAAGCAAAAAATTTAAAAGGAGAATAGCATAATGGCTAAAATAAGATTTAATAATGTAGAATTAACAAAATCAGTGGGTACTACTTCAGTGATACCGCCTGTTGTTTGGGCGGAACAAAAGATATTAGCAAGTGATGCCGCAGGTAACGATGCTTTTGGTTCGACCGTTGCTATGTCCGAAGATGGCACAACGGCTATAGTTGGAGCATATGTTGAAGACGCAACAGGATTTAGCGATGCAGGCTCAGCGTACATCTTTACTCAAGTCGGTGGGATATGGCTAGAGGAACAAAAACTTATAGCGGGTGATCCCGAAGGCGGTGGTTATTTCGGTTGGGCAGTAAGCCTTTCAGGTGACGGTAACACCGCCATTGTCGGAGCCTACGGCGAAGATACTGTAGGAGCAGAGGCTGGCGCTGCCTACATCTTCACTCGTTCAGGAGGGGTTTGGACACAGCAACAAAAACTTCAAGCGAGTGATATAGAACAGTATGACCGTTTCGGTTATTCAGTATCAATATCCAGTGACGGTAACACTGCTATCATTGGTGCTTATGGCGAATCCGCCGGTGGTATTTTAGCGGGTGCCGCTTATATCTTCACACAATCAGGCGGTGTGTGGACAGAACAACAGAAGATACTGGCAAGTGATGCTCAAGCAAGTGATAATTTCGGTTGGTCCGTATCTATTTCTTCCGATGGTAATACAGCGATAGTAGGTTCATATGGTGAAGACACTGGCGGTTCTCTTGCAGGCTCAGCATATATGTATACTCGTTCTGGTGGTGTATGGACACAACAACAAAAGATTCAGGCAAGTGATGTTCAAGGAGGTGACCGTTTCGGGTACACGGTTAGTATGTCAAGTGATGGTAATACTGCTATCATTGGCGCTTATCACGAGGACACTGGCGCTTCTGGTGCAGGTTCTGCTTATATCTTTACACAATCTGGTGGTGTGTGGACACAACAACAAAAGATTCAAGCAAGTGATGCAGAAGCAACTGATTATTTCGGATACAAGGTTAGTATGTCAAGTGATGGTAATACTGCTATCATTGGCGCTTACCTCGAGGACACTGGGGCTATTTCCGCAGGTGCTGCTTATATCTTCACTAGTTCAGGTGGTGTATGGACACAACAACAAAAACTTCAAGCGAGCGATAAAGGAGAGGACGATAGATACGGCTCCAGTGTTTATATTTCAGGCGACGGTACTAAAGCCATTGTAGGATCTCCGCGTGAAGATGCTCCACTCGGAAACCAAGGCGCCTCTTATATATATGAAATTCAATAAAATCTTCCTAAATGATAAATAAGTGTATAAGTGCAAATTCGTTTTTGGAGATTTAATAAATGAAAAGTTTTAGAGAATTCTTAACAGAATCTTACAAAGAATACGAACTAGTTATCCGTTTTGCTGGAAAACTAGAAGAAGTCGATGTTGACCGTATTGAAAGATTCCTAGAAAAATATGACCTACGCTCAATTTCTAGCGTAAAAGTAACACCAATCACAAAGAACCCACTATTCTTTGATGATGTACAAAACACAGAAGTATCAAAGGTTGAGATTATCACTGGATATCCGATTGCTGCTGATATTCTAAGACAGCAACTAGCAGATTTGTTAGAAATGAACATAACACACATTATTGTTCATAAGCCAGGTATGGAACCTGCTGTTGAAGAGGATGTATCAGACGAGGATCAGCCTGCTCTACTAGACAGTGAATATGATGATGAATCAGATGATGGTAAGAGTTACGGTCGTAAATTCATTGATGATTTCCTAAACGGGTTAGAAAAGCGTGAAATGGCTACAGTTGAAAACGAGTTGAGTATTCAACCAAAAGCAGACCCTGCGCCAGAACAAATGAGTACTGAAGAAAAATCAAGTAATTCAGTCATTACAGGGAAAAGAATATGAAAAAGATAGACGAAACTAAACATTATAACTTAACTGTCACAGACCAAAATGATAAGTCTATTACAACTACTAACATGAGCACAGAACATCCTGACGAAATCTCTAGACTTCTAAAACTTTCCGGTGTTCAACAACCCGAAGTATCTGATTGTGGATGCGGCGGGGACGAAGTTACACTAGTTGACATGACAGAAGCACTATCTGCGGAACAGCGCCGTAAGATTGAAGACCGTCAATCAAAGAAAAAAGGTGATGACTGGTGGGATGATGAACCTAAGTCTAAAGTAAAACATATGAAAGGTCGTATCGGCAAAGATTACGATGCTGGAGAAGAAGTTAAGGAATCAGGTATGAATGAAATGGATAGAATGCGCAAACTTGCTGGTTTGCCGCAAAAAGAACAGGCACAAGAAGTAACAGAAGCAAGTAACCTTATCGGTGAATTTAATGATTTGGTTAAGGCTGCTATAGAAGATGCAGAAGAAGCAGGCGCTTATAGCGATGTTCGTGACGAAACAGTAGCACAAGCATATGACGCATTTTCAAAAGGCGACTTCGCCGGTGCGGCTGAAATGATTCTCGCAAACTTTTCTGACCAAGATGGCGGTGAAGTAAGTGCTATTGACAATATCTACCAAGACCTAGTGGATGACTTTAAATACATTGCTAATGCTACTAACGAAGCAAGCGGTGAAATGCCTCGTGCTGTATCAATTCACGATAAAGGTGTAGGCAAACACCGTGGTAACTTTGATTCACCAATAGATAGACACGTTGGCATGGGCGGTGATCCGGAAGATTTTGAAGACGATGATGAAAATGTTGACCGTGGTGCGGTCCGTTCACGTAAGATGAAAGAATCAAGCAATGACCCATACGAGTTCTATGATGGCGCCAAAGTTCGTCTAACAAAGCATTATGATGACCCTAGAAATCCTAACGCAGTATATACATTGTCACAATGGGACGCAGACAAGCAACGCGGTTGGATTGGTGATGAAAATGGCGAAGGCTGGTATGTAGATGCCGATCAACTCATACTAGTTGATGACGAAGATGATTACGACCCAGATTATTCAATGGGTCACAGACAGACCGAAGCAATTCTATCACCAGAAGAGTTCATGAAACGCGCTCCAAAAGATGGCAAGAAAAATAAACTTCAACGTGATGCAGAAGAAAATGATGCTATCGCTGGTATGGGCGGTGATCCAGACGATAAAAACGTTGACCGTGGCGCGGCTCGTTTACACAAGCGTGGTATGAAAAATGAAGCAGTTGGTCAGTTCGCAGAAGCATACTTTGACCTAATCGACCGTGTAGGCGGTGATGCCAAACTAGTAAACAACGAAGCACTTGCTTGGATGGGCGGCGGCGAACGTCAAGAAATGGCTGATGCTCACTATGATGGAACTGACCCATACGAGTGGGACCAATACATGAGTGATGACGATATTGCTAACACTATTACACGTTGGTTCAGCGGCGATGATATTAAAGAATTCGTTGACCACTTTGAACGTCACTACGATTTAGACAGTGAAGACCTTGAAGAAGCAGGTACATGTCCGAAATGTGGTTGTAACCCATGTGAATGTGACGACCTAAATGAAGGCGATTATGAACTGCCAAAACCAATATCTATCGGTGGCGGGTACACGTATGTTGTTACTAATGCTGACAGTGATTCTACAGAATTTGCTATTGTTAAAAATGGTCAACAAGTAGAGCAAGGTTGGTACGATAGAAACTCTGATGAAATTAACTTCCGCGGTGAATACCATGATTTGTCTCAATATGCTACTGTTGTTGACAAAGTAAAAGAGTTGATGGGTATCAAAGAAGGTACAAGTCGCCAAATGGCAGAAGAAATTAATCGTATGCGCAAAATCGCAGGTCTTAAAGAAAACATCTACGACTTTGGTGATGACGAAGACGAAGAAATGGAAGAACCAGAAGAGATAGAAGAGCCGGAAGAAGAAGACGAAGACATGTCAGAACCTACTACTCTAAATGCTCAAGATGAAGATCCTACAGACAATGAACCTGAGTTTGAAGGTTCTGCTCCTGCAGAAGTAGAAATCGAAGACTTCTCTAAGAAAACATTCTCTGGTATTCCAAAACAGAAGAAAGAACGTAAACCATCTAAAGGTGATAATCCACTAGATTATTCACTAGATGAAAGCGCAATCTTTGAATCTCTAATGGAAGAATTTGAGGAACATATGAAGGAAGCCAAACGCTCAAAAAAGAGCAAAGGTAAGCCTGGCTTTGTTGACGGAGAAAACGCAACCGAGTAAAAAGAACACAACCCTAGGACCGTTATAGTTTCGGCTTGTCCGTTTTCATCCTAGAAGTGTCAGTCGCCCACACTGTTGAACCACGATTCGCTACCGTGATTTCATAAAGTGGGCTTTTTTATGGCACCAAAAAGTTGTC
>Ga0209955_1000164_pt1 | contig 26879 bp, 21 predicted proteins | sample SalPonA_A_H2O_MG_FD_185716 | JGI IMG/M metagenome (GOLD analysis project Ga0209955, IMG submission 185716) | Water microbial communities from South San Francisco under conditions of wetland restoration - Salt Pond MetaG R2A_A_H2O_MG (SPAdes)... | ecosystem: Environmental > Aquatic > Non-marine... | reverse complement strand
CTGTTAGAGACTTTTTCTAAAAGCTCATAGGGTAAATGCGCCCAGCGGGCTGTCATAAAGTCGATGGTTTCCACTGCACGGAGTGATATTACCCACTCATAGCGACGACCGTCCCCAACAACACCAACGGATTTAACCGGTAAAAATACAGCAAAGGCCTGTGAAGTTTTGTGATACCAATCCGCTGCGTGGAGCTCTTCCAAGAAAATGTGATCCGCTTCGCGCAAAATGTCAGCATACTCTTTTTTGACTTCACCCAAAATTCTCACCCCTAGACCCGGGCCTGGGAATGGGTGGCGGTAGACCATATCAAATGGCAGTCCAAGCTCTAAGCCAATTTTGCGTACTTCATCCTTAAATAATTCACGCAATGGCTCTACTAGTGAAAAGGCCATATCTTCGGGTAAACCACCCACGTTGTGGTGTGATTTAATCACGTGTGCTTTGCCAGTTTTCGCGGCTGCAGACTCAATAACATCGGGGTAAATAGTACCCTGTGCCAACCAACGAACGTCCTTTAATTTTGCAGCTTCGCTATCAAACACGTCGATAAAGGTATTACCAATAACTTTGCGCTTTGCCTCTGGATCACTGACGCCTTCAAGGCGCTTCAAGAACAAGCCTTCTGCATTGGCACGGATGACTTTAACGCCCATGTTCTTAGCGAACATATCCATCACCATGTCGCCTTCGTTCTTGCGCAAAAGGCCGTTGTCGACAAATACACACGTCAACTGATCACCGATGGCTCGGTGCAACAAGGCCGCAACAACTGAAGAATCAACACCACCAGACAAACCGAGCAGGACTTTATCACCACCCACCTGTTCACGGACTTTATCAATTTGGTCTTCAATAATATTCGCGGCGGTCCAAAGTGCTTCACAACCGCAAATATTGAGTACGAAATGCTCGTAAATTCTTTGACCTTGCAGGGTATGGGTAACTTCTGGGTGAAATTGAACACCGTAGAAGCGACGATCTTCGCACGCCATAGCAGCAATCGGACAAGAGGGAGTCGAAGCTGTTAATGTAAAGCCTGCAGGCATGGTCGTCACTTTATCACCGTGGCTCATCCATACATCTAGCAGAGCAGCACCATTGCCATCAACGTGGTCTTTAATATCGTTGAACAAGGCAGTAGCTGCTTCGACTTTAACCTGAGCATAACCAAATTCGCGGACATTCGAACCCTGAACCACCCCGCCGAGCTGGTCGGTCATGGTCTGCATACCGTAGCATATACCCAATACAGGCACGCCCAATTCGAACACACATTGAGGCGCGCGCGGAGAATCGGCTTCGTGCACGGACTCTGGACCACCCGCCAAAATAATACCACTGGGATTGTATTCGCGAATTTCCTCTTCGCTCATATCAAAAGCGCGGATTTCGCTGTAGACCCCTATTTCACGAACTCGACGGGCAATAAGCTGGGTATATTGAGAACCAAAGTCCAGAATGAGAATTTTGTGGGCATGGATATCTTGCATTGTCATATTCCTAGCGGCCACCTACGGGATAGTTGGGAGCTTCTTTTGTAATTTGAACATCGTGTACATGGCTCTCATTCATACCCGCTGAAGTGACTCGGCTGAATTGAGGTACGGTACGCATAATTTCAATGGTTGTGCTGCCGGTATATCCCATGGCTGAGCGGACACCACCCATCATTTGATGAACAATGGCGGATAGTGAACCTTTGTAGGGCACGCGACCTTCAATGCCTTCTGGCACTAGTTTTTCTGCACCCTTGCTGGCATCTTGGAAGTAGCGATCTGAAGAACCTGAGGTACGAGCCATAGCACCTAACGACCCCATACCGCGGTAAGACTTATAAGTACGGCCTTGGTACAATTCAACTTCACCTGGTGCTTCTTCAGTACCCGCAAACATTGAGCCCATCATAATGCAATGTGCACCTGCCACAATGGCCTTTGCCAAATCGCCTGAGTAGCGAATACCACCGTCTGCAATAACGGCAACATCGGTACCTTTCAAGGCTTCAGCAACATTAGCGATTGCAGAAATCTGCGGCACACCAATACCTGTAACAATACGAGTAGTACAGATAGAACCGGGACCGATACCTACTTTAACTGCATCGGCACCAGCTTCGGCCAACGCCAAGGCTGCTTCACCCGTAGCAATGTTGCCACCTATAACATCAACTTGTGGATGGGCTTGTTTAATCTTGCGAACTCGATCGATAACGTTCTTTGAGTGACCGTGAGCTGTATCTACCACCAACACGTCAACCCCAGCTTCAACCAGTGCTTTAACGCGATCATCGGTGTCGGGGCCAGTGCCAACAGAAGCACCTACTCTTAAGTGTCCCTCAGCATCTTTGGCAGCCATAGGGAAGGTTTCAGCTTTATTGATATCGGTGACCGTAATCAAACCACGCAGCTTAAATTCGTCGTCAACCACCAGCACTTTTTCAATGCGGTAGCGGTGAAGAATTTCACGCACTATTTCTTGGCTAGTACCCTCTTTAACCGTCACTAAACGATCTTTAGGTGTCATGATGGATGCCACACTGGCATCCATGGAGGGCTCAAAGCGGACATCGCGACTAGTGACGATACCCACCAAGTCACCATTTTCAAGAACGGGGACTCCCGAGATATTATGTTTACGGCGCAATTCAACAAGATCGCTAATGGCGGCGTCCGAATTAATAGTGATAGGATCACGGACAACGCCACTTTCAAACTTTTTAACCTTGCGAACTTCTGCCGCTTGTTGCTCAATGGTCATCGATTTGTGGATAATACCGATACCACCCTCTTGCGCCAAAGCGATGGCTAAACGAGCTTCAGTCACTGTATCCATTGCTGCAGATACAACAGGGATATTAAGATGAATATTGCGCGTCAATTTTGTTTTCAGTGAGACGTCTTTCGCGGTAACCTCTGAGTAAGAAGGAATTAGCAGGACATCGTCAAAAGTCAGTGCTTCTTGAGCTATTCGCAGCATAGTAGGCGAAACCTCGTTTTTGGTGAGTATAAACCGTATATTATAACATCCTAAAGGCACAAAAGAATACAGTGAAAGACAACGATTCCCACCTGATACCCAAACATATTTTACGCCAACCGAAGACCATGGCTCCGTTGTCTGTTTCTCAGTTAAACCGTGCCGCCAAGCAATTATTAGAAAGCGAATTTTTGCAAGTCTACGTCGAAGGTGAGATTTCTAACTTTTCACGACCAAGCTCTGGGCATTGGTACTTTTCGCTCAAAGATGATAACGCCCAAATTCGTTGTGCATTTTTTAAGGGCCGCAATCTTTACTGTCAACAGCGTGTTGGCAATGGAGTTAAAGTCGCTGCACGCGGAAAGATCAGCCTGTTTGAAGCGCGTGGCGAATATCAAATGATCATTGAAAGCTTGGAAGAAGCCGGCATCGGTGCTCTTCAAGCCAGATTCGAAGCGCTTAAAAAACAGCTGCATAACGAAGGTCTATTCGACCCACTGAACAAGCAATTACTGCCCACCCAACCCCATCGAGTCGCCGTTATCACCTCCCCTACTGGTGCGGCGATTAGGGACATGTTAAGCGTTTTTGGCAGGCGTTACGCCAGGCTACAAATCGATATTATTCCGGTTCAGGTTCAGGGCGACCAAGCGGCACCGCAAATTGTTGCCGCATTGGAATGGGTGAGCCAATTAGGCATGCATGACGCCGTGGTACTGGCTAGAGGTGGCGGTTCCATTGAAGATCTTTGGGCATTCAACGAAGAACGTGTGGCGCGATCCATACACAACTGCCCGCTACCGGTAATAAGCGCTATAGGCCATGAAACTGACTTTACCATCGCCGATTTTGTGGCCGACCAAAGAGCTCCGACACCCAGCGCTGCGGCTGAAATCCTCAGTCCAGACAGCAGCCAACAAGTGGCTAAACTATCACAACTTGAGCGCAGACTTTTAGCGGCATCACGTCGCAATTTACAAGATAAAAAACAACAATTGCTAGTCACGCGTCGAGCTTTAAAACATCCCAATGCATACGTCCAACAACAAAACCAACGCGTTGATGATTTAGAGAGTAGGCTCAGCAAAGCCTTTGCAAGAGCCAACCAACAGCGACACAAAGATCTTTTGCAATGGCAACAAAGACTTCAATTCCTTTCCCCCATACGGCAACTTCACGACGCCAAAAAAAGACTGAATATTATCGATCAGCAGGTCACACAATTGATCAATCATCGGCTCGCAGAACATCGCAAAAACTGCACGTCGATTAAGCAACAACTCAACAGCTGCATGGAAAACCAACTACAACGTGCTCGGCAACACCTCGGCCACCAAAGCCAACTTCTCAACAATCTGAGCCCGCTAAATGTAGTGCAAAGAGGCTATTCACTGACAAGAAATGAGAAACATCATTTAATTAATTCCGTTCATCAAACCGACATTGGAAGCAAAATAGATGTACAATTACGAGACGGATCACTTACAGCGACCGTAACAAGCGTCGAACCAAAACACGATCATTAAGACAGAAAAAAACATGCAATTTTCCACAGGACAACGCTGGGTTAGCCAAGCTGAACCCAAGTTAGGTCTGGGCATTGTCGTCAGTAACGTCGACCGCCTTATTGAAGTTTTCTACCCCGCCGTTGATGAGCAACGCACCTATCGAGCAGATGCCGCGCCTCTTAGCCGCATAATATATCGAGCAGGTGAGTCTGTTGAAGACAGCGAAGGTGCACACTACACCATTATCGATAGCACAGAGCACAACGGTATTATTGTTTATCATGTCCGCCAGGCAGATGGCAGCGAAGGCGTGCTACCAGAAATTCAACTCGCCGCCGATGTTCACTTAAACTCCCCCCTCGACAAATTGTCTTCCGGGCAACTTAGTAAACCCCGAGATTACGCTTTGCGGCGTAGGCTATCTGCAGCCTTGCAAAGCGCCGAAGGACTAGAGTGTCGCGGTCTAATTGGTGCTAGAGTCTCGCTTCTGCCGCACCAGATTTATATTGCCAGCGAAGTGGGTCAACGCCTATCACCCCGCGTATTACTGGCCGACGAAGTGGGTCTGGGCAAAACCATTGAGGCGGGCCTCATTCTGCACCAACAGCTTTTAACTGAGCGAGCAAAACGCATTCTTATTGCGGTGCCCAACAGCCTAGTTCACCAATGGCTGGTTGAAATGTTACGCAGGGTAAACATCATTTGTTCGGTATTTGATGAAGCACGCTGTGAATCGATCGACGATGAAGGCAATCCATTTGAAAGCGAACAAATCATCATTTGTGACATCGACTGGCTAGCAAACACTCCCCAAAGGCTGGCCCAAGCCAATAGTGCAGCCTTTGATATCTTACTGGTTGATGAAGCCCACAACCTGCAATGGAGCCAACAAGACGCCTGCCCTGCTTACCAAGCCATTGAAATGCTTGCAGGAAATATCCCTGGGCTTCTATTGCTAACGGCGACACCGGAACAAGCTGGCATGGAAAGCCATTTTGCTCGACTGCGTTTATTAGACCCTGAACGCTTTCACTGCTATGAGGAGTTTCTTGCAGAGGCCGAGCAATACTCAGTCCTTAATCAAATCATTGAAGAACTTGGTGAAAGCGCCACGGTTCCAGCTGATGTTGCTAGCAAAATTGCTAGCCACTTCGATGAGCCAAGCCTAGCGGAAAGATTTATCAATAGCTCTGAGCTTATCGATCATTTATTAGACCGCCACGGCACGGGGCGAGTAATGTTCCGCAACAGCCGCCATCGCATTAGCGGCTTTCCTACTCGTCATCTTGAGCCGATCCCTCTGTGCTCTCCCTATGACCATGATAACTGGCGAGATGCCCTGCACCCCGAACGACAAGCCGATCAAGACTGGTGTCATAATGACCCGCGGGTAGCATGGGTCACTAAATTCTTACGGACCAACAAACACGAAAAAGTATTACTGATATGCGCTCACCGTCAAACCGCTGAGGACATCGAGCAACATCTTCGCCTCAGAGAAGGCATTGCCGCTGCCGATTTCCACGAGGGCCTAAGCCTATTAGAACGCGACAGAGCTGCAGCTTACTTTGCTGACAAAGAGAGCGGCGCGCAGATATTGGTATGTTCAGAAATTGGCAGCGAAGGCAGAAACTTCCAATTTGCCAAACATCTAGTGCTTTTTGATCTTCCCAAAAACCCTGATCTTCTAGAGCAGCGCATTGGTCGCATTGATAGAATCGGACAAGGCAGTCACATTTACTTACATGTCCCCTATTTTGAACACACCGCTCAAGAAAGGCTGTTTAATTGGTATCATCAAGGCTTAGAGCAGTTCTCAGCCCCGTTTTCAGGCGGTCACAGCGTTTATGAAAAATACCGCAAGGAACTTGAAACCTATCTTGCCGGTGACAACCAAGATGACCAATGGCTGTCCACCATCAATACTGAAGCGCTCAATCTTCGCCAATCACTAGAGCAAGGAAGAGACCGTCTACTGGAATTAAATTCTTGTCGACCCAACTTCGCACAACAATGGATAGATAGCATTGTGAGCGCTGAAACTGATGATAATTTACCGAACTTCTTTGAAGAAGTTTTAGATTATTACGGCATTGATAGTGAACTAGGCACCCAAGACAGCCTTGTCCTTCATCAAGGCGAACAACGCACCAGCATTCCTTTTCCTATGCTGTCCGATGAGGGCATGACTATCACTTTTGATAGAGAGACAGCATTGAGCAATGAAGACATGCACTTTCTTACATGGGAACACCCCATTGTTCGACAAGCCATTGAAGGAATTATCAACTCCGAGCCAGACAACTGCTGCATTGGAAAAATCAGCCTCAAAGGTCTTGCTGCTGGAACCATGTTAGTGGAATGTCAGTTCTCCATTGAATGTATGGCGCCAGATTATCTCCACCTAGGTCGCTACCTAAATGAAGCCGCGCCTCGAGTAGTACTAACGCATGAAGGCCGAGACCTCAGTCATTTACTCCCCGCCGAAGCGCTGGATACCCGAGTAGAAAAATTACCAAAACCTGTGGCATTACAAGTTAGCAATCAACAGCGAAGCGTAATTGAAAAACTGGTTGCTCTCGCTGAGCAAAGAGTTAGCCAGCAGCGAGACGAAAGCGTCCAACAAGCCATCGTCAAATTGCAAAAGCACCTTGGCGGCGAACTCGCTAGATTGCGAGATTTAGCCAGACACAACCCCGCTGTGAGTGAACTGGAAATCACTCGATTGGCTGATCTTGTCGATGCCGGTACAGACGCGCTGGAACAAAGCAAAATTATTCTTAATGGACTGAGAGTTATCGTCGCCGTATAGGCAAAAAAAAGAAGTTTGTTCTATGCTGTGTCTATAAGATTTATGGAGCACATGGATGAACACTGCAGCAACTAGCCTCGGGGATTTTCTCGACTACCCAAGTTCACCTTCGCTGAGTCAAAAGGATCTTGACCCAGTGCGGAGCGGTGAGCACATAACGCTTATTATCAACTACCGTTCAAAATCGCGCATAGTTGATGGCCATTTAATGCGTTTCGACATGAATAGCGAAGTGGTTGATGTCATTTTGCAAGATCACTGGGACTTTAGTAGTTTCGATTTTGCTGAAATTAGCTACCTCATTCTTACCCGACCACGTCTCGTTAGCGAAGCAGAAGAAGTTAACCACGGCATCAAAGTCAGACACTATGATGTAGAGCTACTGAGCCAAGAAAAGCTTACCGGAAAAACCCTGCCAGTGATCGAAGACGAGAAAGGCTTATTTCTTTTTCCAGTTGACGACAATTTGCATTATCACTGCTTATTCATCCCCAAAACATCTTTGAAAAGCGGCTATCAATTAGGCGCTCTCGAAACCCTGAACGGCGTCAAAAACGAAGACAAAAGCGATGACTTAGCCAAACATATCAACCTGATTAACAATATTCAAGACCTTGAAATGGCGGTTAAAAACCAACCCGTCGCACCTCAAGTGAAGCTAGGTCAATTACTCATTCGCGAAAATCTTCTCACTGAAAAACAACTTGAAAATGCTCTAGAGTACCAATCAAAGCATCGCAATCGACCTTTGGGCAAAATTCTTACCCAAATGGGTATTATTAGTGATGCCGAAATTCAATTAGCCCTAACGAGAAAGTTGGGGATCCCGTTTGTAAACCTGCAAGAGTTTGAGCTTGATATGGAGGTCGTCAACCAGCTTCCCCAGGCTATCATCCGCAAACATAAAGTGCTGCCGATTCACAGAAAGGGCAATGAGATCATCATTGCTCTTGAGAATCCACTCGATAAAGAAGCGATAAGTGCAGCCTCTTTTAACACCAAACTTCACGTTGAAACAGTCATCGCGAGTGGTAGTCAATTAGAAGCTCGTATCAATGACTTATTTGGTGCGCAAGCGATCGATTTTTCACTCGATGAACTTGATAGCTTTGAAACCCTAGAAAGCGATTCAGAGAGAGAGGATAGCGACGAAGTAGGCGAAAATGATAATACTATTTTACGCCTCGCCAATAAAATTATCATTGATGCATACCGTAAAGGGGCCTCCGACATTCATATTGAGCCCTACCCACAAAAACAAAAGGCGATTGTCCGTTTTAGGGTCGATGGAGTCCTGACCGACTACGTCGAGATACCTACCAACTTAAGAAAACCTCTCGTTTCACGCTACAAAATTATGGCTGGGCTCGATATTTCAGAACGCCGTAAACCACAAGATGGCAAAATTAATTTTAAGCGCTACTCCAACACTAAACTCGAATTACGGGTAGCCACCATCCCAACCGTTGGCGATATTGAAGACGTTGTGATGCGCCTTCTTGCCGACAGTAAACCCAAGGCGATTAATGATCTGGGGCTGACTTCTTCCAATCAAGCCATGATAGAAAAAATGCTTGAGATTCCTTACGGTTTAGTACTGGTGTGTGGCCCTACTGGCTCTGGTAAGACCACTACGCTTCACTCACTACTCTCCAAGCTCAATACAGGCGATCGAAAAATTTGGACGGCAGAAGATCCTGTCGAAATTACTCAGCGCGGTCTTCGCCAAGTTCAGGTTAACCCGAAAATAGAGTTTACTTTTGCCAGTGCAATGCGTTCATTTCTTCGTGCAGATCCAGACATCATCATGGTGGGGGAAATGCGGGATCAAGAAACCGCAAAAATTGGCATTGAAGCCTCTCTAACGGGCCACTTGGTACTTTCTACACTTCACACCAATAGTGCCCCTGAAAGCATTGTGCGCTTGCTAGATATGGGCATGGACCCCTTTAATTTTGCCTACTCATTGATTGGAGTCGTTGCTCAACGTTTGGCTAGAACACTTTGTAAAAAATGTAAACAAGCACAAAAAGTAGGTCATCAAGACCTGCATGATTTAGCGATAGAATATCTACAACACGATTTCGCCGATGGCATTGATCAAGCATCAAAAGAACTTCTTGTTAAGCAGACGCTTGACCAATGGCAGGAGACTTTTGGCGATAATGATGGTGAAGTGACCACCTATGTAGCCATAGGATGCGATGAATGTGACCACACAGGCTATCGAGGCCGTATAGCACTACACGAGGTACTTGCCAATAGCGATGATCTTCGCCGCCTCATTCGTGAGGGCGCAAGCGTGTCAGAACTGCAACACACCTGTATTAACACGGGAATGAAAACCCTGAAACAAGACGGCATCACCAAGTTTCTCAAGGGTGACACCGACATGCTTCAGGTTAGAAAGGTTTGTATAACCTAAGGCCTAGTCTTGCTGAACCGGACGCATGTGAGGGAATAACAATACATCGCGAATTGAGTGTGAATCGGTAAAGAACATGACAAGGCGATCAATGCCAATGCCCTCTCCTGCGGTGGGAGGCATCCCATACTCAAGCGCGGTGATGTAATCTGCATCAAAATGCATTGCCTCTAGATCTCCGGCATCTTTCTCTGCCACCTGAGCCATAAAGCGCTCAGCTTGATCCTCTGCATCGTTTAATTCCGAGAAACCATTCGCTAATTCACGACCACACACGAAAAACTCAAAGCGATCCGTAACAAAGGGGTTGTCGTCGTTACGACGAGCCAACGGCGAAACTTCGGTAGGATATTCCGTAATAAATGTCGGTTGGTCTAGACGATGCTCAACAGTCTTCTCAAAGATTTCAATGTGAACTTTACCTAGGCCATAGTTATCTTTGAGAGGAATGCCCAAATCCGAAGCAATGCTTCGAGCGCCCTGCTCATCCATTAACTGTTCGCGAGTCAACTCTGGGTTGTAATGAAGAATAGACTCCAATACGGTCATGCGAGCAAATGGCTTGGCAAGATCGTATTCCTTAGATTCTATAATTTCGCCTTCTTTATCACGTACCGTGTTGACCACAACCATCGAACCCAACACTTCTTGTGCCAAGTGACGAAGCATTTCTTCGGTAAGGTCCATGAGGTCATGATAATCGGCATACGCCTGATAAAACTCAACCATGGTAAATTCAGGATTGTGTCGCGTGGACAAACCCTCGTTGCGGAAATTGCGGTTTATCTCATAAACTCGCTCAAAACCGCCAACCACTAATCGCTTTAAATACAATTCAGGCGCGATTCTAAGATACATATCTAAATCAAGCGCATTGTGGTGAGTCACAAAGGGACGCGCGGTAGCGCCACCGGGAATCACTTGCATCATTGGGGTCTCAACTTCCATAAACGACTTAGCATTCATGAAATTTCGCATGGCATTGATCAGTTTGGTGCGCATCACAAAAGTATTGCGTGCTTGCTCATTCATAATGAGATCGACATAACGCTGACGATAGCGCAACTCTTGATCGGAAAGACCATGAAATTTATCAGGCAAAGGACGCAATGACTTTGTTAATAAGCCAGCAGTTTCGATGTTGACGTAGAGATCGCCCTTGCCAGATTTATGCACAGGGCCTCGACCGAATACGATATCGCCGATATCCCAATGCTTGATTTCTTCCAATAGCTCCGCAGGCAGCTGCTTTTTGTCGACATACATTTGAATGCGACCAGAGCTATCTTGAATCACGATAAAAGGACCACGCTTGGCCATGATGCGACCCGCAATAGCACTTTTAAAATTTAATTCTTCAAGTGTAGGTTTATCTTTTTCACCGTGTAATGCCTGTAATTCACTAGCATAGTGTTCACGACGAAAATCATTGGGAAACGGGTTGCGTTTGGCACGGATAGCGTTCAATTTTCCGCGGCGCTCAGCAATCAGTTTGTTTTCTTCGGGCTGTGGCGTCGTTGGTTCGCTCATGGTATTTCCTGTGGTTTGGGCCGGTTAGAGTCCGGCTTTTAAACTGGCGATAAGGAACATATCAATGCCCCCATCAAGAACCGAACCGCAATTGCTGGTTTGTACAGAGGTTCTGAGATCTTTAATTCGCTGATCGTCCAGAACGTAAGAGCGAATCTGGCTTCCCCAGCCAATGTCAGACTTATCGTCCTCCATGGCCTGCTTATCTGCACTGCGCTTTTGCAATTCTTGTTCGTATAATTTTGCACGCAACATCTTCATCGCTTTATCACGGTTTTGATGCTGCGAACGTTCGCTTTGACACTGAACAACAGTACCGGTCGGTTCGTGAGTAATACGGACCGCTGAGTCGGTTTTGTTTACGTGCTGACCACCTGCACCACTCGCTCGATATGTATCGGTTCTCAGGTCAGCTGGATTAATATCAATTTCAATATTGTCATCGACTTCTGGCGATACAAATACCGCTGAGAAAGAAGTATGGCGACGGTTACCAGAATCAAAGGGTGACTTTCTCACTAGGCGATGTACGCCAATTTCGGTGCGCAGCCAGCCAAAGGCATAAGGCCCCTCAAAACGGATGGTGGCACTTTTAATTCCAGCCACTTCGCCGGGGGAAGCTTCCATTAATTCCACTTTAAAGTCATGCGCATCGCCCCAGCGAAGGTACATACGCAATAGCATTTCAGCCCAGTCTTGAGCCTCAGTCCCCCCCGAACCTGCTTGAATATCCAAATAGCAATTGTTGCTATCCGTAGGCCCAGAAAACATGCGGCGGAACTCAAGCTTTTCTAGGGTTTTAGTTAGGTCATCTAATTCAACAACGATATCGTCAACGGCGCTTTGATCATCTTCTTCGGCCGCCATTAACAATAGCTCTTCAACATCACCCAGGGTGTTATCCATGGTGCTGATGGTTTCAACCACCGCTTCCAAGTCGGCTCTTTCACGACCCAGCGATTGTGCACGATCGGGGTCATTCCAGATGGCGGGGTCGCCTAACTCTAATTCAACCTCATCAAGGCGTTCGCGTTTAGTATCGTAGTCAAAGGTACCCCCTGAGCACATCGGTGCGCTCACGCAAATCTTTGATGCGTAGGACAATGGGGTTGATTTCTAACATAGTAAAGACCGTTGCGGTGATTGCTTTAAAGCGCGCGATTTTAGACGAAAATGAAGTCAAACACTAGGGAAGAGTTACTCACTATGACTTCGGTATACACGCGGAGTGCGCATAGGCATACGAGCTGTTAACTCATAGGCAATGGTATTTGCGTGATCTGCAACCACATCAATACTCAGTTGTTGCCCCCACAGCTCGACATCACTACCAATAACCACGTGGGGGGCATCCGTCACATCGACACAGATCATATCCATGGACACTCTACCCACCAATGGACACAGCTGGCCGGCCACTAAAACAGGTGTGCCACTCGCTGCACTTCTGGGATAGCCATCGGCATAGCCAATGGCCACAGTCGCTATTCTGCTAGGCCTCTCAGCCACCCAAGCAGCACCATAACCAACACTATCACCTTCAGGAACATCCCTCATCGCAATGACCTCGGATAACAAGCTCATCGCAGGTCTAAGCTGGCGAGAATGGTCATTGGCCGCATCAAGCGGGTCGGCACCGTAAAGCATAATGCCGGGACGTGACCAAGAATCACCTCGCCCTCTTCCCGTCAAAATCGCCGCTGAATTGGCTGAACTAACCGCTAAATGAGTCTTTTCGGCGAGTAAATCCAGTAGATTTAACTGCTTCATGGTAAGTGGGTGCTGGGATTTATCGGCGCAGGCAAAATGGGTCATCAATAGCGGCGCACCCGCAACTTGGGGCATGTCGTGCAAACGGCTCAAAATACTATCGACACGATCTGGGGAAATACCCAATCGATGCATGCCAGTATCGACTTTAAGAAAAATCACCACTGGGTTTGTGATTACCGTGCTGGCTAAAGTATCTAACTGCGACTCGTCAGCTATGGTTAGCCAACAATTTTGCTGGCTTGCAAACACCACATCATCAGCAGCAAAGGGACCCTCGAGTAATAGAATCGGCTGATCAATTCCATTGAGGCGAAGTTGGGCCGCCTCTTCACAACTACACACAGCAAAAGCAGGCGCCATAGACGTGAGGTGCTGAGCAACTTCAACAATACCATGACCATAAGCATTGGCTTTAACCACAGCGATAGCCTGACCTGAAGCAGTTAATTGCTGGGCCAGGCGATAATTATGGGCAATGTTATCTAGGTGAATAACAGCAACGCTTGGGCGAGCCATATCAACTCCTAATATTGGTATTTGTATTGGCTAAACAGTCTTTGGGCTTGAAGCCAAAGAGGACCTACTTCACCATTAGCCACAGGCTTACCCGCAATTTCTATCACAGGCGCTAACTCCTTACTCGAACTAGTCAACCACACTTCATCAGCATCGTTTAGCTGCTCCAGTGTAATCATCTGCTCTAGCGCTTCGATCTCACTGTGATTTCTTAAAATATCTAACAAAATATGCCGGGTTATGCCAGGCAAAAGCTGATGATCAAGCGGTGGTGTATAAACGACGCCCTCTTTAACAACAAAAACATTGCAGGCACTCGCCTCAGTAATACACCCATCACTGTTATGCAAAATTGTTTCATCGAGGCCAGCACTGTAACCTTCTTGAAAATGCATGACGTTACCTAATAACGCGGTTGATTTAATATGGCAGCGCCGCCAACGTTGATCCTCACTCAAAGCCACACGATATTTCTTACACAGCGAAATATCTGCCACTGGTTCGGCGGGAATATCAAAGGTAAAGGCAAATATAGTGGCCGGAACCGATTTAGGGTCGGGGTAAGCGTGAAAACGTCTGGTGTCTGTGCCTCGACTCACATGTAGGTAAACCCCAAGATTGCCTCGACCATTTTGATCAAGCAATTGTTCGATCAAGTGTGTCCACTCAACGTCAGGCAAGACCATGCCAATGGCTTGTAACCCCTGCTGTAGTCTTGTTAAGTGCGGCCCAAGCCCGACGGTACGACCACCATAGCTGGGAATGACTTCATAAATACCATCACCAAATAAAAAACCTCGATCCATCGGGGAAATTCTGGCTTCGTGCATTGGCAAAAATTCGCCATTAAGGTAAACAGTCGACATTCGACGCGTCTCAATCCAAAAGGGTAAGTTTACTGCTCTATCCGTCCAGACTCCAGTCTGAATGACCTGATAGTGTTAATAGCTTTTCAATCTGCGGCGCAGAGAGATGCTCATGATGCGATAACTCATCCGCCGTTAAACCCTGAAGCTCATGCGGGAATACCAGCCAACGATCATCAATCTCCTGACAAAAGTCGACACTTTGTGCAGTGAGGGAACGTGCAAACAGCACCGCCGTTTTAATGTTAACTTGTGGACTCTGGTCTAAAATGGTTTGCACAAGATAATGCATGGTATGGCCAGTATCGACAATATCATCAACGATAAGTACCTTCTCCACTTGCCGGCATCGATTCAACAAGCCATCCAACCCATCAACGTGAAACGAAGAACCTCTGTTGGCTATCCCTTGATAACTTTGCACCGTTACCACAAAGCTGTCACATGACTGGCCAGTGCGCTGCAAAACCTCGTGCACTATGTGGCAAGGGAGTGAACCGCCACGCCATATCGCAACGACCAATTGAGGTGAAAATCGATCTTCAGCCACAGCCAGGCCGAGCTCAACAGACAATTCAAAAATTTTCTGGTGGCTTATAAAGCGTTTCTCAATAACACTTCCCATTAGACATACTCCCAGGGAAGCTTCTGCAAACGTTGTTGATAGCGTTGATAACGGGCCAGCCCAGCACTGGGGGTTAAGAGTTTAAAAGTCACGACATCACCCGGCAAACAATGACTCAGCGCATCAACAGATTCAGGTAGTAACACGAGGGGTTTGGGATAGCCGCCCATCGTCTGATGGTCGCGCATCATAATTATCGGCTGACCATCATTGGGCAATTGCACCGCGCCCACTCCGACTCCTTCAGAAATGATACCGGGCAAGCTAGCCAGTGGATCTGATGCGGATAAACGATACCCCATGCGGTCACAATCTGAGCTTATGGTAAATCGCTGCTGTAAAAGTTTTTGCTTTTCGGCTTTTTTTAAAAGAAACCATTGCGGTCCAATCGTGGTATACAAGGTGACCTCTTTGGAAAATCGGGAACGCTCAGTCACGCTGAAACGCCTAGCCGACATCGCATGTGCTCTAGGGCTCAGCTCGAGGGCATCTCCTCGCTGCAAAGACCTGCCATGAAAGCCTCCAAGCCCCTCTCTAACGGCGGTTGAGCATGATGCTAAGCAATGCTCTACCCTAATACCGCCCGCAAACGCAAGATAAAGCCTTGAACCACGCTGAGCGAAACCGATACTCAATACATCGCCGGCTTCAAGCCGATGAGTTCGCCAGGATTCAACATAGCGCTGATTAATTTGTAGCGGTGCCTCGGCGCCACAAATGGCAAAATCTACCGCATCATCCACTTCAAATTGACAACCACCTAGGGTTACCTCTAATAACGCCGAGTTAACGGAATTATCCACCAGAATATTTGCCGCTCGGGCAGCGTACTGATCCATTGCACCGGCGGTAGTAAACCCATGTTGAGCTACACCGCGCCTACCAAGATCCTGTATCGTAGTTAATGAGCCAGGCTTAATGACATGGAGGGAGACTTTCACGACACCACCTCACAATGACCGCCAAGGCTAATAAAGGTGTCCTTATCAATCGCTTCAAAACGTACTTCGTCGCCTACTGCAAACGTAGTTTGTAAATCATCTGACGTCGGCTTTAAATCAAGTGGACACAGGCCCAAGACATGCCAGCCGGCGGGGCTTGAAGCAGGATAAATAGCTGTTTGCTGCTCCGCAATCGCCACCGAACCTGCGGGAATATTTTGTCGTGGTGTAGCCAATCTAGGAACTCTCAATTGTTCATCAAGCTCCCCCAAATAGGCAAAGCCAGGGGCAAAGCCCAACGCGTAAACTCGATAAACATGAGCGCAGTGCAATGTAATCACATCCTCAATCGCCATACCCTTCATCGCAGCGACTATATCCAAATCAGGACATAAGTCCGGCGCATAATAAACCGGGATAATGTGCTGCTTAGGGCGATGAATGGACTTACTCTCTAAGGCAGACCATGCTTCAGTCATCCAACGTTGAGCCGTAAAGCGATCAATAAGCACTGGATCAAATACGATATAGAGTGTGACGTACGCTGGTACAATGTCGACAAGCCAGGGCGGTTTTTCATTGGTAAGCCACTGCTGCATGGCAAAAATGCGATTTAATAGTGTCTCACTGGGAGTCTCAGCTAGGGTCATTAACATTGCATTAACCCCAGCACGAGCAAAACGAGGCCTATCCATGGTGGGTAAACCCGCGCAAGTGGATGAGCATGTCTAACGCTGCAGGGCTATCGCCATGAACACATACGCTATCCATTGGCATACTTAGCTCTGTGCCATCTTCTGCAATAATGACACCGCGAGCTAAAAGAATTTTAAATCGCTCAATGACTTGTTGCTGATCTAACACGGCGCCATGCCTATTGCGGCTGACGAGCGCGCCATCAGCTTGATAAGCACGGTCGGCAAACACTTCAAAAATGGGATGGAGTCCATGCTTTTGAGTCGCTTGACGAGATAACTCATGGGCATGACTAGCCAATAACATAAATTGTTTACTAGGAAATACCTCGGCAACACACTCTACAATCAAATCGAGAAGTGCCGCATCGGTCATCATGTCGTTATAGAGGGCGCCATGGGGTTTTACATAGTCAACATCGATATCGACCTGCTGAGCGATGGTTTCAAACAGCTGCAACTGCTGCAACAAACTTTGTCGCAAATCACGGTGGGAGATCGATAGACTCGAGCGACCAAAATTAGCTCTATCGGGATAAGAAGGATGAGCACCCACAACTACCGCGTGTTGTTTGGCCAACAACATGACCTCACGCATAGTTTCAACATTACCTGCATGCCCCCCACAGGCAATATTGGCCATATCTAACCAAGGCATTAACAACGCCTCGTTGCCAAGCCCCTCTCCTACGTCTGCATTGAGTTTCAATCGAGTCACGCCTAAAACACTACCTCTATATGTTCAACCATGAGCTGCAGGTTATCACGACCACGAAAATGATTGATATCAAGACGGAACGCCAATAACACTTTTGTATTATCCGCCACTGGCCAAATACCGGGGTCAATATTAAAAGCGATAGCATCAAGGAAGACATCAGGCCTATCTAAAGGGCTCACCACGCACTTTAGGTGTTTCTCACCCACAATACGCTGAGAAACTAAAATAAATTGGCCGTCAAAACAAGGCTCTGCAAAACCTTGCCCCCATGGACCTCCTTCACGCAAATCAGTGGCTAACGCTAAGCTAAATTCTTCCGGGTTGAGCTCACCGTCCGAATATATGGAGGCCTCTAAATCTTCTTTACCGAGACAACGGCCGGCCACCTGTTCAAAGGCATGACGAAACTGTTCAAACTTATCAGCCTCAATCGTCAAACCGGCAGCCATGGCATGACCGCCAAACTTACACAGTAGCCCAGGATTAGCGGTAGCAACCTCATCTAGTGCGTCCCGCAAATGAAAGCCGTCAATAGAACGACCAGAACCTTTAATTTCACCGTTATCACCCGGGGCAAATATTAACGTGGGTCGATGGTAACGCTCCTTTAACCTAGAGGCCAAAATCCCGATCACACCTTGATGCCAATTTTCATCAAACAAGCATAAGCTATAGCCAATTCCCTCCTCAGTTGGCGAAGCCTGCAGAGCCTTGTCGGCTTCCTGCTGCATACTCGCTTCTATGGCACGTCTATCACGATTAAAGTCATCGAGCTGTGACGCTAGCTCCAGCGCTCGCTGAGGATCGTCTTCCAGTAAACATGCGATACCAATGGTCATATCGTCCAGTCGACCTGCCGCGTTTAAACGCGGCCCTATGGCAAAACCGATATCACTAGCCACAACACGCGGCTGCGATCGACCTGCGAGATGTAACAGCGCACTAATCCCGGGTCGACAACGCCCGGCTCTAATCCGCTGCAACCCCTGCTGCACCAAAATACGATTATTGCTATCTAGTGGAACAACATCAGCCACGGTGCCCAAAGCGACTAAATCGAGGTATTCAGCCAAATTGGGCTCCTTGCGATCAGCAAAATAACCTCGGTCACGCAAATTCGAACGAACGGCTAGTAACACATAAAAAATGACTCCCACACCCGCCAATGCCTTGCTTGGAAACTCGCAGCCTGGTTGATTGGGGTTAACAATGGCATCCGCCGCAGGCAAAGATTCACCCGGCAAATGATGGTCGGTAACTAGTACCTCAATCCCCGCCTCTTTGGCAGCCGCGACACCTGCAATACTCGCAATACCGTTATCTACAGTGACAATTAAATGAGGGGAATATTGTGTGGCGAGTGCAACAATTTCTGGTGTTAAACCATAGCCGTATTCGAAGCGATTGGGCACCAGAAAATCAACCCAAGCAGCTCCCATGGCTCGCAGCGCAAGGACTGCAACGGTGCAAGAGGTGGCTCCATCGGCATCAAAGTCACCCACAATAAGAATGCGCTTGCCTGAAACAATCGCGTTTGAAAGACAGTCACTGGCTTGCTCAATCCCCTTGAGAAGATTTGGCGGTAACAGGCCATGAAGCTCCCGCTTTAGCTGACTTATGTCGGTGATACCACGACTGGAATAGATGCGATTTAACAGCGAAGAAGTGTGAAGCGTGGCACCCGCCGAAGCTACAGGTCGTCTAACGATGCGCTTCGATGCGGATGCCATAGTGATTAACAAATCACCTGAGAATCAATAAAGGCCTGAATCTGCGGCAGATCTTTGGGCAAGACGGTGTAGCGCTCTTCACGCTCAAATAAATCGGCCATATGATGAGGCAATGCTGGCTCATCGGCTTGGCCTGATTTAATGCTAGCCTCAGGGAATTTTGCAGGGTGTGCCGTCGCCAATGTAACCATGGGTACACTGTGATCACGCCAACATTCACGGGCGGCCTTAATTCCTATCGCAGAGTGAGGGTCTAATAAGTATTCAGATTCTTCAAACACTTGCGCAATTGTCTCAACGGTAACTTCATCACTGACCGCATAGGAGTCAAAATGCTCTCTCAAACGAGCAAATGCTTCATCGTCAATCGACAGTGATTCACTACGACTACGAGCCATGAAACTTGCTACGGCCTTCGCATCACGCTGATGACACTCAAACAATGCACGCTCAAAATTACTCGACACCATGATATCCATACTCGGAGACAGGGTTTGCTCAAGGCCTTGCGTCTCGTACTGATTTGAGCTCATGAAGCGGTGCAGAATGTCGTTGCGGTTAGTCGCAATGACTAACTGGTCAACGGGTAGGCCCATTTGCTTGGCCAGATAACCCGCATAAATATCACCAAAGTTACCGGTTGGCACTGAAAAAGACACCTTGCGATGGGGTGCACCCACCGATAGTCCAGCATAAAAGTAGTACACGATCTGAGCCATAATACGCGCCCAGTTAATCGAGTTAACGGCCACCAATTGTCTGCCCTCTGGCAGAAATGACTGGTCAGAAAAACTTTGTTTAACCATATCCTGACAATCGTCAAAGTTACCTTCAACCGCGATATTGTGAACCTTGGGAGAAATTACCGAGGTCATTTGCTTGCGTTGCACATCCGACACACGCTGATGCGGGTGCAAAATAAAGATGTCGATATTTTCACAACGACGGCAGCCTTCAATCGCTGCAGAACCGGTATCCCCGGAGGTTGCCCCCATGATGACGACTTTCTGATCGCGCTTTACCAGCACATAATCAAGTAGACGACCTAACAATTGTAAGGCGAAATCTTTAAAGGCCAAGGTTGGTCCATGAAACAGCTCTAATAGCCACTCGTTATGACCTAATTGCACCACCGGAGCCACTGCAGGGTGGCGGAAGTCTGAATAAGCGTCGTCAATAATCGCTTTCAAATCATCGCTAGGAATAGCCCCATCAACAAAAGGGGTAATAATTTTTAAGGCGAGCTCTGGGTAGGTTAAGTTGCTCCAAGAGGCGATCTCTTCCTTGCTGTAAACGGGTAACTCAGCCGGCACATATAGACCGCCATCACTCGCTAAACCGGTTAGCATAACCTCTTCGAAGCTCAATTCAGGAGCGTCACCACGGGTACTGATATATTTCACAATCTCACCTTATAGCTAGCTTAACCGGCTAGACTTTCTACGCGCACACGTACAAGTGGGCGCTGGACAAATTCAAAGTTTTCAATAGCTCTAACTGCATCAATCATTTTGCTCTCAAGAGTACGACTCGTGAGAATAATAATCGGCACTTGAACTTCATCATCTGGAGCTTCTTTTTGAATAATGGCTTCAATACTAATACCACGAGAGCTCAGAACGGTCGCTATTTCTGATAGCACGCCGGGCTTATCGTCAGCTGAAATCCTCAAATAAAACGCCGTTTCTACCTCTTCAATAGGCAGAATATGCTGTTTTGACACTTCCTCAGCAGCAAAACCCATCATTGGAATTTGGTTACCTCGAGCGACGTCTACCACATCCGCTATCACAGAAGAAGCGGTAGCATCTGCACCCGCACCTGCGCCGTAGTAAAGCGTGGGACCAGAGGCATCGCCATTCACTAGTACCGCATTCATCACGCCGTTAACATTTGCAATTAAACGTTTTTCCGGGATCAAAGTAGGATGAACTCGCAACTCGATGCCATTTTCACAGCGGCGAGCAATACCTAAATGCTTAATACGATAGCCAAGTTCTTCAGCATATTTCACATCGACGGCATCAATAGCAGCGATACCCTCGGTAAAACATTTTTCAAAACGGAATGGCATGCCAAAGGCCAGCGAAGCAAGAATGACTAACTTATGCGCTGCGTCAATGCCCTCAACATCAAAAGTAGGATCTGCTTCCGCATAACCTAACGCCTGAGCCTCAGCCAAAACATCGGCAAAATCACGTCCCTTGTCACGCATTTCGGTCAATATAAAATTGCCCGTGCCATTAATAATACCCGCCAGCCATTTGATTTCGTTCGCTGCTACACCTTCGCGTACTGCTTTAATAATGGGGATACCACCAGCCACTGCGGCCTCAAAGGCAACGGTTACGCCCTGCTCTGCAGCTAAAGCGAGCAATTCATTGCCGTACATCGCAATGAGGGCTTTATTCGCAGTTACCACATGCTTGCCATTTTTGAGGGCTTCGATCACGAGGTCTTTAGCAATGGTCGTACCACCAATGAGCTCGATAACTAAATCAACCTCGGGATCTCTGACGACTTCAAAGATGTCTCGGGATACTTTGTAAGATGAAATATCACAGAGTGGATTATCGCGACGTGCGCCAATGTGAACAATTTCGATATTAACACCGGCGCGAGCAGAAATAGTTGCGCCATTGCGTTGAAGAACATTAACGGTGCCGCTACCAACGGTACCGAGTCCGCATATGCCGACTTTTAGGGTATTCAAAGGAAATTCCTCGACCAAAAGTAATAAAAAAGCAGCATTTTACGCTGCTTTGAGGCTAAATAAAATGCTTAAAGGCCCAATTCACGAGCTAATCGTTTCGCGGGAAGATAGCCAGGTATCAAGCGGCCATCAGCCGTCAGTATCGCAGGTGTACCGGACACACCCATTTGCTGACCGAGAGCGTATTGCTCAGCCACCGCCGTGCTCTCGCAATCTTCAGATGACACCCGATCACCTTCCTTCAATTTAGTTAAGGCCTGAGCTGGATTCTTAGCGCACCAAGCATCCTGTAATTTTTTATGTGAATTACTCCCTATGCCAGCCCGCGGGTAACCCAAATAGTGAACACTGATACCCAATCCATTAATATCATCAATTTCTTGGTGTAGTTTGCGGCAATAGCCACAATCAATGTCTGTGAAGACATGAATAACGGCTTTTTCAGAGCCCTTGGCGGGAAATACAATCGTATCGGCCTGTTTGATATTAGCCATCAGGGTTTTACGCAGCTCATTACGACGCTGCTCGGTAAGGTTGACAAAGCCCTCACGCTTAACCTCAAACAACTGGCCCAACATAAAATACTTACCGTCGGCGGTTGAATAAAGCACACTGCCGTCAGCCAGTTCGACCTCGAACATACCGTCGATCTCAGACGGTGCAATCTTAGTGATGGGAAGATCCGCGCTAACCGACCGTAAACGAGATTCGATTACCTTTGAGTCAGCCATGGCTGGAGTGACGATAACAGCCAATATCAATGCAACAATAAATTTCATCTTTATTCCTTAAATCAGCCGCGAGGATGGTGCTCGCGATGTAAATCCTTCATCCGCTGACGAGCGACATGAGTATAGATTTGGGTTGTCGACAAGTCGCTATGACCGAGCAGCAATTGTACCACACGCAAGTCGGCCCCATGATTGACCAAATGCGTCGCAAAGGCGTGTCTCAAAGTATGGGGTGACAAAGACTTACTAATACCAGCGCGAATCGCATAATGCTTGATACGATGCCAGAAGGTCTGTCGCGTCATTTGTTGACCACGTTTACTAGGAAAAGCTACGCCATGCTGCGCAGAACCTACCAGATCAGGACGAGCTTTGCGCATATAGTGTTCAAACCACCACAGCGCCTCCTCGCCCATAGGTACCTGCCGCTCCTTTCCGCCTTTGCCTGTGGTTCTAATGACCCCTTGCTGAGTATTAACCTGGGCTATTTGCAGGCCCACCAATTCACTTACACGCAAGCCACAAGCATAAAGCACTTCAAGCATCGCACGATCACGAAGTTCGAGTGACAATTCCACATTGGGCGCGGACAACAACTTTTCTACATCTTCCTCAGAAAGAGCATCTGGCAACTTGCGACCCAACTTGGGGGCATCTAAGCGCAGCGTAGGGTCTTCATCGATGGAATTTTCTCGCAGCAGCCATTGATAAAAGCTTCGCAAACTGGAAAGTGCTCGTGCTGTAGAGCGCGCCTTTAGCCCCCTTTGCTGCAAAAAAGCCAGGTAGCCCAATAAATCGAAAGATCTTAGCGACAGTAAAGACTTGTTTTGTGGCTCAGCCCAACTCCTCAAAGCCTCAATATCTCGTCGATAGGCCTGCAAGGTATTTTCACTGAGCCCCCTTTCCATCCACAAACTGTCGATGAATCGCTCAACGGTTAGCTCATCGCGTTGCAACAAACAATTACTCCCATAAAAAAAGGCAGCCACATGGACTGCCTTAGTTTAAGCGCTTCGGCGCAAGCTGGCGACTCTTTAAAGACCGCCAACAAGAAAAACTGCTTAGCGAGACAATTTTTCTTTGATACGCGCAGCCTTACCGCTGAGAGCACGCAAGTAGTACAACTTAGCCTGACGAACGTCACCGCGACGCTTGACAGTAATGCTGTCAACTAATGGGCTGTAGGTTTGGAAAGTACGCTCAACACCCACGCCATGCGAAATTTTACGCACAGTGAAAGCAGAGTTAAGGCCACGGTTACGGATACCGATAACAACACCTTCAAACGCCTGAAGACGCTCACGTGTACCTTCTTTAACTTTAACCTGAACAACAATGGTATCACCGGGTGCAAACGCGGGGATTTCTTTGTTGATCTGTTCTTTTTCGAGTTCCGCGATGATTTTGTTCGCGCTCATGTCGTGCTCCTATAGCATTTCGGGATCGATATCACATCGATCAATCATATTGCCTGTACTTATAGACTTATCTGCATTCACAAGTGGCAGCCGCTCTCACACGACTGCCGTCTACATTGGTCCAGAACGTTAATCGGTGGACTGCCCTCGCATGGCGAGGTAGTCAGCCAATAAATTCTCATCTTCGTCGCACAAGGTGCGACCTTTAAGTAGGTCAGGTCGACGTTCAAAAGTACGACCCAATGCCTGCTTTCTTCGCCAACGCTTTATAGCAGCGTGATCGCCACTTAAAAGCACACTTGGCACTGCCTCGTCTTTATACACCTCGGGGCGGGTGTAATGGGGACAATCTAAAAGACCGTCCACAAAGGAATCTTCAACCGCCGAATCAGGATGTCCCAGCACGCCTGGCAACAACCTAGCAACCGCATCAATCACTATCATTGCCGGTAGCTCTCCGCCACTTAGCACATAGTCACCGACCGACCATTCTTCGTCGACTTGAGCACGTAACAAGCGCTCATCAACACCTTCATATCTTCCGGCGAGAACAATAAGCTCTTCTCGCTGAGAAAAAGATTGAGCTGCAGCCTGATCAAAACGATTCCCCTGAGGACTCATATAGATCACCTTCGCTGAAGGTAGCTTAGCCTTCATTGCTACCAGCGCCTTTTCAAGCGGCTCAACCTTCATCAACATGCCAGGACCACCACCGTAAGGTCGATCATCAACTGTCCGGTGCTTATCTTCTGTAAAGTCGCGCGGATTTATACACTGCAACGACAACATGTTCTGTTTAACGGCCCGACCAACAACACCATTGTCAGTCACGGCGGCAAACATTTCTGGAAAAAGGGTTATTATGCCGAAACGCATCACCAATTTTCCAACGGACTAGAACTCTGGGTCCCAGTCAACGAGCATTTCACCCGCATCAAGATCGATTTCCAACACTACTTGCTCTAAGACATAGGGCACCAAGCGTTCACGCTTGTCGATACTACCTTCGGAGGCAGCAACCACCATGACATCATTGGCGCCTGTTTCAAAGAGTGAGCTTATTTCACCCAGTAAAACTTTCGTGTCATCAACTTGTGCATAAACACGCAGACCTTCCAGCTCATACCAGTAGTAATCCTCACCCTCTAAATCGGGCAATGCATCCTCTAGCATAAGCAACTCTGCACGAGCGAGTAACTCTGCACCATTGCGGTCGTTTACACCGTCAACCTGTGCAACTAGACCCTTACCTTGCGGCTTAACCGAAAGTAACTTTACCGGCTTTTGAACACCATTTGGCATACGTAAAGCAACAGCGTACTTGGCAATATCCTGCGGCGAGTCTAAAAAAGCATGGATTTTCACCCAGCCTTTGATACCGTAAGCACCAGTAATTTTACCGGCGACTAAGTACTGATCAGAGGGTGACAATTCCATTATTAAGCTTTAGCAGCTTCCTTGATCAACTGAGCAACGCGATCAGACAGCTGAGCGCCTTGACCTACCCAGTGATTGATACGGTCGTTATCTAAGCGTAAACGCTCTTCTTGACCACGAGCTACAGGGTTAAAGAAACCTACACGCTCAATGAAACGACCATTGCGAGCATTGCGGCTGTCAGCAACAGTGACGTGGTAGAAAGGACGCTTTTTTGAACCGCCACGGGCCAAACGAATAGTTACCATGTGTTTTTCCTCAAAGTCTCAAAGAGACAGTTGTCATTGAAGGAGCAAAATAAGCTCCATCCATTAAAGGTGGCGCATTTTAAGACAGTTACCAACAATTGCAAAGTCATTTACATAAAAAAACCCTAAAAATAGGGGTTTACCCAAAAAACTAACTGATTAATATATATAGCTTTTTATAAAATTATCACTCCGATCATTCCACAAAACTTCCATAAATTCGGTTTATTTAATACAATGCACCTTTGAATCTTGGCCTCTCCGCATGAAATATTTAGTCAGTAAAGGGCAAAGCCTCCACTATCAACGGGCCTTTCCACTGCGCCTTCAAAGCATTACCGGCAGAGCATTTTACAAGCGTTTACATTTGAGCAAAACAGCCCCTCATGATGAAATAGCAACCGCCGTAAGCAGCCTGAACCATCAATATGAACAACTCGTCATTGCCGCCGAAACAAGCCTTAATAGCAATGAAAGCGACCCTGAAGCCAGCACAGCTATGCTGGCCGTGCTACAGCAACAACAGCTGAACGAACAACTTACACTCAACGACTTATGGCAGGAGTACCTTGTCCACAAAAAACTCACTGGCAGAGCCAGGCAAATCGCAGAGATTGACTGGCATCGCTTTATCCGTATCGCGGGCAACCTTCTGGCCAATGATGATAGCGATACCAATCGCCGCCTCAACGCCGCGCTAAAAGCCCAATTTCAAATGCGTACACAACGGGTCAAAGCCTCCACCGCCAAGCGCGAACTTAGCCAGGTCATGGCAGCATTAAAATTAGGCGCTACTCGACATCAACTTTATTGGCGCTTAGATCCTATTAAAGCAAGCGCTCCCATCAGCACAAGCCGTCAATCCTTGAGCCAGCATCAAATAACGCAAATTTTAAAAGCCCTCGGCAGCGACACTAGCTGCACCGATGTGGATGCCATGATACTACTCGCCCTCACAGCAGGCGTGACCCCGGCAGAAATCTCCAGACTGAACAGTAACGACATCGTTCTGAATGGCAGCACACCACATCTCCACTTACGCAACAGCAAGCAACAGCGCTATCGACGCGCCGCCATCACTATCGCTGTAGATTTTTTAAAGCACAGCATTGAAGGTGCAATAAACTTATCACAAATGAGCAAAGGCTATATCAGCCGGGTGAATAGCGAGCGACTTCAAGCAATGACTCAACAATCTGGGCTTACATTAA
>Ga0209955_1000163_pt1 | contig 26897 bp, 22 predicted proteins | sample SalPonA_A_H2O_MG_FD_185716 | JGI IMG/M metagenome (GOLD analysis project Ga0209955, IMG submission 185716) | Water microbial communities from South San Francisco under conditions of wetland restoration - Salt Pond MetaG R2A_A_H2O_MG (SPAdes)... | ecosystem: Environmental > Aquatic > Non-marine... | reverse complement strand
CAAGAGATCGGTCGAGAAATCAACACTTTGGGTTCAAAAAGTAACTACGCGCCGATGCAGCAATACGTCGTTCAAATGAAGGACGAGTTGGAGAAAATCAAAGAGCAGGTTGGCAACACCCTATAAGGACCGCTCTTCCTTACCCAGCAATATCGCGTTTTAAATAACGGGCTTTTGCAGCCCACATGGCTATTACCGCTATGCCTATGAGCATTGCGCTGGCACCCCAATTCACTTCCAGCACTCCTTTCTCCGCTTGCAGCTGCAAGTAGTGATACGGGCTTAAGTAGCCTAAAAATTCAACCGTATCACTTGCCTTTGAAATCGCATCGAGGAAATAAGAACCGAAGATTAACCCTACCACAGGTCCCATGAAATTGATCTTTGGGGCCACGAAAGAGGCAAGCAGCACGGAAATACCCGTAAAGAAAACCACTAAAACGAAGCCGTGGACATGCATCGCTTGAAAGACGCCCCAATCCATCGTTGTTCCAAACAACACGATTCCACCAATCGCACAAAGCGTTTGCACCGCATATATTGCTAATAACAACGTAAAGAGTGCGGCGTACTTTGAGTTCACCACAGTTCTGCGAGAAAGCGGTCGTGTCAACAAAAACTCAGCAGTTCCATCCCGCTCCTCTTTTCCCAAAATGGCCGCCCCTGTCGAAGCCGTGAAAATTCCCATGAGCAAAGTGATGTATATGCCATAGTAGGTCGCATAAAAACCAATAATACTGGACCATGTCGCGTCGTCAATACCGAACGCACGGGCCATCTCTTGAGGCAATTTCGACATAAGCTGCGCCATCTGCTCACCCATTTCCGCAAAGCTTGGGTAAATGGAAAGGATCATAAAAGTAAAACCCAATACAATCGCACCCCAGATCAAACTGTTCTTCCTGTTGCGCTTCAACTCCTTTAAATACAGTACTTTATTCATGGCTTAGCGTTGGTAGTAGTTCATAAAAATAGACTCTAAATCGGGTTCAGAAAGCGTGACATCCACCAAAGGCTGCTCATTCAGCCATGCTATCAACGTACTCGTGGATCCTACAAAATCGAACGAGTGTTTGAGTCCGGAAACGTGGTGATTCTGAGCACCTTCCGGCAAAGTGAAATTGGCACTCTCACGCAGCACCATACGCACCTTTTTCATCTGTTTGGAAAGCAAGGTGGTAATATCTTCCACGGCTGTTATCTTACCCTCACGTATCACGGCAGCTTTACTACACATTCGTTGAATTTCTGAAAGCACATGGGAGGAAAAGAAGACCGTTGTCCCCTTCGCATTCAACCGCTCTAACATATCAAAAAACCGGTGCTGCATCAATGGATCTAAACCGCCAGTAGGCTCATCCAAAATCAACACCTCGGGATCGTGTAACACCGACTGAATAATCGCACACTTCTTCTTATTTCCGTAGCTTAAATCGTCTATTTCGCGATCTAGGTCCAATTCAAAATACTCAGCGAGCTCTTGCATCTGTGCACCTACATCCTTAACGCCGTACAATCCAGCATGATACTCGAGGAGCTCGCGAGAAGTCATTTCAGGATAATATGAAATCTCAGACGGCAAATAACCGACCCTAGCGCGAGCGGCCACACCATCTTTAGCTACATCATGACCCAAAATACGTGCACTACCGCCGTCCGGTTTCAATAATCCAAGTAGGGTTCGTATCGCAGTTGATTTTCCAGCGCCGTTGGGACCAATAAAACCAAATACTTCACCGCGCTTCACCGTGAGATGGACATCTTCTATACCGCGTTGCTTCCCGTAAAATTTCGTCAATCCTGTTATTTCAATGGCTGGCATAGGTTCCCGTATTAAAGTACTTTTAAGATACGCATCCGAATCCAAAACCTACAAAAATTGTGGATAAATAGAACTTATCCATACCCCGGCGCCAATTCCGTCAACTCGCCTACCTTTGTTCCATCAAATGTTCCTTCATGAATACCAAAACAGGAAAATTAGTCATCTTCTCAGCACCTTCGGGAGCAGGTAAAAGCACACTGGTTCAATACCTACTTCCAAAATTCACGGAATTGAGCTTTAGCATCTCCGCTACTTCACGAGCCTTACGCGGCGAGGAAGTCCATGGAAAAGATTACTATTTCCTCTCGGCTGAAGACTTTCAACAACGCGTGAAGAATGACGAGTTCTTAGAATGGGAGGAGGTTTATGAAGGCACCTATTATGGAACGCTCAAATCGGAAGTGGAACGCCTTTGGAACGAAGGAAAAACAGTAGTCTTCGACATTGATGTGGTGGGAGGACTCCACCTTAAAAAGATTTTTGGTCCACAGGCTTTAGCCCTATTTGTTCAAGCGCCAAGCATAGAGGAACTCGAAAATCGTCTGCGCGGTCGTGGCACAGATTCGGAAGAAAAAATTGCCCAGCGTATCGCCAAAGCCGCACAAGAAATGGAACGGGCCAAAGAGTTCGACAACATCATTATAAACGATCAACTAGATCGCGCTAAGGCAGAGGCTGTAGAGGTTCTTCAAAACTTCCTGCGTAAATGAAAAATGTAGGACTCTTTTTCGGCAGTTTCAACCCCGTACACATCGGTCATCTCGCCCTAGCAGAGTACTTCCTCAAATACACAGATTTAAATGAGGTTTGGTTCGTGGTTACGCCTCATAACCCCTTCAAGAAAAAGAGCAACTTACTGCCAGATCGCACGAGACTACATTTGGTACACCTCGCCTTAGAAGACCAAGAAGGATTGGTTCCATGCGACATCGAATTTTCCTTGCCGCAACCCAACTTTACCGCGCAAACCCTAGCCTTTCTCAGAGAAAAGCACGCCGAATATCAGTTCTCCTTAATCATGGGTGAAGACAACTTAAAAAGTCTTCACAAATGGAAGAACGTTGAGAGCATCATTGAACACCACAATATACTCGCCTATCCACGTCACCCTTTGCCCGACGAAGAGGCCACAGCGGCTCAATGGAAGGAGAAGTTCTCCAGAGTATCATTGGTAAACGCTCCTAAAATGGAGATCAGTGCTACCATGATTCGCAATAGTTTTAAAGATGGAAAAGGATTGAGAAACTTGCTGCCTAAAGCAGTTTTTGACTACATTGAGGGGAGCAACCTTTTCCAATAAACTCCATGCAAACCTTTATCAGCCGCATTGCCGAAGAAATCCTGCAAAGCCCTGGCCCTATTCATAAAACACTTGTTTTATTACCCAACCAGCGTGCCGAAATTTTTCTTCGCGAAGCCCTGAGACCGCACCTTGAGCAACCTACTCTTTTGCCGATGTTCGCAACGGTGGATGGTTTTATCTCTAGTGCAGCAAATGTTTTAGTGGTAGAACCCCTGGTTCTGCTTCTCGAGCTATACCAAAGCTATACCCAAATTCAACTGGAGGTATTTCCTGAAAAAGAGACGGAAACCCTGGCTAGTTTTCTCTCATGGGGACAAACGCTACTTGCAGATTTTGGTGAATTGGACCGGTATTTATTAGATCCGGCAATGGTGCTAGGCGACCTTTACAACGCCAAGAAGTTGGAAGAATGGGATCTATCCATGGAAGGCGAAACGCCTCTAATGCGACGTTACTCTGATTTTGTAGCCCTTCTACCTCGAACCTATGAGGTGTTCAAAGAACGTCTATTAGCCAAAGGAGAAGCGCATAGTGGTTTAGCCGCACGAGTGCTCGCCACCCACCCTGAGCGCCTAGAAGCGTACCTCAAGAAAAATGGACTGAGCCACGCCATAGTTGCTGGACTCAACGCACTGAATACTGCAGAATTAGAAATCATACGACAACTTCGTAGCTTCTGTACCTCTTGTGTACTTTGGGATGTAGACGCCCATTATCTGAACATGACTTGGCACGAAGCAGGTATGTTCTTTCGCGAGCACCAGAACAGACAAAAAATTTTCGGTAAAGACCTACCCAGTGCCAAAGACCAGGCGAGTCCACTTCGCACCTTACCAAAAGAGATCCAGCCTGTAGGAGCAACGCAATATGCGGGACAAGCAAAAGCAGTCGCCCATGCATTAGAGAAGTGGCTCGCACAGGGCGTCGAGGTGCGTAACATCGCTGTCATTCTCGCCGACGAGAGCCTTCTGAACCCCGTACTCAGCTTTTTGCCTGAGGGCTCTGACAAGGTGAACATCACTATGGGATACCCGCTCGATCAAACCTCTATTGCTGGTACGATGAGATTGTGGATTTCGGCGTTGGAATATGCTATTAAAAACAAACCGTCTAAAGGGCGATGGACCTTCTACCACCGCTCTTTAAGTGCACTTTTTACAGACCCTTTATTCAATGATTATTGGTTTAAAGGAAAAGAAGCAGAGCGCCATGAGGGGCCCATCGACTGGAACAGGGAAATCGTTAAAGGCAACCGGGTGTTCACCAGCTCTAAAGAGTGGACACAACGACTTGCATCCGGACCAAAAGGCTATGAAAATGCACTTGAACCGGCGGAAGGCATCGACCTACTCCAAAGATTTAAGGCGTGGTTGAAACACGTCGCGGCAAACGAGGATAGCGATACAATGACCATAAACACCGCCTATCAAGTACACACCTTACTTCAACAGCTGGAACGTACTTTAGGTGATGTAGAAGCCGATGAATTGGTCTTACTACGGTTGATCAAACAACAGCTCAGGGCAGGAACCATAGATTTCGTGGGTGAACCATTAGAGGGCCTCCAAGTCATGGGTATTCTCGAGTCTAGAACCTTGGACTTTACACACGTGATTCTAGCGGGAGTCAACGAAGGAGTGCTTCCTTCAGGCCGAAGTTTCAACACCTTACTTCCTTACGACATCAAACGCCATTACCAATTGCCCACGTATGAGCAAAAAGACGCTGTTTACGCCTATCACTTTTACCGGATCCTCCAGCGTTGTCAAAGCGCAGTAATCACCTATAACACGGATAAAAATGCCTTTGGTGGTGGTGAAGCAAGCCGATTCGTCGTTCAGCTTGAGCAAGAATTAAAAAACACGGAGTGCATTGTGCATTCACGCATCTTCCATCATGGACCGCTTCACCCTTCTTCCATTGAGGAGCGCATGCACATTGAGCGCACCGATTCCATAAAAGAAGCTATAAAGGACTGGATGAAAAGAGGCATTAGCGCCTCCAGCCTCAATGAGCTTGGAGAAAAGCCACACATCTTTTACCAGCGAAGATTGATGCGAATTCGAGAAGGAGATGAAGTGGAGGAGAGTTTATCCGCTTTGATGATGGGAAATTTAGTGCACAAAGGACTTGAACTCATGTATGCCCCGCATATCGACCAAGTCTTACCTAAATTCGAAGTAGAAGAATGGACTGAAAAAGCCCTTGCACTAGGTGTTGACTTTTTGGAGTCCGAGGGACACTCCCGCAAATCTCTAGAACAAGGTCGCAATCTAGTGACCCTTGAGATCTGCCGTAAGATGCTCCATCAATTTCTCTCCTACGACCAATTGCGTTCAAAAACCACATCGGTCAAGCTTCTCGGTATTGAAACCCCGCTAAACCTCACGTTGAGACACCCAAATTTAGGCATAGACCTCGCCTTCACTGGTTTCGTGGATCGCATCGAATTGGTCGGGAAAACCTTGACTATTTGGGACTATAAAACAGGTGCTATAAAAGCATCCGACCTCAGCCTCTCCGCTATGGAGCAGCTATGGGAAGGTAAAAAGCCGAAAGCCTTACAGGTGCTCCTGTACGCATGGCTCCTATATAAACAGGGAACATTCGCCGACCACCCTCTTCCGTGGAGTTCCGGAATATTCAAACTTCAAAGTGGAGACCCAGAGGTCGTTTTAGCCGGCAAAGCCCTGGACAACAAACCGCTCATTACCCTCGAATTATTAGAAGAATTTGAAAAAGGATTGTTTGCATTCCTTGAAATCCAAGCGACTACTAACGAGCCCCTTGTTGAACCTATTTCCAATTCTTTTTACCACTAGAAACATGGACGAATTAGAGCCTTTAACCGCACCGCCTACCGCCAAGGACATCCTCGATGCACAGGAGCGCATTCGCCCGTACATTCATCGGACACCGATCATTACCTCCGAGAAAATGAATGATTTATCTGCCGCCTCGAATGTCCGATTGTTTTTCAAAGGCGAGCACCTGCAAAAAACAGGCGCATTCAAGGCAAGAGGAGCGCTCAACGCGGTAATGACCCACCGCAATAGGGCAAAAGCAGGCGCTTTCGTTACGCACAGCTCCGGCAATCATGGAGCAGCCTTAGCTTGGGCTGCGAGGACCATGGGATTCGTTGCACATATTGTGATGCCCAAGAATGCGCCAAAAGCCAAAATTGAAGCTGTAAAGTCCTATGGTGGTATCATCACCTTTTGCGAACCGACATTACAGGCACGCGAAACCACCGCCCAGCAAATACAAGAACAAACGGGCTCGGTTCTCATACACCCTTACGACAACTACGATATCATAGCAGGACAAGCTACAGCAACGCTTGAGCTGATAGAAGACGCAGCACAACCTCTTGATGCCATTTACATTCCTGTTGGAGGTGGAGGCCTACTCGCTGGAGCGGCACTCGCCAATCATTACTTCGGAAAAGCACGTGTTGTGGGTTGTGAACCCGAACAGGCGAGCGACGCCTGGACGAGTTTTAAGACGGGGAATTGGACGCCCGTACAACATCCGAACACCATTGCCGATGGGCTCAAAACCTCGCTCGGCAGAAAAAATTTCCCCATCATTCAAAAGCATGTAGACGACATCATACTGCTCAGCGAAGATGAATTGAAACGGGCTTGGGATATAGTTGTATCAAGAACAAAACAGTTTATTGAGCCATCTGCAGCGGCCGGAGTAGCCGCTGCGCTGAAACACGATACTCAAGGATCTGTTGGTATAATGTTGTGTGGGGGAAACATGAGCCTAAGCATCATTGATCACATATGACAGAATATTATCTGTTATGATGTAATAAAATTTAACCTGCAGCTTATCTTCACTCATTTCACATAAGATAAAGATGATGCGCTACGATAAATTCATATGCGCTACGATAAGTTCATGTTGTTTGGTAACATCTATACATGTAGGTTTACCTTATCAAACAAACCAATACACCTGGGCTATAATTTAGTCGTGTTGAAAAGGCATCGTGATTTTCACGGTGCTTTTTCGTTTTCCGAAGTCTAGCACCACACTCCAAAGCCCCGGTTCTTTCGCATTTGCCTTCTCAAAATTGATACGCTCCTGGATTAAAGTCAAGCCGTTTTCAGTACCAGGAGTACGCTCTAGGAATCCGAAGCCGCTATCTTCAACCACAAGTACTATGGTATTTGCTTCTTTATAGGCTCGGATAGCGATATAGGTATCTTCTTGGCGCGCGTTGCCTGCGTATTTGTAGCTGTTTTCGACCAACGGTTGCAACAGACCTGAAGGAACACGCTGGTAGCGTACAGCACTATCACAATCTAAAGTAACCTGAACATCCGGATAAGAGCTGAGCTGTTGCAACTTAATATAATTTTCTAATAGATCGAACTCTCGGCCCAGCAGCGTTCGCTCTTGCTTATCGGCTTCGAGTAAGGAGCGCAGATGAACACTTAATAATCCAATATATTCTTGGGCATCGATCACCTTGTCTTGACTTAAGAAGCCTGAAACATTATTAAGCTGATTGAACAAGAAGTGCGGACGAATCTTATTACGATAACTCTCTAGAAGCAATTTCGCATCCTTTTCACTCACCTGAGCACGACGTATTTGGATACGATTACGGAAGAACAACAACACCAAAAGACCGGCAATAAAAAGGATTCCCAAGATCAAGGTATACGTTCGGTTACGAAACTGTCTTTGCTCCTGCTGACGCCTAGCCAAACGCTCACTTCGATCCAATTCGTACTCTAAAAACTGATTGTTCAAAGAGGTAGATCGTTCGATAGAGCGCTGATACGCGGTGCGCAGCGCCTGTGTATTCTCGTCTAGTGAACTCCCGGAAATGGCATCCATCGCAAGCGATTCACGGATCCTTACTTCAAGGTGCACAAAGTCATTGCGCATTGCAAAGTCCAGCGCCTCAATAAGCTCATCCTCGGACATTACATCCATATCTAAGAGACGATCATATACATGACGGCGGTCTACAGCCACTTCTTGCTTGCGGCTTTCCTTCAAAATCAGATCCGTTAAAGAATCAACGGCTTCGGTTTGAAGACCTAAGGCCTTCATTGCTGTTAGTCGTACCGCATAAGCTTCCGCTAAATTCGAGCCATTGCTCTTATAGATCGGCAACAAGGTATCACTCAAGGAAAGCACCTCCTCATAATAACCTAAGTCCAGTAAATAGGTAGAATTGTTCCCTGCGTACGTCGGCCATCTCGTGCTATTGACCAAGGCAACGGCCTCATTCGAAAATTCCAAGATCGCCTCAGAAATTGCTCCTAGACTCCAATAGACATGGGATTTCAAAAACATAGCGCGTGCCAACCCTTGTGAATCCCACTTAAACTCACGGAAAATGATTTCGGCTTCTTCGATATAGGGCAAGGACTCGATGAACCTATTTGCTACTAACAAATCCCTGGCTTTGAGAAGGTTACCCCATCCCTGAACCCGAGGATCGCTTGAATTCAACACGTCCTCCAAGACTTTTTCACGTTGATCATCATCCAGGTCTAAAGATGCGATGAACACGACTTGTGCCGGAAGCTGATCGTAGTCTTTCTCGCAACTCGAGAGCAGCAAAAGAGCGACTAATATGGCAAGACTATGCCTGAAGACCCAGCTCATTCAATCGTGTTTTCGAAGCCTCGACTCTGAGGCCTCCTGCCAATTCTATTTCCGGCTTACTACTCCAATGTATTTCATTGATGGCGTCTGACCGCACAATCACACTCTTGTGAACGCGTAAGAAGCGACTACTCAAACCTTCTGAAAAGTTCTTAAGCGTGCGTGCAACCAGGTGACTTTCACCGTTTGACAGAACCACTTCGGTGTAATTGCGCTGACCTCGGAGCATCAAAATTTCAGACTCCCGGACGTTGCTAAAAGAACCACGAATAGGAATGCGCACAGTCACCTCATCAAAAACGGGCAAGGGCTGAAGCTTGGCCAATTTTCCCAAACACTGCTCTATGCGACTTGGGGCAACAGGTTTTAAAATATAATCAACGGCGGTATCAAATGCTTGTAGACTGTACTCTGAATGCGCTGTTACGAACACGATGTTCCCGACCTTGTCCTTGATTTGTTCCGCGATATGAAGACCTGAAGTACTTGGCATTTCCATATCTAAAAAGACCAACTCTGGATGCACCTCTTCTACCCATGCAAGAAATTGCTGATGGTATTGAAACCCTCGGACTTCGACCCCCTCGAGTTGTTTTCGAAGCAAATTGACCAAACCGTCTACAGCAACCCGCTCATCATCGAGAACTCCAACTTTTCGCAACACATTCATAGCTATCTCTTTTTATAGCCCTCCATCATTCGGGCAACATATTTGCCGATAATATCGAACTCAAGATTGACGCGCGTCCCTACCTCAATGGTATGGAAAACGGTGTGCTCGTAGGTATAAGGGATTATCGCTACACTAAAACCGCCTTCGGTAGAGTTCACGACGGTCAAGGAGGTGCCGTTCACCGTAATCGACCCTTTTTCCACCGTTACATTCCCTAAAGACGGATCATAACTGAAGGTAAAAATCCAGGAACCATCTTCCTCGATCACCTGCTCACAGACCCCTACCTGATCCACGTGACCTTGCACAATGTGGCCATCGAGACGTGCGTTCATCATCATGCAACGCTCGATATTGACCAACGAGCCCTCCTTCAAATCACCGATGTTGGTCTTCGCTATGGTTTCATCGATAGCCGTTACTCGATAGGTGCGGTCACCGAAAATCTCCACAACTGTCAGACAAATCCCATTATGAGCTACACTTTGATCCACTTTTAACTCAGAAGCGAGCGTACTTTCTACGAACAATTCTAAATTTCCGCCGCTGCGCTCTACCTTAGCAACTTTCCCGAGACTTTCTATGATTCCAGTAAACATGGTTATTCTTTATGGTGGGTTAAAATAGTACATTTGACACTAAATTCTCTTTCGAATGAAGATCACAACATATACCTCTGAATACAACGGACCTAAGGCTGTTGTTTATAGCAATCAAGAAGAAATCGCACCTTATTTGAGTGCTGATGCTAAAGCGCGTCTAGAGCGCTACCCGGATAATGCGAATGAAAAATGGTTCGAATTGTCACTTGGGGAGCACACCGTATGGGCGTATCAAATCACCAAAGACCTCAGCGATGTGGAACGTGCTGAAAAAATGCGTCAAGCCGGTAACGACCTGAGCACTAAAGTCAATGCGCTTCAAGAAGACCGCGTTGCATTGTTCGGTTCGAATACGGCTAATGTAGCTGAGGGTCTAATCTTAGGGAATTACCAATTCTTACGTTACTTCGGTGACCGAGAAAAACGTCGCAATACACTGGTGCAAGTTTTTGTAGAAAATGCCACTGAACCAGCACTTGAGGCCATCTCTACGGCGACCATGGGTACCTTATTCGCTCGTGATTTGGTAAACACGCCTGTAATTGATCTTTCAGCCACCGACCTCGCCAACCAAGCTAAAGAAGCGGCGAAGCGTCACGGTTTCAGTATCGAAGTGTTGGAAAAGAAACAAATCGAAAGTTTAAAAATGGGCGGCCTGCTCGCAGTGAACACTGGTTCTCCTGAACCACCAACGTTCATCATTATGGAGCACAAGCCTAAAAATGCTTCTAACGAAAAACCTATCGTATTGGTTGGGAAAGGTGTCGTTTACGACACCGGTGGCTTGAGTCTAAAGCCATCTAACTTCATGGACACGATGAAAAGTGATATGGGTGGAGCTGCAGCTGTAATTGGTACGATGAGTGCTGTTGCGGAGGCGAACCTTCCTGTACATGTGATTGGGCTGGTACCGGCCACAGACAATCGCCCTGGTGGAAACGCTGTTACCCCAGGTGATGTGATTACCATTTCTGATGGAACCACAGTGGAAGTTTTAAACACTGATGCAGAAGGCCGATTAATCTTATCTGATGCGCTGGTATACGCAAAACGCTACCAGCCTGAACTTGTGATCGATCTTGCTACCCTAACAGGTGCAGCTGCGCGCGCAATCGGTCGTTATGCCATCGTTGGTATGGGCAATGCGCCAAAAGAAGAAATGGAAAAGCTGCAAGCTAGTGGCGAAAAAGTGCGTGAGCGCATCGTAGAATTCCCGTTTTGGGATGAATATAAAGAATTGCTCAAGAGCCCGATCGCGGATCTCAAAAACATCGGCGGTGCTGAAGCCGGAGCAATAACAGCGGGTAAGTTTTTGGAACACTTCACCGATTACCCGTACATTCATTTAGACATAGCCGGACCTGCGTTCCTAAGCAAGCGCGTAGGCTATCAAATCGAAGGAGGAACAGGGATAGGTGTACGTCTTCTCTTCGACTTCCTAAGCAACAAGTAATATGAGCGATACTCAAGATCAAAGTCCGAAACAAGCCATTAACGGCGGGGACAACGCTTCAAAGGATCAGAACCGTAAACGCCGTGGTGGTCGCAACCGCAACAACAACCGGAAACCAAAAAACGAGGAGGGATCTGCGTCGCAAAAGCCTGCGGAATCGAACACTCCTGAAGCATCAGGTGGGTCTCGTGAGAACAATGAGGGAAACAGAAACCGCAAATCCAGAAACCGCAAACCGCGTGTTGAGCGCAAACCACAAGAGCCTAAATCTTCTGAGCAGGGAACGGACAATCCAACTGAAGGTGAAGAAAGAGGTCGCGGCAGAAATCGCAACAAATCAAGAAGGCCGAAAGGACCTGTAAAAGACGTTAAAGCCTCAGAAATAAATCCTGAAATCAAGAAGGAAATGAATCTGCGCGCTGAACTCAGTGATGTGGATTTCGCTCCTAAAGAATTGGCGCATGAAGCTCCCTCTGTCCTGACGAAGCCGACCATAGGTATTACCGTGGGTGACTTGAACGGCATCGGGATGGAGGTCATCATTAAGACGTTGGAAAATACAGGAATCTTAGACCTCTGTACTCCTGTAGTCTTCGGTTCCGCACGATTGGCCTCTTACCATAGAAATGCAATCAATAAACGAGAGTTCAACTTTAACATTTGCGACTCATTTGACGAGGTCCGTGAAGGAAAGAACAACCTAATCAATGTTTGGGAAGACAATGTTGAAATCAACCTTGGCACCCCGACAGATGTTAGTGGCGCTTATGCGCTTAAAAGTATTGACGCGGCCATTGCCGCTGCAAAGGAGGGTAAGATAGATGCCATTGTTACAGCGCCTATTAATAAACACAATATCGCTGAAGCAGTAGAAGGTTTTTCAGGTCACACCGGTCATTTAGCTTCCGCTTTCGAGAATGAGGTGCTTATGATTCTCTCTTCAAACCAATTAAACGTAGCCACCGCAACGGGACATATTCCTATCAGTGAAGTCGCACAATCACTCACTTCGGAAAAAATCACCAAGGCTATCGACATTCTCAAGCACAGTTTGAAGCGTGATTTTGGAAAAGTGAAGCCGACTATTGCTGTACTCGGTTTGAATCCACACGCTGGCGAAATGGGGACTATTGGAAAAGAAGAACAAGAAGTCATCGTTCCAGCAATCGAAGCAGCACAGAGTAAAGATGCCATCGTAAAGGGACCTTACCCTGCAGATGGATTCTTCGGCCAAGGGTACGATACCAAATTTGACGCCGTCTTAGGCATGTACCACGATCAAGTCTTGGTACCATTTAAGGCTATTGCCATGGGATCCGGCACCAATTTTACCGCAGGACTTTCTACAGTGCGCACTTCACCAGACCATGGGACAGCCATGCACCTGGCTGGAGCGGGAACTGCAAACGAAAATTCATTCCGTCAAGCGCTTTTTAACGCCATCGATATTGTGCACCGCAGATCGATGTTTGACGAGATGACAATAGACCCATTAAAAAAACAAAAGGAGAAGCGTTAGAAGTTTTCAACAATTTGAATATCTTTGCACGCTCATTCAGACATACATAAGAGGTGAAAACGAAGGACTTTACTATCCTATATACAGGCTTAAGCCTTGGTTCACATCACTTTGAGTATGATTTGAATGACTCGTTCTTTGAGCTATTTAGTTACACCGATTACACCGGTTTGCTGGGTAAAGCCAGCATGACCATGTTGAAAAGTGAGACGGTTTTAGACTTGGATTTCACGTTTGAAGGCAGCATTACAGCTCCCTGCGACGTAACCAACGAACCGTACGAACAAGAGTTGCACAACTCTTTCGAGATGCAGGTGAAATTTGGCGAAGCGTTTAATGACGAAAATGAAGAACTTTTGATTCTGCCTCACGGCGAGCACAAGTTTAACATTGCCCAATACATTTATGAATTGGTCGTTTTAAGCATTCCGTCAAAGTTGTACGGACCAAATGCCGGCAACGGATTGGAAGACTTTATAGAAGAAGAGGACGAAACAGAAACGAAAGACACTGATCCAAGATGGGATCAACTAAAAAACTTGTTGAATAATTAATAATTAAGCGAAATGGCACATCCTAAGCGCAGACAGTCCAGTACAAGAAGAGATAAGCGCAGAACTCACTACAAGGCAGCCGACCAACAATTGGCAATCTGTCCTACTACAGGAGAGGCACACTTATACCACCGCGCACACTGGCACGAGGGTAAGCTCTACTACAAGGGCAAAGTTGTCATGGAAAAAGCTTAATTAGCTTTTACATAACTTGCTGAATATCAAAAAAGTAGCTCTTAATAGGGCTACTTTTTCTTTTTTAGATAGGTCAAAAAGGTTCAATCCACCTATTTTAGCCCCTTCAATTAGATTACCATGAAAGCAGCCATTACCGCAGTTGGCGGATACGTACCAGAATACGTACTGACAAACAAGGAACTAGAAACCATCGTAGAAACAAATGACGAATGGATCACCTCTAGGACCGGAATCAAGGAGCGTCGTATCCTAAAACCGGAAGAAGGCAAAGGTGCTTCTTACCTCGCTTTAAAAGCAGTGGAAGCCATGAAGAAAGAGTACGGTGTGACTACTGAGGATATCGATATGGTCATTCTAGCCTCTGTTACTCCCGACATGCCAGTGGCTATTACCAGTGCTTACATTGCGCAAGAGATTGGTGCCAAATTCGCATACGCCTTTGATCTTCAAGCAGCTTGTTCTTCATTCCTATACGGTGTCAGCACGGCTGCTGCCTTCATAGAAAGTGGAAAATATAAAAAAGTACTCGTGGTAGGAGCTGATGTAATGAGCTCCATCATTGATTACGAAGACCGTACCACGTGCATCCTTTTTGGTGACGGTGCCGGTGTCGTTTTGATGGAACCCAACGAAGAAGGATTGGGCGTTCAAGATGAAATTTTACGTACCGATGCAGTAGGGCGTGACTTCCTTAAAATGGAAGCCGGAGGTTCATTCCTTCCACCTTCTCACGAAACCATCGACAACAAGCAGCACTACATTCGCCAAGAAGGTCAGAGTGTCTTCCGTTTTGCAGTAAGCAACATGGCCGATACTTCAGCTGAGATTCTTGAGAAAAACAATATGACTGGTGATGATGTGGCATATTTAGTACCGCATCAAGCGAATCTCCGTATCATCGATGCTACAGCGCGTCGCATGGGTCTAACCACCGACAAAGTACTCATCAACATTCAACGCTACGGAAACACCACTTCTGGAACCATTCCTTTGTGTTTGTGGGACTTCCGTGACAACTTTAAGAAAGGCGACAACCTCGTTTTCGCTGCCTTCGGCGGTGGATTTACTTGGGGAGCAATGTTGGTCAAATGGGCCATTGATAAAAAATAACTCGTAACTTCATATTTCCTAAATACACTCAAATATGGACTTGAAAGAAATCCAAGCACTCATCAAATTCGTCGCAAAGAGCGGCGCTCAAGAAGTGAGTCTCGAAACTGAAGATTTCAAGATTAACATTAAAACCGCTTCAGATCCTTCGGAAAACCAGCCTACTTACATTCAGGCAATGGCTCCACAAGCTCAGATGCAAATGCAAGCGGCACCTGCTCCGGCAGCACCTGCAGCTCCAGCAGCTGAAGCTCCAGCAGAAGACAACAACAACTACATTACGATCAAATCTCCTATGATTGGTACGTTCTACCGCAGCTCTGCTCCGGATCAGCCGCCATTCGTAAAAGTGGGCGATAGCATCAAGAGCGGAGATGTTCTCTGCATCGTTGAAGCGATGAAGTTGTTCAATGAAATCGAAAGCGAAGTAAGCGGTACTATTGTTAAAGTACTTGTTGACGACCAAAGCCCAATCGAATACGACCAGCCATTATTCTTGGTTGATCCTTCGTAACGAGGCCCTAAACAGACTATTATGTTTAAAAAAGTACTCATTGCAAACCGTGGTGAGATTGCTCTTCGCGTCATTCGTACGTGTAAAGAAATGGGCATCTCTACGGTAGCAGTATACTCTCAAGCTGATGCGGACTCGCTTCATGTGCGTTTTGCAGATGAGGCTGTATGTATTGGACCTGCAGCTTCTTCAGAAAGCTACCTGAGTATTCCAAACATTATTGCTGCAGCTGAAATTACGAACGCCGATGCGATCCACCCTGGATACGGTTTCTTAAGCGAGAACTCCAAATTTTCTAGAATCTGTGCAGAGCACGGAATCAAGTTTATTGGAGCTTCCGCAGAGCAAATCGATAGAATGGGCGATAAGGCGACCGCAAAAGAAACCATGAAAGAAGCGGGTGTACCTTGTGTACCTGGTTCTGAAGGGATTCTCGAATCTTACGATCACGCGCTCAAAACAGCGGAAGCTATCGGCTACCCTGTGATGATGAAGGCCACTGCCGGTGGTGGTGGTAAAGGTATGCGTGCGATTTTCAAAAAAGAGGAACTCAAAGACGCTTGGGAAAGTGCACGTCGCGAGGCGGCAGCTGCCTTCGGAAACGACGGTATGTATATGGAAAAGCTCATTCTAGAGCCACGCCATATCGAAATCCAAATTGTCGGTGATAGCTACGGAAAAGCATGTCATTTAAGTGAACGCGATTGTTCGGTTCAAAGACGTCACCAAAAATTGGTTGAAGAGACTCCATCTCCATTCATGACAGATGAACTGCGCGAAGCGATGGGAACCGCTGCGGTTAAGGCCGCAGAATACATCGCATATGAAGGTGCGGGTACGGTTGAATTCTTAGTGGATAAAGACCGTAACTTCTACTTCATGGAGATGAATACTCGTATCCAAGTAGAGCATCCGATCACTGAACAAGTCGTTGGTTTTGATTTGATTCGTGAACAAATCAAGGTAGCCGCCGGAGAACCTATTTCTGGTAAGAATTACTACCCACAGATGCACAGTATCGAGGTGCGTATTAATGCAGAAGATGCGTTTAACGATTTCCGTCCATCACCAGGAAAAATAACTTCGTTCCACGCGCCGGGTGGTCATGGTGTTCGCTTAGACACACACTGTTATAGCGGTTACGTTATTCCTCCGTATTACGACTCTATGATCGCCAAGCTTATCATTACAGCTAGAACTCGCGAGGAGTCCTTAGACAAGCTAGCAAGAGCTTTAGACGAGTTTATCGTAGAGGGAATCAAAACCACGATTCCTTTTCACCAACAGCTATTGCAAAATAAAAAGTTCCGTGAAGGCGTCTACACGACGAAATTTATGGAAGATTTTGAGTTGAAGCCGATAGAAGAATAAGCTTCATATACAGATAAGAAAAGCCCCGTGAATAACTATTCAACGGGGCTTTTTTATGGTATCTACTCGCGGACGATTAAAAGAGCTTTCTAGGGGCGTGACAATACGGTGTACCTCCTTTATTATCGTAGTAATCTTGGTGGTAATTTTCTGCTGCATAGAAGGTTGCTGCCGGCAAAATCTCAGTGGCAACATCGTAGCCCTTAGCGATTAAAATATCTTTCAATGCTTGGCTTACTTCACGTTGTTGCTGGTTTTGGAAAAAGATTGCACTGCGGTATTGTGGACCGATATCTGGACCTTGTCCATCGCGCTGCGTTGGGTCATGCGTTTCAAAGAAAACACGTGCCAATTCCTCAAAACTCACCTGATTAGGATTGAAAACGACGTGAACCGCTTCGTAATGACCCGTGCGCTTGGTACAAACCTCGCGGTACGTTGGGTTTTTAACCACACCACCGGTGTAACCCACCGTTGTAGCGATTACACCCGGGACTTTTTGAAGGTAATATTCTGTTCCCCAAAAACAGCCAGAAGCTAATACCGCGACTTCTTGGCCTTCTTCAGGCGCAGGGATAGGCGCCATTGCATATGCATCGCTCATATTCTTGTTTGATTGTGCCGTGCAACCCACGGTCGTTAGTGTTAAGGTGATTAAGGCAAGGATAATAGTTTTCATAGATAAAGGAACACAAAAACCTGACCAATTGTTTTTTCAAGGACCACCCGCCGCAACTTAAATCACACACCACACAGATGGCTTTAAGTACCTTTAAGTAGTATTCATTTCAAACCCCAAAAAAATGAGAGCAATGAAAAATTTGATGGGGTTGGCCCTAGCAGGCGCCGTTTTAAGCGGAGGTCTAAGCTCCTGTCAGCCCGAGGAACAACTAAGCAGTGAAGATCATGATGCCTTGGTATTCATGTACGAAGAAGAAAAACTAGCACGAGATGTGTATACCACATTAAGTGAGGCTTGGCCTATTCAACAACTCAATATGATTCAAGGGTCTGAACAAAAACATATGGATGCCATCGGCGATTTGATGCGCTCGTACAACATAGGATTTGAGACGCTTGATGTGGGTGTATTTGAAAATGCCGAACTACAGAGTTTGTACAATGATTTAGTAGCAGCAGGGTCCGAGAGTGAATTGGCGGCGCTAACCGTTGGAGCGACCATTGAAGATCTTGATATTGTTGATTTGCAAGATTTCGCGTTGAATACCTCTTCGGCAGAGCTTGCCACAGTATACGAGCAGCTGACTTGTGGTTCAAGAAATCATCTTCGCGCTTTTGTCATGGGAATTGAAAACCGCGGAGGAACATACTCACCGCAATTTATGACCCAAGAGCAATACGATACTATTCTCGCTAGTGATCACGAGACTTGTGAGTAATACCAAAACGCTGTAAAAAGAAAACGGGGGCCAAAAGCCCCCGTTTTTGTTGTCCTACTATGGGATATTAACCGATAAAGCCCTTCGCAACGAGGACTTCGGCGATTTGAACGGTATTGGTTGCAGCACCTTTGCGAAGGTTGTCTGAAACAATCCACATGTTCAATGCGTGATCTGCGGTGAAATCACGACGTAAACGACCTACAAAAACATCGTCCTTCCCTTCTGCCATAAGTGGCATAGGGTACGTGTTGAATTCCGGACGATCTTGAAGAGTGATGCCTGGGGTCGCTGAAAGCAGTTGGCGCACCTCACTGATATCGAAATCGCGCTCAAATTCCACATTCACACTTTCACTGTGGCCTCCCTGAACCGGTACCCGTACGGCGGTAGCGGCAAGGCGAATGCTACTATCTCCAATGATTTTCACAGTTTCCTGGGTCATTTTCATCTCTTCTTTGGTGTAATCGTTTTCTAAGAAAACATCACAATGAGGGATACAATTGCGGTCAATCATATACGGGTAAACCATTTCGGGTTGTTCTCCTCGACGCTCACCTTCGAGCTGATCTACCGCTGCCTTACCTGTACCGGTAATACTTTGATACGTGCTTACAATAACACGCTTCGCACCGTATGCCTTGTGAAGCGGCTGCAAGGCCATTACGAGCTGAATCGTGGAGCAGTTTGGGTTTGAGATAATCATATCTTCAGCGGTCAGCACATCTCCATTGATTTCTGGCACGACCAATTTCTTATCCGCCTCCATACGCCAAGCACTAGAATTGTCCACCACACGGGTGCCAACAGCTGCAAATTTTGGCGCCCATTCCAAGGAAGTAGCTCCACCTGCAGAGAACAAGGCTATATCTGGCGCCGATGCTACGGCATCTTCCAACGAGACGATGGTCCAATCTTGGCCGCCGAAAGTCACCGTTTTTCCTACGCTGCGCTCAGAAGCCACAGGAATAAGTTCGGTCACTGGGAAACTGCGCTCTGCGAGCACCTTTAGAATAATTTGGCCTACCATACCGGTAGCGCCGACAACTGCAATTCTCATAAAAATTGGCTTATCTTAATAAGTAACCCTGCAAAGCTAAACCTAATCCGCCTTATGAAACGAGCACTGTTGCGTTCTGCACTTTCATTTTTTATTTGCCTCATTTTTAACACCGCACACGGCCAATTTCGTTCGCTACACGACTCCTTAACCACTCCACACAGCGACTGGACTGGCGACACCGCGTGGATGGATTTTAGCACCGAGGGGCTGCGCACCAATGCCCCAAGCGCGGGCTCTTTACAATGGCAACGCCCGTCCTTCGCCGGACTTGGCGCACAATGGTCACTTCGTATCCGTATGGAGTTCAACCCCTCTTCCTCTAACTTCTGCGAGTTCCGATTTCTCGAGCACCACGGAAACTACTACGCCATACGCCTGAGCGGTAACTCCACAGACGACCTCAGCTTCGTACGACACAGCAAGTACAAAGACACCTTACTCGCCTCAAGTCCTGGTTTGCTCAACCAAAAACAAATAGACTTCACTCTGAGAATCGAGCGAGACACCGCGGCGACCTTCACCGTATTCGTCGCAGACACCGCCTTGTTTTCATTGACAGATAGTACCCTGCTACAAAGCAGTTCCCTCAGCATCTACGCACGATACAGCGCTAGTCGTGTGGATAAGTTTTTGTTTTCAACACTCTCCGCCTCTGGCTATGACTTTCCCGACACTCTCGGACCTGCTTTAGGCAGAATTGACGTTTTAAACCCTCATACGCTGCAAGTGCATTGGGACGAATGGTGCCAACTTGCCAACCCATCGCACCCGCATGCCTATCTATTTCAAAGCCAAGAGCCCGTGGACACTTTGCAGGTGATCAACCATTATGATGAAGTGTGGCACCTATCTTCAGGCCGACCGCTTCCTAGGGGAACATATGAGTTGGTGCTGCCCGCTGCTGTCGATGCAGAGCTCAACACCAAAGAACACAGCTCAGGGGCTCTATGGATCGACTATGCTCCGCCAAAAAGTGCATGGATCACCGCCATACATCCTTTTGAAAGCTACGGAGGTTACTTCTTCACTGTTCAGTCCGAGCGTGAATTGGGGACTGTCGATCTCTACGTGTTAGAAGCTGACGGTGACGCTCGCCACCACCAAATTCAGATAGATAGCGGGTGTACAGTGATCGCCACACGTGATTTTCAGGGGTGGAACACTCGCCAAATCAATGAGCTAAAGCTGCCAAAAGAGGGCGTTATAGTCCTTAAGAAAGACCATATCACACTCACCGTGCAGCCATACTCCTACAGCTTTGCACCGGATCAAAGGCAGGGAGATTTCATTTTAACCACCACTACGCCCAATGCCACATTCGCCGGCTGGCAAACGATCAGCCTTGACAAATACCTTCCCATGTTTCTTCTGCCAGCAGCCCCACCGCCTCAACGACCTGAGCAAGTCTTTGCCTCCTCTGCAGGAGCGTTGTTTGCCGCATTTAAACATCCCCCTTTTGCTTATCTCGAGCTACCTGGCAGTACGTCAAGGGCAAGTGCGCTCAGCGAATCGTACGATCCGATGCTTCCGTTTCTCCTTCCTGTGGTGGACTCGTTTCCTCTGGCTTTGGGCGACTCCCTACTTCCCACCACTGCACCAAAGAGTCCGGAATCTGGCTCGCTATTGCTGAATGAAATACACTTCCACCCTGACACCATGGAAGAATTCGTTGAGTTAATCAACACCGAGACCCACTGGGTGTTTTTGCACGAAGTCCAACTCACCAAAGGCACTGGTGGCACATTAGACGATGCTGAAATTTTGTACGGTGACCGGGCGCCGTATGCCGGATCGCAGATGTTGTGGCCGGTGATCGGACCAGAGCAAATTCGGGCCTTTTCCGCTCCTTTTTCACTGCCAAATGACTCCACAGAAATTCAACTTTTGGGGGCCTATGGAATTGTGCTTGACCGTGCCAAATATGGAGCATGGACCTCCGGCAACGCGCACCGAAGCAGTGAACGTATCTCCACCTCTATAGCAGGAATAGAACCAGGAAATTGGGGGCCGCATCAAAGTCCGTGGTGTTGCCCGTCTGAGGCATCACCAAATGCTCAGAATTCACTTCGCTCAGGACACATCAACACGGTAAACGCAGCGCTTAGCTCTGAATTACTATCGTTTGATCCCGGTAATTTCTCTCCACAAGGTATGTTGAACGTACAGTCTGATATCGACGCACGTTTGGAAGTAGTCGTGTATACGCTTGAGGGAAAATTGGTCACTGTATTGTTTGAAGATCTGCCGCTCACCTCAGGAGAACACATGCTTTCCATCGCACCTAATGAATGGGGGATCTCACATGTGGAGACGGGTATTTATTTGGTCCATGTGCTGCTCAAAAAAAACAACGGCGTCGCACGAAAAATTCTGCCGCTATCCATTTACAATCCTTAATTTTCCTACTTGATTCCGAGAAATGACTAAACAAGAAAAAATTGCCGCGTTCGACCTGAATGAACCGGCTTTGAATGAGAACCTCTTTGGATTGCCTTTTGAAAAGGAGGAGTGTGATATCCATGTACTGCCCGCGCCTTGGGAAGTAACCGTGAGCTATGGCGCCGGAACTGCAGAAGGACCCGCCTGTATTACAGAGGCATCAAGCCAGGTAGATTTGTACGATGAGCGCTATCCAAATGGGTGGCAACGCGGCATTTGGATGCATGAAGTCGATGCCACTTGGGCTACGAAGAACGAAGCGTTAAGAGCAGAAGCAGCGAACTACATTCAATCCTACGAGCAGGAAGCTATAGACGAGGGCACCGCGGAACAACTCGAGCACATCAACTCTGTATGTGGCCAATTCCACAATTGGGTCCACGAGCAATCCGCTCAAATCTTAAAGCAAGGAAAGCGATTGATCCTCTTAGGGGGAGACCACAGTACTTCGCTTGGTGCATTGCGCGCAAGTAAAGAGCACTATGGAGATTTTGGGATTTTACAGATCGATGCTCATGCCGATCTAAGACCTGCCTATGAGGGGTTCACCTACTCCCACGCAAGTATCATGTGGAATGCGCTTCAAGAAGATCTTGCAAGCCAATTAACTATCGTAGGTCTTCGAGATTACTGCCACCAAGAGGCCGAATTCATCTCAAAAGACGACCGTGTTACGGCCTTCACCGAACACGGTATGCGCAAGGTGATGTTTGACGGACAGACTTGGTCTCGTGTGGTGCGCAATATCATCGATACCTTGCCTGAAAACATCTACTTAAGCGTCGATATCGACGGCTTCGACCCCTCTCTATGCCCGAACACAGGAACTCCAGTACCGGGCGGTTTGACATTGTCTGAATTCTTGTATCTACTCGACGCTATACTCGCGACGGGTCGAAAAATAATTGGCGCCGATGTAGTCGAAGTCGCTCCTGGAAATGACGAGTGGGATGCTAACGTAGGTGCACGTGTGCTCTATGCCATATCACATAGATTGGCCTAATCTTCCCACGAAATATTACCCAAAAAGAGCGTACCTTTGCCAAAGAATTAAACACGCACATTGCTATGAAATTCGGTGTAATCACCTTTCCAGGGTCAAATTGTGACCAAGACATGATCTACGTACTCAACAACATCATGGGCTACGAAACTGTCAACCTTTGGCATAAAGACACTGACCTACAAGGCGTGGACTGCGTCGTTCTTCCAGGTGGTTTCTCTTACGGAGATTACCTACGTTCAGGAGCCATCGCAAAATTGAGCCCAATCATGGGTCGTGTGATTCAATTCGCAAACAACGGTGGTTATGTATTAGGCGTTTGTAACGGTTTCCAGATTTTAACTGAAAGCGGTCTTCTTCCTGGAGCATTGCGCCACAACAACAGCCATAAATTCATTTGTAAGAATGTATTTATCAAGCCTGTTTCCAAAACTGCTGGAATCACTGCCGATCTTGACCACAATAAAGGGTACAAGATTCCTATTGCTCACGGTGAAGGAAACTACATCTGTAGTGAAGAAACACTCGCAGAGCTTAAAGCAAACGACCAGATTTTGTTCCAGTACAGCACTGAAAACGGCGATGTTACTGACGAAATGAACCCGAACGGTGCACTAGAAAACATCGCAGGTGTTTGTAACAGCAACAAGAATGTATTTGGTATGATGCCACACCCTGAGCGCGCCGCAGATGAAGAATTGAAAAACCAAGACGGTTTGGAGCTCTTCAAGAGCATGATTGCACACATGGTAGTCGCATAACAAACGCATGTTTCTCTCTTAGGGGGAAAACGCGTTGTGTACGCCATTCATATTTGAGCCCTTTGTCTTTTGAGACAGAGGGTTTTTTTTATACCCTCTCGGCGTAGAGGGCATTCCTCCTTCTTTAAGTGTGCGGAAAAAGCAAAAATCCCCTCATCGCGAAAACGCCATGAGGGGACTTCTATGGTTTCTAAAGGTTGCCCAGACTTACTTCAACACTGTCGTTTGTACCGTGGTGGACTCGCCCATAATGACTTGTATCATATAAACACCACGAGCCCAATCCGCTACATCAAGCGTTTGGGAACCGCTTACAACTCCAGCGTAAACCAAACGACCTGAAGCGTCCAAAATCTGTAGATCCGCACTTCCCTGAACCGTAATGTTTAATCTAGTAGTCGCTGGATTAGGGAAGATTTGGAAATCCGTAAATACCTCCTCTTCTAACCCGATGTTGTTCACGCTGAAAAGATCAGAGCTATTGGCACATAGAATATTGGATTTGATTTCCACGGCATAATCACCATTAGCCGTAGGCATGAAGGTTGCCGATGTAGCGCCTGAAATAGGATCAAGATTACCATCTAACCACTGGTAGGTGTAGGTTCCAGGAGAGGTGATCGCCAACAACTCACCCGTTGTTGCCGATTGAGAAACGGTTGGTTTAGCTGGAGCCGCTTGAACGCTTATTGCACGTTTGCTCTCCTTGCTACATCCCGTACTCGGATCGGTATAAGTGTAGTAAATCCAATGTGAACCCGTACCCGCTAAGGAAGGATAAATGGTATCACTTATCACTCCAGCTCCTGAGTAAACGCCTCCTAAAGGCAAGCCACCTGAAAGTAATTTTGGCTCGTCCAATTCACAAACATACCCTTGAGCGCTGAGCGATACCGCTGGTAAGTTGTTCACGGTAAACACGAGGGAGTCCTCAACTACCTTGGAACTTACACAATCATCAGAGCTCGTCATACGTACCTTAAGAACATCTCCATCCTGAAGCGTTGTCGAAAAGCTAGAGTTAACGCTAGAAACCACTGTTCCATTAACCAACCATTCAAAAGAAGGAGAAGCTCCACCATTGGTAGGTGTAGCAGTTGCAAAGACACTATCATTCTTACAAATCGTAGTGCTGTTCACCCCTAAGCTCACCTCAGCGATAGGAGCTGTGATGATATTGACAAAATTGGTCAACGTGAGGGAATCCGACCCAGCAGCGTTAGCCACTACTAATTTCACATCATAGGTTCCTGCCGTCGCATAAGTGACCTGCGGGTTGGCCAACGTAGAGGTGGCCGGAGTACCGCCTTGGAACGTCCACAGGCGCGCATTAGATGTCGGTACACTAAGGTCATAGAACTGAAGCGTTTGACCAGTACATGCGGCTGAATCACCACTTAGGGAGGCAACTGGAGCCACTAGTGCCTGACCAGAGATGTTGATGTTGTCGAGATAAAGGTTGTTAGAATAGCCATTCACTGACTCAAACTTAATTCGAACTCCAGTCATGCCACTGTATGCGTTTAAATCTATGGATGGGCAAGACACCGTGCTTGTCCCCTGACACCACGTCGCAGACGAGCTCGGAGTAAATGCTGAAGTTAGGGCACCTGCAGTGGTAAAGCTCGATTCGTCCGTCTTGTAGCCGGCCACTTTCGCCCAATTAGAACCACAATCGGTACTTACATACACGTTCAAGCTATCGCTATATCCCGTATAAAACGCCGAGGCATATTCAAAGGTCATTACCACATTAGTATCGTTCGCAAAAGAAAGTACCGGCGAGATCAACTCATCTTTGGCACCCTGAGAAGAATAGGAGTAGAAATCCATTTTCATAGCCGTCGAACCCGGTGTGCTTCCCGCAACCGTGGCTACTTCCCATGTTTTTCCACCGTCTGGATTATTGATTTCCCAACCCGACAAACCAGATTCAAAATCTTCAATAAACGGCAAGGTATTACCGCCCACATTCAATACTTGGAAATTAGTCGTATCGTCCGAACCATAGGTATTAGAGGCCGTCAAGGTCACTGTATAGTTGCCCGCCGCGGTGAAATAAAGTTGAGGATTTTGTGAGCTGTCATTGGTTCCGCCGACAAAAGAGTAGGTGGAGGGAACGATGTTCCAATACCAATTTGTTGGTGTGCCCGAGCTCGCGTCCAACAGGGTAATAGTATCCGTTAGGTTACAAGTTGCCGTTGGATCTGCGGTAAAATTAGCCACCGGAGTACTGGTCAAACTCGACATAAGGGGGCTTTGCCATACTCCACGACCGTAAGTTCCTATTCGAAGTAACCCTTCGCTCTCAAACAGTTCAAAGTCAGATATGATCACATTCGGTAGGTTTTTGTTGTAGCTCACGTAGTTCGGGTACTGCGCGCTTTTGTAATAGACACCAATATCCGTACCTACATAAATACCATCAGAACCTCCCGCCTCAAAGATGATAGCTGTTGCCGGCACATTAGGAAGTCCGGTCGAGATATTGGTCCAAGTCGCACCTGCATTAAAGCTCTCCATCGCTTTTTTCGATGCGTTATAACCGGAAATAGAAATAGCAATATGCTCTTCATCGTCCGGATCTACGGCTACCCCGGTAATATTAGACCCGGGAGAAAGACTACCCGATGGCGTTATTGCGCTCCAAGTAGACCCACCGTTTGTACTCAAATAAATAGTGCTATTGATAAGCACATAGATGTAGTTGGTATTGCTCGGTGCAATCTCAAATTCATCAATATTCTGAGACCCTGATATATTACTCGTAGAGGTCGCAGTCCAAGTACCGCCTCCATTCGTACTTTTCCATAATTTGCTAAACCCGGCATATATCGTATTGGTACTTGCGGGGTCCACATTGAACGGTGTTACCCAGTTGCCCGATCCAGCTGGAGGCAATGTATTGATCGAAGAGAAGAACGAACCTCCGTTAACGCTCTTGTAAAAACTTCCATAGTAAACCGAGGTATATATGATTTGGTCATTGGCCACATCGACACCATTATCCATACCATCACCTCCTGTGACTTCCGTCCAGTTCGAGCTTGAACGCAGGTGCGACCCGTTATCTTGAGCGCCGCCCACAACCAATGAAGTATCCGAGGTACTCTGTGAAATCTTGTAGTATTGCGTAATGTTCATACCGTCGTTCAAATCGGTCCAATTCGAGCCACCGTTTGAGGTTTTATATACACCACCGTCTGTTCCCACATACAGCTCCGAAGTACCCGGGCGGAAAATAGCATGGTGGTGATCCGCATGTACGTAAGGCGTTGAACCAGCTCCGTACCAGTGACCTACACAAGACCAAGAAGTACCTCCGTTGGTAGATTTCCAAATGTTTACACCCCCTACATAAATGGTGTTTTCATTGTTCGGATCACAGGCTATAGACAGGTCATACCACGCTTGACCTCCAGTTCCTGTCCCTGTATTGGACCAGCCCATAATATTTGGGGTAGAACTTTGA
>Ga0209955_1000162_pt1 | contig 27020 bp, 33 predicted proteins | sample SalPonA_A_H2O_MG_FD_185716 | JGI IMG/M metagenome (GOLD analysis project Ga0209955, IMG submission 185716) | Water microbial communities from South San Francisco under conditions of wetland restoration - Salt Pond MetaG R2A_A_H2O_MG (SPAdes)... | ecosystem: Environmental > Aquatic > Non-marine... | reverse complement strand
GCAGTTCAAGCTGTTTAAGCTGTTCTTGTACAGGATCAGGCTGTGGCTGGTATTCACGAATACGTTTAGCCTGTTCAGGCATACGCATTAGTTCCATAATGTCAGCCATAATATTACGACGAATAGCTGGGTCTTCATTAGGGCCTAGGGTTTGCAGTAAGAAAGATAGTTCTTGTGACTTAGCTGCGTTATCTTCTGCAGTAGAAATACTGATATCAATATCAATACGACCTTCTAAATCGTCACGTCTTATTGGAACATACTCTTCATTAGTAACACGAACAATCTCTTCGTCTTCTAAAAACTCAGAGTTGTAAGCCATCCACTTACGCATAAGAGGCTTAACTAGGTTCTCTGCAATGTTACGTACGATATTCATACGTCTGGTAGCAGTAGCGTCTAAAGCGCCCCTAGCACCAGTAGCTGTTGCCCCCAAGCTGCCAGCATTAATACCACCACTAAATGATTTAGTGCCTGTGATAGACTCAATTTCATTGTTCATTAATCCAATCATATCAAACGCTGACCCAGGAATAGCATTATAACTACCTTGCCAGAAATCGTTTGGTGTGCCGTTAAACTCAAAGTTTTGGCCGTTAATAAATTTCTTACGGTTAACTTGATCTAGGGCGCCTTTGCGTACTGCTACCTGCCCATTATTGGACTGGGCCATATTATCGATAATACCACGGATAATAGCAGTCTTAACTTTCTGATTATCGCCAATAAGCTCTGCGTTAGCTTCACCGTGAATTTTAAATGGAATGCTATTAAATGGTACAACAATAAAAGGTGGTTTACCGTCTGGGTATGGGTTAGATTGTAAACGGATAATAGTATCGTTAATCCAGCAGCACACGATAGGCTCTGCAATACCATCTCCATTTACATCATAATTACCCCAGTACTCGTAAACAATGTGTTTTTTACGAGGCTCATCAGAAAACTTAAAGTAAGTAGGATCTGATGGAGTATTCATGTAATCGTGGTCACCAGAACTAGAAAAACCAATCTTGTCTAGATTTTTATAACGACCATCTTTTTTAAGCGTAGATAAATCAGTTTCATATCGATAAATAACAAACTGAGCGTTATCTAAATTGTCTTGGCAAGTAGGGTCGATATATATATCGTGATTACGACATACTTTAGCAGTAGGCTGATTTCGTACAACAACTGTCTCTGTAACTTCTTGTTCAACAATAACCTCCCGACCTTGGTCATCCATAATAATGGTTTCGGCCATCGTAGTTACTTCTTTGTCTTCGTAGTCCCAACCTGTTTGTATAACTAGGGTACCTTCTTGGTCAAGGACTTTGACTGCTTTAGACATAAAGTTGTAGCGGTCAAACTTACGGCAAAACTGAGTATTAAGCAGCAGTTCGTTTTGACGAGCAGCTTCTTTATCTTCAAAAGTAATAGGAGTACATTTAATAATATCAGAAGTACTGACAAAAGGATCTACAATAGTAGCATGTTGCCATTCCGATTGCTTTTTAATGTCCCTAGAGACAATAGCGGATTTACCTTTTTGCTCATTGCCATAAGGTTCTCCGTTATACTCAGCTTTCCATTTGAAAATAGCGGTATCATACTCTCGCTTGAGAATCTCTGACGCCTTCAAATCAGCTTTTAGGGCACTGAGCAATTCAGCTTTTTTAACTTTCATATGTTCCTTCAGTACTCTTAATCATATCAGTTACTGGATAATGGTTTCCAGTATACCATTTAATCATGATAATGTAAATATTACAAAGATTCGTGGTAAGCCTTAAGAGCTAGCTCCCTAGTTTCTTCAACACGTCTACTCCAGCCCTTACCAAAAGTACTCCATATACCTAAACTCTGTAAAAACTCTAATCTAGTGTCTAAGTACTTGTTAATAAGCTGAGCTGGATCTTCTTCATTAACTGCTTTTAGTGTTTTAGGACCAATAATACCATCTTCTACAGCCCCTACACAGCGTTGTAACCACTTTGCAGCTCTTCTAGTACCACTATTAACCGCACTATCAAATACTGCTAGATTTACTCCACTAGGCAAGTCACCGCAACGTACTTTATCCCAGTAGTTCTTTTTGTAAATAGGGCTAACATCAGCAGGTTCTAAACCACGCATAGTAGCATCATCAACTTCATGACCTACCCAGTCTTCATAAACACGCTTAGTAACCCCTAGGTTAGTAATTCCACCTGGGTCTAAAGGGTGGTTAACATAACCACCTTCATGTTTTAAGATAATGGCCAGTGCATCATAAAATTGCATTACTTTTTTCCCTTGCTAGCAATAACACCCTCAAATGCTCCACCACCAAAGTAGAAAGCTAAGATGATTAGCATTGCATATCCAATTTGAAAGTCTTCTAACACTTGCTTAACCATAGCAGCATCAGTAGCTCTCTCAGCTAGTGTGAAGCCTAACACAAGGGAGAAGCAAGCTAGGTATACGAAGGTAAAGGCAAAGGCTATAACACGCTGAGCAAGTTTAAATGGAGCGTAGGCGTTAAGCATGTCAGTCTTAGCTTTAGTCTTAGCTTGTATCTCTTCTTCTGTACTTGTATGCATATTATCAATAAGGTCAATGCCTTTACTGATAACATCACCACTACCAAATATTTTAGCTAGTACGCTCCACATATTTATGCTCCTTCAAACACATCTGTACGTATACAGACAAGTTCGTAGTTTAATTTTGGTTTAGGCATAGCTGTCATCATTACTTCTCTTGCCATGAAACAATCTTCCATTGAATCATGTAAATTTACAGGCTGTACACCTACACCTTTATTTGAAAGTAATATAGCAACTAGGGCCCACATCATATGTTGTCTTCTCTTCTTCTATTGTGTTTAGACCCAGGTACACGCCAGTTAATATAGATATCTAGGGCCATAGCAAAACACAATACAGAAAACCCGTTAAAATAATCATAAAACATCCATCCCCAACTAGCGATATCTGTTATAGCATCATTATTTTCTTCTATAATCCATTCAATCTGTAATAGTATAAAAATTACAGACTGTAAAGCTAAAAAACCGCTAAAAGCATATACTAAAGGTTGTACAACCCCGTATAAACTAGCTTTATGGATATTTAAAAATATTTGTATAGATTTATAGAGTATAACTACATATATAAACAATACTATCCAATTACCGATATCAGGAATACTCATATTAAGTTACCTTAAACAAAAAAGACATAGCCATAACAACAGCACTACTGCCTATAATACCCCCAAGCCAAACTACACCTCTTTGGACAAGTTGGGCGTTAGATACAGAAATTTGGAGTTCTTGTACTTGACCAGATAATTTATCTATTTTAGGAGTAACGGCTCGTTGTTGTTCTAGCAAATCCCCAATACGCGTAGTAGATAGTACTAACTCTCGTAGCACTTCTTCCATGCGTTCTTGTTCACGCTCAATACGAGATATTCGTCTATCTAGCTCTTCTGACACGATAAGATCTCTATAAGTAGGTTAAAAATTATAGGTATTATACCAAAAATAGATTATTTTAGTAATTGGTTATCTATACTAAACAAACAAAAAACGCAAACTATAAAAACACTAATATTAATTACCAGGTTCCTTCCAGTACTATAGTGCTTATAACAACTACTGATCCGCCTAGAAAAGTAGCAAAAGCATCTAGTGCTTCTTGAGTTCCACGACCTGTTATCCCATCGTATACTTCTTTAGCTACGCCAGCTAGTAGTACACTAATCAAAGTTACTTCTAAGCCAAGCGGCATGAGCATTCCTGCTAACATACCGCCTGAAAAGAAATGTAACTGCTTATCCAGCGGTATTTTCTTCAACATCTTCTTTAGGAGTTTCCAAAGAGTTTACAAGCATACGGATAAACGCATCTTGACCAACTCGTAGCTGATCTACGTTAAACAACGCATTATCTAGCTTACGGCGTAAGTCTTGAATATGGTTATACATTGCTACCTGTTCCTGAGAAAAAGTAGACATGTCGTATTCTTTATCATTGATAGTAATGGTTTTCTTTTCGTCTTTAGCCATTGTTATCGTTCCTTATAAATAAATTAAAGTTAGTACATAAAACAAAAACGTAATATGTACTAACTATAGTATCTTATTTAAATACGTTTTAAAAGAGATATTTACCAAATTATTCTTCTACAGGTGCCCAAGGCATTGCAGAGTCTGTAAGTGGTACGGCTTGTTCAGCAATCTGTTGAGCAATACGGTCATTCACATGTTGCTCGTAATCACCTACAACGTGCTCTTGAATCCAACCAATAACCATTTCTTCAGTTACTTCAGCCAGCGGAATGAACACATCGTTTTCTTCAAACTGTAGCGGAGTAGCGCCTGCAAAGCGACCTACGTTACCGTTTTCATCAGTACCGATCTTTTCCCAGTAAGTCTGGTAAATAGCATCAGGTGCTGCACTATCTGGTTTAGTTTTAATACCAGTTACTTTCCAAGTATATGTAATTGCCATTGTTTAACATCCTATAATTAGTTATACAGCTAAAACGTTATTGTCGTTGTAAGTCAGTGAGTACAGACATACGATCTGCCCACTTATTGCATAACTGGTACTTGTCCCAGTTATATACTTATCTGCCGCAATAGAGGTTCCTGATATATCCGAGTTAAATTTACTGTCGCTCCAGCTACTCGGAAACTTGCCCTGACTAGCCACGCCAAATATGCAATGTGGTTTATTCACATAGTTTGTTGGAGACCACGATACCGTAGTGGATGGAGTCGTACTTCCGTAGGTTCCTATATCGCCTCTGCCGTACGCAAATTCTACAAGATACACACGTATTTCTACTCCGTTTGCATATTGCGAACCAGGTGTGTACAAACTAAAAGCTGTTGTGGAATCCGGTGTTATTGTAGCTCGCCAAATAGCCTGGTTACCTCCGTCTTGACTATAGTAATGAGGAGACATTCTATCTATCGTCATGGCAACGCCATTTAACGTTGGTGTGCCGGGATATTCTGGTCTATCAGCCTCACTATACCGCCACACTACAATTACATGAGGGTTGCCTACGTCTGTACGTGCTGATGTATTAATGGTGGCTGTTTTTGTGCCGCCTGCAGAGCCTATGTAAGAGTAAATAAGTTTAGGGGGAGTTGCAGCTTTGTACGTACCATAAAAGTTTGAGAGGCGGATTGTACCAGACGCAGGTAAATTAGGATGGAGTCCACGGAACTCAGATATACTATGAGGCTTACTGCCTCCGAACTCTCCAGCTATTGCGGATAATGATATTGCTCCACTACTGACCAGCATGACTAATGTACCTACCTGCATATGAGTATAGTTCTTCTAGTGTAGTTGCTGCCGCAACTTGCTCTTTACGAGCCAAGTACATTTCAAACAACTGCGTCAGTCTTGCAGCGTATTGAACTAAAGCATCCGACAATTGAAGTTTAGAAACAGCCTGTGTCGTATTATCTGCCATGATCCAGTTAATAGTATCGCCATAGCCCAGAGAATCCCAGTTCTGTATCACTGATAAAATCCTATTTCGGGATTTCTCATTCACATCGAAGTTGTTGCAGGGTAACTCGCTTTCAAAATCACGTTGCTCTTTAATCATGCGGTACACATCTGGGCGCATAGCTTCTACTTGTAAAGCCATCTCCTCTGGTGTGTATGGATCTGCATAGTAAGAGACTTCAATGTAATCTCCCTTATCTACTTCAGCAGTACGCAGAGTATGTGTATTACCGTCAATAGAAGGAGACGGAAGACGAAGCTTTGGCTTCGACTCTAAAGCGTAACTCGCATCCATCTGGATAATTGGTGCAGACTCTAGTGTACGCCAGTACTCCACAGCAAACTGAGCGTTGTACTCAGCTGCTGCTTTGATTGCTTCTTCCGTAATTTCACCGATCTCTACGCTTCGATAAACATCGTGCGTATCGGGTTTGCTGTAGCAGATGTTAACGCGTCGGTAGATTGGATCTACTGACACCACTCGATATTCAATTGCCATTGAGTTTTGCCTCTAAGTCTTTCACTTTTGCGTCCAGCTCTTTTACCGCCTCGATTAAAAGACCAACCATGTTTCCGTATGCCACGGAGTAGTGGTTTTCTTCGTCGCCGGTAACAGCTTCTGGGAGAACTTTCAGGACTTCCTGAGCGACTACGCCTGTCTGACGAATAGGTACTAAAGGCTCACCATCCTCGTCATACTTAACGTCAGTACGATCAAAGGTATAACCGTTGAGCTGCTTAACTTTTTCAAGCGCATCAGGAATGATTTCAAGATTAGTTTTAACTCGTATATCTGAGTAAGCAGTTACGTTACCGCTTGTCCATATACTAGAGCCTAAAGAACATTTAGCGCTGCCATTTTGACACCATACCATTTGGTGACTTCCGCCCATACTACCGCCAGTAGCATTGTTGGTGTGTTTGTACGCTAAACCGTACAAGTTACCAAAAGTAGAGCCATCTGCAGCATTTCGATAAGAAGTACCCATTGACCAGATATGCTGGGTTTTATATGAGTCGTATGTACCAAATACACCGTCATCACGGTTTCCAGTAGGAACTACTAACGGACCTCTGAGAGTACCACTATTAAAATCTACTGCATTTAACCGTGATGTACTTTCAGGATCGCTGTAATACCCTGTGTTACTGCGGCTGTACCAAATGTTAGCACGAGCATCGTTTAGAATAGACGTAGAACCGGGACGTACATAGTAAGCTGTATTATCCTTGTCATACATGATGTCACAACGGAAGTCGTTGAAGTAAGATGTACTGGCTGGATTTGCGTAATAAGCTGTATTGTTACTATCGTAGAACAGTGGTGCTCGCATACTTCCTGTAGCTACTGAATAACCTGAAGCTACAGTAATCTGGTCAGCGGAGTTAGCTGCTCTTCGTAGTATTAAGTTCTCATTGTATGAACCAATTACGCCCGTATCAACACGTAGCTCTTTGTTGAAGTAGAAGTTGCTTCTGTCAGTCTGAAGATGACAGTGGCTCGTATTCATCGGGCCAATGTGGATATATCCACTGGGCGTCTGGAACTTGTGAGCAGAACTGTCGTTAGGGTTCCAGTAGTATGCTGTATTAGCACTGTCATAGAAGATAGGTGAACGTAAACTACCAGTAGAAGTAGTATTACCCGCTTCATCCGTAGTAAAGATGACATTACCAGTACCAGTAGTACCTTGACCTATTTCGAATCTATCAGCACCATTATTATTACTATCAATGTTGATACGGACATTACCATAAGAGTTTATAGTAATATCATCACCATACGTATCTCCGTAAGTAGAACGGATAGAGTGGTTAATATTAGTTCCGTAGCTATCTGAATCCCATGTAAAGTAAATACCGCCCATTCTATAAATGCTAGAGTAGGCACCATTTACGGCCTTACCGTACAAATCCCCATTGACTGTAAAATTGCCATCAGAATGGTTGTGGTTGTGGCTGTCATTTACAACAGTGGCTGTGATAGAAGCGTTAGCACTACCATCCCAGGACACACTACCTGTTACATCACCTGTCAATGTAAGGCTACGCGCAGTAGTCCATTTATCAGCGTTAGGGTGGTAACCTTCGTCAAAGATTCTATCGCCAAATAAATAACCTATATTAGTATCAGCTTCTAACTGTAAAGCATAAGGTGCTTCCCAGCTATTGTAAGAACCGTTTCCATCTCTATCATTCAAAATATAAAAATTGTTGCTATTTACATGAATGAAGAAGTTATCATCAACATTATCAATTAACGCTATTGTTGGCATAGTACCAGTAAGCGTTAAAGCGTTTTCAGAATCTGCACCAGTAAGCGTTACGTTACCTGTAATAGTACCACCTGATAAAGGTAAATAACTATGTGAGTGGTTTGCAGCAGCAAAAGAACTAGCGTGTTGTCCGTCAAGTAGATCTGCGTCTAGCCCAGAACCCGATCCGTCATTACCTGCATTCCAGACTACATTGTTATTAATGTAGAGGTTGCTCTGATTAGCTTTAGTATGTAGGTATTGATATGCAGAACCATTATACAGAGCATGACCTACACGACCATAATTAGCCCCTGCTGCTGTAGTAGACCACCAGTGAATATTAGTTAAATCAGAATCATAGCCTGGTTCATTTGTCCTAGGGTCTGAATTTACTCTAGCAGAACCTTGATTCCAGTATATAGTTCCGAAATCACCTGTTTGTTCAGAGTCAGTAGTATTTAACAAATAATTACTATGACTATGACTGTCGTTAGCAACAGTAGTTGTCATTGATGCGTTGCCAGAACCATCCCAGCTTACGCTACCCGATACATCTCCAGTAAGGCTTAGAGTACGTGCAGTAGTCCATTTGTCAGCATTAGGGTGGTAATCGTCTGCAAATACACGTTGGTTATTGATGCTCATAGATGCACCAGTACCAGAAAGGTTTAACCTACTATCTGATGTGTCATCAACTATGGCGAGAAGCATGTCACCACTAGATCCGGATTTCCAGACAATACCTTCACCTGGATCTGCTATCTCAAGTTGGTTAACGCCAGTAATGTTGTAGTTTGTACCAGTAATACCATTAGCTAATGTTAGCCCGTTGATACCACCAGAAGCTGTTAATGCTCCAGTCATTGTATCGCCGGTTACATTTACATAACGACCATCAGCTTCACTTGTAGTGTAAAAGTCAAGATTACGTGAGGTTGCGCCAGTAACGTGACCGTAAGTATCAAATGTAAGAGCGTCAATTACTGTTTTACCAGAAGTATCAATGTTAGATACTGAACTAGTATCAGCGTGGTTTAAAGTAATGCTGGATGCACCAGATTGGTTTGCAGTACCTAGTTGACCACCGCCCGACAAACCGCTACCTGCAGTAACAGTCATTGCACCATCGCCTACTGTTACGCTTCCAGAAGTAGCCCCAGTTACGTGACCAAAACTGTCGAAAGTAAGGTCTTGTATAAAAGTATTTCCACTATTATTAACATTGCTTACAGAACTAGTGTCTGCATGGCTGATAGTAACAGAGGTATTTGTTTGTTGGTTAGCCGTACCTAGTTGCGCACCGCCTACCAGGCCTGATCCAGTGTTAACGGTCATTGACCCGTTACCTACTGTAATGCCTGTTTCAGACGCTGAAGTTATTTGCCCTTGACTATTATAGGTAATTACAGGAATGCCCGTAGAAGAGCCTACAGAGCCTCCTGTAACGTTTATTTTGTCTACTTTAGTACCTAGGGACGTAGTGACAGAACTAGCAAAATTAGGGTCATCTCCCAAAGCTGCTGCTAACTCTTCTAATGTATCTAGGGCTTCTGGTGCTGTAGATGCTAAAGCTGCAATAGCTTGGTTAGTATACGTTTCTGCGTCAATCGCTGCCGCTGCTTCAGCTGCTAAACGTTCTTGTTCTGCTATCCGTGCGGCTTCAGCTTCAGCTGCTGCTCGTTCGTCAGCAATTTTTTGCTTCCATGCAGCAATAGCATTTTGAAGCCTTAATCGTCTAGAATTATTTAATGACATGTACAGTATTACCCTTAGTTAGCTGTAACTATTGTTTCTAGTTCTGAAATTACGTCGTCAAACATAGCATCAATTTCTACAGCGTTATAAAGATCACCTGTTATAGATGCCTGTACAGCAACTAGGTCAGATTGTTCTGCTTCACCTGTAGTAGTATTAGCTTGGACTTTACCGAGAAAATCCGCTACAAGTCTTGTTTTTGATTTTGGCACCGTAAAGTTCCTTTAAATTTACAATGTATACGTAGTAGCGTAGTTCAAGCTATTATACCACACGAGTAGTTAAAATAATATTAGTAAGTTAATAGTTTTATAAGTTACTTTTTACAAAACTATTTACTTACCCTAACAAGTTACTTTTAAATTATTAAAGTAGTTTGTTAGTAATTAAAATATTTTTTAACTCGTTTTCATCTGCCGCTGTATCAATCTCTGCTTGAATAGCAGCATACTTATCACGAATAACCTGACGTTCCGCCTCTGCTTGAGCTGCTTCAGATGGAATAGTTGCTTTAACATCTAAAGGTTGAAACTCTTCAGCACGTTTCATTCTACGTGCGTTGTGAGAAATTTCTTTAGCTTTGTTAATGTTTACGTTAATCATTTTGATTCCCTTATTGATAAATTGCACAACCAACTATTGGAGAGTAATAAGCGGCACCAGCACTTACAAACCCCAACCGTACACGGTTAGTTTCCTGCCCCATTACAGTAAAGAAACTTCCGTTAGACCCGTTGTATGGTAGATAACAAGCACCTACTGTTGAATAGGTTGTTGAAGACATAGGCGTGATAAAGTTAATGTAATATGCACTTTGTCCTGAATCCGTTACAGATGAGACATTATAGCTAGCTCCAATAGAATCATTGCCGCTATTAACGTTAATATAAGCCGATGCTACTCCGTCAGATGTAACATCGGATGTATCAAAGTTATCATCACCTCTAATATAAGAAGGCATAATACTCCTCCTTAATTAAAAGTGTTTGACGGACTGCCAACACCATCAGTTAAAGTAGTTTCGTCTACTTCCCACGCATCACGGAATGTACGATCAGATGGAATAACATCTGCATTTACAATCTTATACGCTAGGCCCGGAGGTACATCCTTAGCTGCAATCTGGTTAATTGAGTATGATGCTAGAGCTTCTGCTGAAGGATGAATAACTGCGACACCGCCTTCTGGTGTTTTGTAAATAATTTTCTGTGACATGTTTTAGTTTCCTTAATAGAACATAATAAAAGAACAGCGACCAGAATCCCATCGTGCAGAGGGATAAACGTGCATTACGTAAGCTCTGTTTTGAGTAGTATCATTCACTCCTCTTTCTACCACTAAGCCTGCACTGTAGTTAATTGCTTCAGTATGTGTAGTACTTGTAGCACACGCATAATTAGCATGAGGAGCAGCTTGAGCAAAGTTTATAAAAGTACAGCCAGCGCCGTTATCAGTAATACTGCTTATATTATTAGACTCAAAAATAGTTTGAGTTCCTTGCATAGTCCACGTTACCCAAGCACGAGCAACGCCTTTAGTGACCACAGAAGTAGATACGGAGTTAGTACCGTCTGTAATTGTTTCAACGTTTAATGTAGACATATTTCCTCCTTACCAAAAACAAACGACACTCATGTGCCCTGAATCATATAATACAGAGTTACCTGCAAACGAGTTTACTATCCTAAACTTAGTAGTAGTAGGAGGTACATTATTAGAAATAATAGTGTTTTCGCCAGAGTTATCAGTTGAATCAAATCCTTTTGCAGTAGCAACAATACTGTATTGTGCATGTGGTGCTGCTGTAAGAAAATTTATTTCATATGTCCCTGTTCCACTATCTGTTACACTAGAAACATTACCTGATTGCATTATGTACAAAGTACTTAAACCATTTAAAGTACACCAACAACGAGCAGGATATAGACCAGCTCCAGTTGATGTTTGTAGATTATCTACCTTGAGCGTACTCATATTAGACAATACTCCATATTGATCCAGACGGTACTGTTACAGTAACACCTGGGTTAATTGTTACAGGACCAAATGTACCAGCATTCTTTCCTGCTGTAATAGTGTAGTTGCTAGTTACTGTCTGATCGTTTTCCCAGAACAAACCTTGCTTAGCACCAGCTTCTAAAGGAGATCCATTAACAGTAAGTCCTGTTACATCAACACCAGTACTTGTTGTCTTGAGTTTAGTTACACCGTCAGCACCGTGGCGAATCTGAGTTTCACCCAGCTCGTTGAAGTACAGATGCCACCTTTCATCTTCATCGTTGTAGATACCAGCTACTTCACCATCAGTCATGAACGACCAACGACCTTCGTTAGAGCTGTTACGGATCTGCAGACCTGCCCAAGTAGATGTGCTTGATGTAATCTGTAATAGATCAGCTCGGTCAGTGGATTCTTGAAGGACTACTTCAGAGCCTATACGAACCTGTGATGTGGCATCAAACGAATCTGCAAATACCGAACCTGATACAGTCAAATCTGCATTACCGTTTGATACCGGCTTGAGCGTCATTGCATCATATACAGTCGAACCACTTGGAGTGAATCTCCAACGCCACCAGTCGTTATTATTATCATCTGTTAGGTTAAAGTCGAAGTATGTGCCTGTACCGTTGATTGTTCTACTAATAGACATTGCATCCGAAGATTGGGCAGCAAAGCTAATAGATGTTACTCCAGTTAGACTAGTGTGGTTGTGACTGTTATCTGCTACAGCAGCAGGTACACTTACTGTCCAGTTACCAGAGCCATCTACAGTAGCACTACCTGAACCTGTTACATCACCAGTTAAAGTAACTGTGTTAGTACGCGCCGTTGTCCACTTATCGGCATTAGGGTGGTAGTTATCTGCGAATATACGGTTACCAAATAAATAACCGATGTTAGTGTCACCCTCTAATTGCAACGGATGAGGGCTATCCCAAGCACCGTAACTACCCACACCACCTGAATCTCTAAGTACATAGAAATTATTACTATTTACATGGATGTAGAAATCATCTTCTGAACCAGTATCAGTAAACGCTAATGTTGGTGAAGTACCAGAAAGAGTTAAAGCGCTTTCAGCATCAGCCCCAGTAAACGTTACATTCCCAGTTATAGTGCCACCTGATAACGGCAAGTAACTGTGAGTATGTGATGCAGCAGCAAACGCACTTGCATGTTGACCATCAAGTAAATCAGCATCTAGACCTGAGCCTGCTCCCATGTAAGAACTATCCCATATTCTAGCCCATGGGCGATAGTTTGTACTCCATTTTGATCTATACCAGATACCTCCATTCGCACCGCCATTTGAAGCAGTTTCAGGAATGTATAACTGAACACCTGCTTGCCCAGATTTGCTAATGTTTAACGCAGTACCATAGGTGTAAGAAGATGAAGGTCTATTAGAACCTGTATGATTTAACACTGTAGCCCAAGAAGCTTCAGTACCATCAATATACGTGTTCCAATCTTGACTTGATATATCACCTGTTTGATGTATGATCGTACCGTTTAAAGGTTCATAATTACTATGACTATGACTATCGTCAGCAACAGTAGTTGTCATTGATACGTTGCCAGAACCATCCCAGCTTACGCTACCAGAGACATCTCCTGTTAAGCTTAGTGTTCTAGCAGTTGTCCACTTGTCTGCATTAGGGTGGTAGTTATCCATGAAAATACGCTGCCACGAATACCAAGTGTCATTCGTATCATTCATACCTCTAATGTAAGTACCGGCACCAGTGCGCTCATGAGCGAGCTGCATAGCCATACCGCCACCATCACTAGTATTACCTGCAGTTATCATAGCACCGTACTGGAAAGGTGCGTTAGTATGCCCTGATGCGTTTGCGTTGTATAGACTATGGAAACCAGAGGTCTTTAAGCTGTCAAAGTTTTGAGCGCCACTACGGAAAGTCGCTTGTATTTGTGGATACCTAGTGTCATGCGTATGACTATCATTTGCTACAGTAACATTAAGCGTGGCATTACCTAAGTTAGTGAATGTTGCACTACCAGAAGCATCACCAGACAGAGTTAATGTAGGGTCAGACGTAGCTGTAGTAGCTAGTGACACGTTACCTGAACCATCAATAGAAGCAGAACCAGTAACAGCACCTGTCAACGACAGTGTACGTGCGGTAGTCCACTTGTCTGCATTAGGGTGGTATCCATCGTGGAAAGCATTGTTACCGTATATTAAGAACGAGTTAGTATCAGCAGTAATCTCTAATGGATATGGTGTTTCCCAACTTCCATTGCTATCTCTATCTGGAAGAATGTAGAACTTACCACTATTTACATGAATCCAATAGTCATCATTGTCAACATCTTCAAATTTTAACTGTGGCGCAGTGCCTTGTAACTTGATTTCTCCAGTAACAGTACCACCAGACAACGGAAGATAACTATGAGAATGACTAGCTGGTGCCGCACCTACGTCTGCTGCAGTAATATTACGAGTAGCATATGTAGCGTTAGCATCTGTAACGTGACCCTGAGTATCAGTAGTTACGTTAAAGTCTAAATCGCTAATTACAGTAGCACCTGACAACGCACCAGTGTCTAGGTTGATGTCATCCCCTGCGTAGCTAGGGTGTGTATATACAGTATCAGTAAACACAGCACCTGCAGGTACGTTAGTTAGTACTTGACTATCATCTACCTTACCATCAAGAGCAGCTTGCAATCCGTCAATGTTAGCAATCACATGGTTGTGGCTATCATCAGCAACAGCTGTAGTAATAGTTACGTTTGATGTACCATCAAAAGAAACAGAACCTGACACGTCACCAGACAATGCAATAGTTCTAGCTGTCTGGAGTTTGCTAGCAGATACAGCATTTGCCGTTGCGTCTAGCTTAGTACCAATCTGAGTAGATACTGTCGTAGCAAAGTTAGGATCATCACCTAATGCTGCAGCCAGTTCATTTAAAGTATCTAGGGTAGAAGGGGCTGAATCTGTGATCTGACTAATAATTTGGTTAGACAAATTAATATTTGTCCATTTCATTTTACCATCAACATCAGCATATACTAAAGACTCACCAGCTGCTGGAGCTGTAATACCATAAACAACATCGCTACTATCTGTAATACTTAATTCAGAATCAATATATACTTGTGCGGCAGAATCCCATTTAATAAACAAACCTTTTTCAGGATTACCAGACTGGTTATAAGATACATTTGTATTGTTTAAATACCCAGCATTAGCATGGTTGCCCCAAGAATACGCTGTATCCCAGTTAGAGATTTTAGTATTATCTTGTGTCCATAATGCTGACACATCAGCTGTAAAAGAACCGCCATCTGCTGTACTAATAGTTAGTAACTCGGTAGGAGCATCGTAAGAAAAAGATGATACCCCTGCCACAGAAGTAGTAGTAGCTGAAGTAATTTGACCTTGTTCATTAAAAGTAATTACAGGAACTTCTGAAGCAGAACCAACAGTAGCACCAGTAATATTAATTTTATCTACTTTAGTAGCTGCAGAACTAGTTACAACTCTTGTAACTTCATTTTCATCTTCAGGGTGAACACGTACAAAAAGAGTACCGTTACTAGCATTGTTAATAACAATTGCTATAGGGATGCTAATAGCAGGGCTTACAGGCTCTACATTAGTAAACTGCCCAGCAGTAGTGGTACTTACGTAAAGAACATCACCTTCGCTATATGCAGATGTGTCAATGTTTTTAATTTTACCAAAAGAAAGTACTTTACCGTCAGCATCGTTAGAAATATCTTCGGCAGTAACACCAAGCATATATTTAACATCAGTATTTCCATCTGCTACAAACGGTGCAATAGTAATACGACCAGAACCTCCAATAGTGCCTGTTGCCATTACTACTGTGCCTGCGGTAATAGTACTTCCAGTATTATTACGAGCATGAATTTCTAATGCTTGACCTACAGGTAGGCTTACACCATCTTGAACAAGAGTCAGAGTTTCCTCATCAACGTTCCAAGTAATGGTGCCTTGGTCACCTGTACCGCCGGTCAGTTGTACAGATGTTGCGGTTAAATTTTGTACATCAGCATTACGGTTATCATCAATAACCGTAATACCTGTAACTTTAATAGCCATCTTCGGAAGCTCCTATTAGCTAGTAATCAGTAATTAAATAATTGTTGCGTTTGTTTCTAAGTCACCAGCTACTTGTAGTGTTCCATCTGCAGCAAGTTTCATCAAGTTAGTACCATTGTTTGCGAAATAAATTGAATTGCCGCTTTCAGTAATTGTCCAATCACCAAAAGTAATTATATCAGAACTAAAGTTAATTAGTCCAGTAATTATACCACCGGTAATAGCTACATTAGCGCCACTTTGACCAGCAAAGTTACCAAATACTTCTACTTCTAATTCATCCCCCGCAACTACAGGCTCGGCAAGAACAATAGTGTTTGTAGTAGCATCAGCAATGTAATCACTACTTGGTAAACGCACACCGTTTAGGTATACGTTGACTAGTTCCGCTACGTCAATAACTAAACCACTACCAGAAAATGTTGTTTGTCCTTCAACTGCTACGTACTGGAAGTCAGTTTTAATTCCTTCTATAGAACTAGAGGCCGATTTCCACCCATCTATATCGTAAACTTTCATTACAGCAGTAGTAGTATCAAACCATAAATCACCAACATCTGGGTTAGTAGGTTCTGTTGCTTGAGATACGTATTGTCCTTGGAAGGTAAGCAAACTAGTTTCAGCGCTTGCGGCTGAATTAGCAGCAGCAGTTTCGCTATTAGCTGCGTTTAACTCACTAGTAGCTGCGTTAGTTTCAGAAGATGCAGCAGCTGTGGCACTGGCGTAAGCTTCAGCAGCTTTTGCCGTAGCAACAACAGCATTATCATCAGCAGTTAAAATTTCTGCTAAGTTACTAACTACAGTACTAATATCAGCAATATTACTAGCAACAGTGTTAACACTTGTAATGTTACTTGCGGTAGTATTAACGCTTGTTATATTAGATGCTGTTGTATTTACGTTAGTTATGTCAGATGCAACTGTAGCAACGTTTGTACTTGCTGTTGCTACAATATCTACATTAGCTATACCACTTGCTACAATATTTACATTAGCAATATCAGTACTAACCGTATTAACATTTGTAATATTGGCGGCAACAGTATTAATATCAGAAACAGTCGCACTTAAATCAGCTGCAACAGTATTAATATTTAGGATGTTTACTGCAGTCGTATTAACATTTGCAATGTCAATCGCAACAGTATCAACATTAGCAATAGAGCTGTATACAGTATCTAGGTTGTCAATTGACGTGTAGACTCTGTCTAGGTTAGTTACTGAGGTGTGTACTCTATCGATGTTACCAATAGAAGTGTACAAACGATCAAGAGTAACTTTGTCAGAATAAAGCGAGTCAAGAGTAATCTTGTCTGCGTATAAACTGTCTAGTGTTGTTTTATCTGCGTATAAACTATCAAGGGTAGCTTTGTCAGTGTAAAGGCTGTCTAAAGTTACTTTATCAGCAAATAAAGAGTCTAAAGTAATCTTATCCGCATATAAAGAATCAAGTGTAACTTTATCAGCATACAGACTATCCAGTGTGATCTTGTCTGCGTATAAGCTATCTAAAGTAGCCTTATCGGTATATAGCGATACTACTTCAGTTTCAATACCTGCAACAGTAACTACTTGAGTTTCAATACCGGCTACTGTATCGACATTAGCAATACTGGTAAATACCCGGTCCAGGTTACTAATACTAGTAAACACTCTATCAAGATTATTAATAGAGGTGTAAACCCTATCTAGGTTTGCAATCGATGTAAATACTCTATCAATGTTAGCGATAGAAGTATGTAGGCGATCTAATGTAGCTTTATCTGCAAATATAGAATCAAGTGTTGCTTTGTCTGCAAAAATTGAGTCAAGCGTGGCTTTATCTGCGTACAAAGAATCTAGGGTAATCTTATCCGCAAATAAGCTGTCTAGCGTAGCTTTATCCGCAAACAAACTATCCAATGTTGCCTTATCTGCAAATAAAGATTCTAACTCCGCAGAAATGCCCGCAAGGGTAGTAACCTCGGTGTTAATACCAGCTACTACGTTTACATTGGTAATGTTAGTAGCAGCGGTGTTTACATTTGCAATACTTGCAGCTACCGTGTTTACATTAGTAATATCAGCTGCAACGGTATCTAGTTCTACAATGTGTGTGTTGACTGTATCAACAGCGGCAATTGAGTCGTATACTCTATCCAGTTTTGCAATAGAAGTATGAACTCTATCCAACTCAGCAATGCTAGTATGCACTCTATCTAGTTTATCGATAGATGTATAAACGCGATCCAACTCTGTAATAGAGGTGTATACACGGTCTAAGTTGTTAGCTGAAGTAGATACTCTATCAATGTTATCAGCAGTAGCTCCTGTATTCAAACGATCTACGTTTGTAATACTGGTGTGTACTCTATCAATGTTGTCTGCAGATAATGCAACACGATTTACGTCAGCAATGTTAGTAGCAACAGTATTAACATTAGTAATATCTGTACCAACAAGATCAACATTAACAATACTATTCGCTACTGTCTCAATTTCGGATGTTGTTTCGCTAAGGTCATTAGCTACAACTTCTACCTCAGAAATTGCTTCGTTAAGATCATTTGCTACTTTAATTACCTTAGCAATATCAGCCGCTACTGTATTAACATCAGTAATGTTATTTGCAACAATATCTACATTAGCAATATGCAGGTTAACTGTATCTACATTAGCGATACTATCATATACACGGTCTACTTGAGTAATAGAGCTGTATACTCTATCTAAGTTTGTAATAGAAGTATGGATACGATCTAGATTAAGAATTGATGTATGCAATCTATCAATGTTGTCAATTGACTGATCAACTCGGTCAATATTATCAATAGATGTGTATACTCGGTCTAAGTTATCAATAGAAGTATCAACCCTATCCAGGTTGTCTATCGAAGTATATACCCTGTCAAGCTCCAGAATTGACGTGTGAACGCGATCAAGCTTATCTGCTGATGCTGATACCCTGTCAATATTATTAGCCGTAGCGCCCGTATTTAAGCGGTCCATGTTGTCCGCTGTTAGACCTGTATTCAAACGGTCAATAGAATCTACGGTAGCTACTAATGACCCATCTGCGTCTACCACATTTAAGCGGTCGACGTTAGCAATACTTGTGTATACTCTATCTACTTCAGCAATACTTGTATGTACCCTGTCTAGATTGTCGATAGACTGATCTACACGGTCCAGGTTACCTATGCTAGTGTGAACTCTATCTAAGTTATCAATACTCGCATAAACACGGTCAAGTTCTGCAACAGAAGTAAATACTCTGTCTAAGTTATCTACACTATCGTATACCCTATCTAGTTTTAGAATAGAGGTATATACACGATCGACTTTATTAGCAGATGTAGATACTCGATCAACGTTATCAATAGATGTAAACACTCGGTCTACATTAGTGATTGAGTCGTGAACTCTATCAAGGTTGTCAGCAGAATCTGCTACACGATTAACATCAAGAATATTACTAGCTACAGTATCTACGTTTACAATACTAGCATCAACAATATCTAGGTTATCGATAGACGTAAATACCCGGTCAATCTCATCAATACTAGTATAAACACGATCTAGTTTATCAATAGACTGGTCAACGCGATCTACATTGTCAATTGAGGTAAATACTCTATCCACATTATTAATAGAGGTATGAACACGGTCTACATTGTCAATAGAAGTGTATACTCGGTCAACTTGAGCAATAGACGTGTGTACTCGGTCAATGTTATCAGCGCTGTCTTCAACACGGTCAATATTGTTTGCAGTGTCACCAGTATTAAGGCGATCAATGTTATCTGCAGTAAAACCAGTGTTTAGTCGATCAATAGAGTCAGCAGTTGATACAGTAGAGCCTAAAGTATCTACTACATTTAGCCTATCTACATTTTCAATGCTTGCGTAAACTCGATCTAGTTCACTAATACTTGTAAATACACGATCAAGATTATCGATACTAGTATCAACTCGATCCAAGTTATCAATACTTGTGAATACTCTATCAAGATTATCAATAGAGGCGAATACACGATCTACTTCTAAAATAGATTGATCTACTCGATCTACATTACCAATACTAGTAAATACACGATCTAAGTTGTCAATCGATGTAAAAACTCGATCTAAATTGTCCGCACTATCTTCAACACGATCAATGTTTGCTATGCTTGTATGTACACGGTCTATATTACCGATTGAACTGTACACACGGTCAAGATTGTCTATAGAAGTAAATACACGATCGACATTGCTAATACTAGCGTGTACTCTGTCGACGTTATCAATAGATAAGTCTACTCTGTCTATATTATCGATAGAAGTAAACACACGATCTAGGTTGTCAATACTATCGTATGTTCTGTCAATTTTAAGAATAGAAGTATAAAGACGATCTACTTCATCTATTGAAGTATATACACGATCAAGGTTGTCAATAGAAACAAATACGCGATCAAGCTCATTAGCTGACGTTGCTACTCTATTAACATCTAAAATATTGTCAGATACTGTGTTTACATCAACAATACTTTGACCAACTGCATCAACGTTATTAATAGAAAATGCTACTGTTTCAATTTCAGAAGTAGTTTCATTAAGATCATTGGCTACAGTTTCTATTTCAGAAATAGCTTCATTTAAGTCATTAGCAGTAGTAATAACTTTATCAATATCTGCAGCTACTATGTTAATATCCGCAATATTTGCAGCTACAGCATTTACGTTTACAATGCTATCAGCAGTAATATCAATGTTATTAATATGCTCGGCAGTAGTATCTACGTTGTCTACAGATAAAAATACTCTGTCTACATTTGTAATGCTTTCTTCTACTCTATTAATATTATCAACGCTAGTAGAAACTCTTACTACGTCTTCAATATTAATAGCTACTGTTTTTACATTATCGTATTGACTTTCAATATCACGTTGTATGCCAACCGTAGATTTATCTAAACTACTTACGCGACGACTCATTAGGCAAATCCTCTGTCATTTAGTCTGTCAATCATACGCCAAGAGTCGATTGGGTGTGCTACACCTAGCTCCCTAGCTTTTTGACAACTGCGCTCAAAACGTGCAAAATGTGCATTATTTTCAGATTGCCCATCACCTCTAATACCTAGGTGTGCTTTATACCCTACGTAGTGTAGTAAACAATCAATTAAAGTTTCTGGTAAATCAAGTTCTTCTTGCAAATCTGCAGCTGTGTATGATGCGGGTTTAGCAATGTAAATTATAGAAATGTAAGCCCCATTTGCTACAAGAGGAATTTGCACTTGTTTATGGTTAGGGAAAAATATACTATAAGGTTCGTCTTCATCGTTAATAGGTACATCAACTACCTCACCCATAGAAGCTTCTAAAGGTTCTCCATATGCGCTTAAAGCGTACATAAAGTTTTCAGGTAAGTCGTATAAAGTAGTACCTTCAACAAGTTCTACAATATGTTCTTGAGTGTTTAGAGGGAAACGTTTGTATAACTCTAACATTCCTAAGTTTAAGAATGATAAAATTGCATCAGTATTATCTTTGGTAGCGACAGATGCCAACTCACTGTAACGCGCAGCGTCTACCACATCTTGTACTTTCATTATTAGTTCCTGTAAGTTAGCTAAGATTAGTAGTCTGGCAAAAGGTGCTACTATTTAATGCAGGTATATTGGCGTAATTATATAATGCCTACTGCCCAAAGTCAATAATGTTTACTTTATTTCAATACTTTAGGCAGCACCCATTATACCATAAATACTTAGAACACTGTGCTATTTATATGGTAATCTTCTTCCTCACCGTCCCATATAGACTCCCAAACTAGGCCATCTTCTGTTATGATGCTACTTGTTAGATCAGACGACGAAGAAGGTGTGTAGATATCCATTTCTGATAGCTGGTTAAGTAAGTCAATAGCATCATCGTGGGCTAAAGATTTAATACCACCTGCTAAGGTAAATCTACTAAGCTCATGTACCATTTCTTCTACTAATGTTACAAGTCTTGGGGAAGATAACGCTGCTAACTCTGGTTTAGGTAACCATATTTTGTTTTGTTTAAATTTTGGTTGTACACCTGTAACAAACCTGTGGACTTTATCTTTTACTGGGCGTATTCCTACGTCTTTACTACCTGGTTTTTTTGCAAACGTAAACCACATATTACGTTTCATCATCATTTCTTGCATAATAGAAATAAAACCGCCCTGTTGCCCAGAACTCTCGATACCGACACTAAGAGGTGCCCATTTCTTAACATATCTGAATAAATCATCAATATTTTCCTGCATTGTTTGACGAAGACATTGACCATCTACTAACAGCCAATCGTTATTGCTAGATACTGCCCATACACCAATAGTAGAAAAGTCAGCAGACTTTTTAGTACTAGTAGCAAAGTCTGTAGAAATATAAAAGTTATAATTTTCTTTATTTTTTCTAATAATAGAAGGATCAAACCATTGTATATCTTCTTCTTCTACAAGAAGTGTAGTTAAGTCCGTAATTTCCAACATAAATTCTTGGAAAAAGTCTTGAGCTTTACCTGCAGCTTTGTACATCTCGTACTTTTCTTGTACTGCTTCATACGGAAAACGGTCAACCCAGTTGCCTATAAATTCTTGCTCATCACAAGGAAATTTTTCTGCAATAGGAAATTTATGTACTACCCATTTAGGGTTATCACTAAGCTGATGAATAATATCTCGTTCTGAAATTGGGGTACCAATAAAGAAGATCTTATATCTAGTGGGGTGTAAAGCAGGGATAACGGATTTGTAGAAGTTGTCATTGATAGTATTCTGTATAGTTTCAGAGTTAATAGCATCGTTAGTTGTAATATCATCAAGAATTACAATATCAGGACGAGACCCTTTGTAACGAACACCACGAATGTTGGTGCTTGCACCATACCCTTTCATGTTTAATTCAACACCATCTGCGTTGACTAGTTCCATTTCAGAATCTGTTTTACGTTTAATAGTAATTAGTTGTTTAAGCAGATCTGACCTATCAATCTTACCAGCTACGTTACGGAAAAAGTTTTTTGTACCATTTTCCATACTATCCCCGATAAACGCTATAAACTGTACTTTCCCAAAGTTATGTAGCTTGCCCATAGCTGCAATATATAATACAAGCCACTCCATCATAGTAGATTTTGCGCTACCACGAAAAGCTTCTATTAATACTTGTTTATCTGTACCAAAGTATTTGTCTGCTAGTCTATAATGTATCTCGGCGTTAGCATTATCTTCTACGTTAGCTGCACGAATAAAAGCAATAAACTTTACTGCTTCTTCGGTAGGAACATAAGTATTAGCCATTAGTGTACTCTCCTTCAATGATATCATCGTCTTTAACCTTTAACGCGCCAAGCTCGTTAAGGCTCGTAGCGCCTGCCTGAAGGTGTTTAAGAGAGCGCCCAGCTATCTCTGCCAACTGATCGTTAAGCTGCTGTACGGCGCTAGATTCGCTTACACCAACGTCCAATTCAATCTTCATATTATCTGGACCTTTGGTAGCAGCCAATAATTCTTTAGCAGCATTAATACGATCACGGTCATACTTACCAGATTCCATAATATCCGCCAAAACACCGATAGCTTTGTACCTATGGCCTGTAAAAATCAGGTCAAGAGGTACTTGACTGGCCGTAAGAATGTCTGTTACTAGTTTTGTGCGTCGATATCTTGACGCTGCACTAGTTAATTCGCCGTATTTTGGGTGATCTGTCGGTAAATTGACACGTTCTTTGACAAAATCACGGTCGGCAAACACTTTTTTGTAAGCTTCTGTGTAATTTGAGTCATTTGTGGTCATATATGCGCAAAATCTAATGGCATTTAGGTATTCTGGTACCGATGCTCGTGCGCCACGTAGTACTGCTTCGTAGGTTGCAGCAGTTTGTATTAACGATTCACCCTGAAATTCAGGATCGTTCATAGATTGGTTGATAATATCAACAGCTTCTTGAGTGATGTAGTTCTTTTTTCTAGGCATTGCCTGTTTTACATCATCAATTGTTAACAATTGTCCCATGGTATACCTTTTATCTGTAAAGTCATGTAGGTTATTTTGCGAGTATACCAAAAAAATGGCCCCTAAGCAAGGGGCCGGTAACACAAGGAGAGAGTAGTTATTATTATTGAGGAGGGAGCAACACAATGAACTTTATCTTATCAAACAAACAAAGGAGTAACTCTATTTGTACCATGGATTATATTCCTGAAACTCTGCTGAGTCAACCAGTATTTTAATCTTTTTCCAAATTCTTTTCTTTTTTATCTCTAAAGCGCGCACTACATTGGGGTGTACGTCCCAAGCAAAGAAATCACCACCGGATTGCCACTCATTCCACAGGTATTCATACTCTTCATCAGGAGTCCGAATCTTGCTCTTGTCTACTCTCATCTATTGCCTTTCCTTTCAGCAGTTGTTCGTATACCTCAACTACTTCTTCTAATGGCACATCAAAAAACTCAGTAGAACCGCTAAACTTATTTTTCAGTTCATAGTTATGTTGCTTAAAATACTGGTGCAGTTGCGCCTCTTTTTCATACACGTTTCCCGTCTTGCGAAACCTTTTAGGTCTGCAATATGGAAATTCCCTATACTTCTTAAATATACTAACAAGTATTTCGGATACTCGATCTTCTATGGCTCTAGTAGTAACGCCTATTTTAACTAGCTGTTTACCTTCTAGTTCAAAATAAACTATATATAGTATACCTACATCTTCTTCTAGACTAAGACCATCCTTAGAAATCTTCATCTTCATCGTGGAAGTTTAAAGGCTTGTACGGACTATCAAAACTATCGTACAATTCTTCCTCTAATAAATCCATAATCTCCTCATATGTGAGATTGCTGTGTTGTTTGCGCAGTTTTTCTTCTAATTCTTCCATTGCGTTAGGCTCAAAAGGTTAATAAAACACTTTCGAGTATAACATACTGATATTACTAAAGGAAATACTCTGGAAAATTTTCTATATCAATAGGACTATGTTTTTTATTTTCGTCTACAAAAAAACTTGGCCTGTCTTCTAACAAAGATAGTGCCAGTTCTAGTCCATTACAAATTCCCCAAGAATACTCACTTTCAAATTTACTGGGGGACTGCAGGTATATATCTTTACAACTTATAATTGCTTCACGTGCATTGTCTATATCTCTCATTCTTTTACCTGATATTTGTAATTCATGAGCTCAGCCAGCACAGCACTAAACATTTGTTCTTTGCTATTACTGTGTTTAAACGCTTTTACAAGATCCCTGTGCTCTGATCTACCTGCTTCTGTAGCAATTACACCAGCAACATTATATTGAACAGACTCTAGCTCAGTAGGCTTCACAATCTCCACCTTACCTTTCTCTTCCCCTAGTTTTACAATCCTAGCTAAGGTGTTTACCTTATTAGTTGTTACCACGTAACCTTGTTCAGGATCAATAACTTTAACACTGTCTCCGTTAAATAACGGCTCTACTAATTCTTCCCTGTGCTGCGCAATGTATTTAAAGTTTTGCAAGGTACGCACACTAACCGCCCACTCTTGCGCAATCTGTTTATTACATTTGCCAGTACGCTTTTGGTCTAGGTAAGCACTAGCTATCTTCTGGGTATCTGTCAAGTTACGGCGGGTATTAAGGCTCTTAACAACAACAGCTACCTCATCTTCTGTCAGACTATCCTCAAGAGTACGGGTAACTAAGGGGATATCTAACGTAGCACACGCAAGCTGCCTGCAACGCCCATCCACAATCTGCCCTCTCCACAACACAGCCGGCTCTGTCTGCCCGTTCTGCATAATGTCTTGTGTAAGAGCTGCCTGCTCTCGTTCACCTGCCATGGCTACTATATTAGCCAAAGGGTGTATTGTATAGAACGTATTAGCCATCATTGTGTCTCCTCCTTACTTTGTTCCACCATTCTTCGTACACTAGTTGTGACTCGCATAAGTCTAACACTAGTTGCACTACTGGCTCGTCTTGATGCTCATCCTCACACCACACTAGCAGTTCTTCTGAAGTTGCGTAGAACTCTCCAACCCACTCTTCCTCTTTACAGATACCGGCAACCCAATGACTGGGTAAGTGTGCAATCATTCTAATCCCATTTCCTGTGTCAGCCTTGCTAACTCATCCAGTGCGCAACTTGGACACACATGCTGTTTGTCTTCATGGTCAAACCCAGTCTTAATGATAATGCCACATACATCACATAAGACAGCGCCCATACCACTATTGAATCTGACGTCTGCAACTTCATATCTCTTAGTCAAGTACTGATCTCCTAGGTTTGTTTCTCCAGTACCCCGCCCCCCATTTGTTACACGGGTAAGTACGCATTTTAATCGGTGCATACTTGTGAGGACGGAAGCTAGTAACAATAGAGCCCATCTTCATGCTCTTGTAGGTCATAGCCTTACGGAGCTGCCAGTATAGTTTACTCTTCATCAATCCACCATCTAATCTTCTTGCCGTACCACGCCTCAAACAACATGATCAAAGAATCGTACGGTATTACAGTCTCGCCATGCAAATCCCAGAGAAAGTCCCTGAGCGCATTCCAATCTTCGCAATGCATAGGAGCTAGGCTGTATTCATCCCATCCGTCGTACCCGTTTTTACTACTATCGCGGATGTCAATACGACCAGCACAGTAATTAGTAGTAATCTGATCGTATTCCCACCAATCACCTGCTTTGTAACCTTTCGGAAAGAACACTCTGTCTTCCCCTAGTTTCTCGCAGATACCAACAGTAAGTCCACGATCTTTGTACCATTGCATAGATACAGGACCCATCCAGTTAGTAGAGTACGATACACTCATCTTAGTTACCTACTAGTTTATCTGTTATTTCTTTTATACTTCCTTCTACCTTCATGAAGTAACCGGCATCCAGGTATATGGTGGGGTAGTTCCCCTCTTTTATGTATGCAACACGATCAGGGTTGATATAAACAGTATCTCTAAAATTACCATCTACTCTTACAAATCTAACTAAGTTACTCATCTTTTACCCACTTATTACCAAAACAAAAATACTGCATCTTACGCCAGAACCAATTAGGATGTTCTCCTTTTAGTGGTCGCCATATAATGCCGTTATCCGGTTTACCTCCAAATAGGTAACAAACCCATTCTGAGTATTCTGGTATTTCAATAACGCTGCCAGGAGCAGTACTCTCTATTGCTTTCCAGTCAATTATAGTTTGGTTATTATCCATTATCTTTCTCCTGCATGTACGCTTCTAGTACTGCAGTAGGGGTAACTTCAGTAATACCAGCAACGACCATCCATAATAGGCCTTGCTCCATTACAGCCTTACGCTCTTCCTCAGTCATATCAATTGTGTAGGTAGCCGAACCATCTTCGTGCTCTACTTCTTCAATAACTTGCATATCAATCTCCTAGTTTCTATGTATGCATTAT
>Ga0209955_1000158_pt1 | contig 27416 bp, 36 predicted proteins | sample SalPonA_A_H2O_MG_FD_185716 | JGI IMG/M metagenome (GOLD analysis project Ga0209955, IMG submission 185716) | Water microbial communities from South San Francisco under conditions of wetland restoration - Salt Pond MetaG R2A_A_H2O_MG (SPAdes)... | ecosystem: Environmental > Aquatic > Non-marine... | reverse complement strand
CCCATATAAAATATCACATTAAGCAGTGGTTTAGACTTTAGTAGTGATGTATATGTAAGATACAGTAATAAAGAAATTATTGTAAACAAAGAATTACCATTATTATTCAGTGGTGAGTACAGTGTAGATAATTATTTAGCACAAATTAGTAAACATCCATTATCTGTTGAATCTAAAGAAAAGATATTACCAACACCATATAAAAATATTACATTTGAAACAGGTCTTGATGTTACTCAATTAGGTACATTTAGATATCAACCAAGTAGTAGAATTATCAATGATAGTTTACCACAGTTAAGTACAAATGTATATGAAGTTAACAATTACTTAAAACAAACTAGTAAACACCCATTATCAGTTAGTGATGATAAAAGAGTATACAATACACCATACAAAAAAATCACTGTAGAGAGTGGTTTAGAGTTATATACAGGTACATTTAGATACCAACCAAGTAGTAGAATTATCAATGATAGTTTACCACAGTTAAGTACAAATGTATATGAAGTTAACAATTATTTAAGTAGAGTTTCAGAACATCCGATTGTATTATCTGGTGAACAAAAGATATTCAATACACCATACAGAAAAATTACTGTAGATAGTGGATTACAATTAACAAGTGATAAAACACTAAGATATCAACCAAGTAAAAGAATTATTAATGATAGTTTACCACAACTACATAGTACAGAATATACAGTTGATAATTATTTAGCACAAGCAATTAAACACCCATTATCAGTTAATGTTGACAAGAAAATATTCAACAAACCTTATTTAAAAGTTGATATATCTGCAGTAGATTTATCACAATTAGGTACATTTAGATATCAACCAAGTAAAAGAATTATTAATAATAGTTTACCACAATTACATAGTACAGAATACACGGTTAACAATTACTTAAAACAAACTATTAACCACCCATTATCAGTTAATGTTGATAAGAAAATATTCAACAAACCTTATTTAAAAGTTGAAACTGAATTAGATTTAAGCTTTGTTACTGAATTTAGATACCAACCAAGTACTAAAATTGTAAACAAAGGTTTACCAAGATTACATAGTAAAGAGTACACAGTTGATAATTATTTAGCAAGTGCATTTAAACATCCAGCTAATATATCAATTGAAAAACCAAGTAGTTATACTAGATTATATAAAAATATCACAGTTGAAACAGAACTAGTATCAAATATCGGAGAGTTTAGATACGGTAAAGGTTTAACTTTAGTAAACAAAGACTTATTTGAAAGACATAGCGAACCATACTTTATATCAAATTATTTAGCAAGTGCATACAAACATGATATGTCTGTATCAGTTGAGGCTGATAAAGAATTCTTTAAACCATATAGAAAAATTGATTCACTATCATTAGTTTCATATGATTTAGGTGAATTTAGATATAGTGCTAGAAAAATACCAGTTGAACAATCACTATTCACACATACAAGCAGCATATACACACCTAATAACTACTTAAAACAACCAATTGGATTTGATTTACCATATACAGGTAGTGAATTTAGATACACTAACAATTATAGTAAAATTCGTACTAGTACTGAACTTGAAAAATACACAGGTGAATTTAGATATAAAAAATTATTCCCACCAGTAGGACAAGAACTTTTTGATAGAGCAAGTCAGGAATATATTAGTAATAGTTATTTAAAGCAAATATTCACACACTTCCCATTATCACAAAAAGGTTACCAAGAAACTTTATATACTGACATATACAACAAAATTAATAGACACGAAACACCTAACTTAAGTGTTGGTGAAATTAATTATAAAAACTACACTAAATCATTTGAATTATATGACAATTATGGTATAGAGTTAGACACTGAATATGTAGTTAACTATACAAACTATACAAAAACATTAGATGTAAATTCTGCACTATTTAATAGACATTCAGATTCACCTAATTATAATAGATACTTAAAAAGAATATCAGAACACCCTTATACTGTTGCTTTAAGTGAACCAACATTAAAATCTAAGTATGGTATTGCTTTTGTATATGAAACATCAAGCACAGATGTTGAGTTTACAATTGATATATCAAAAGTTTATAACAATTACTTAAATGTTGCTAAAAGAAATATTGGTACAGTATCAAATGTTGATTTAGATACACCACTATATAACAATAAAACATTACTTAGAAATGACTTAAACAAAACTGAAGTTTTTGATTCTAATGTAGCAGATAAGTTATTACCTGAATTTAGATACACTGATAAGCACAATAAATTATACACAGGTGCGTTTAGAAACAGACCAGATGATATAGTAGAACATAATAATGATACTTACTTATCAAGTGAAAAAGATAATCTATTCCATTCATACAACACTTTAGATTTAGTAGTAAAAGATAGAATACAACTATCTCCTTACACATTTGAGTTTAAAAAACACAATATAAGTGTACCACAGCTAGTTACTGATAAAATAAATGTACCAAGATACTTAACGGATGTATTATCTGATAATATATCAACATCATATGGAATTGACAGACAGATTCACTCTAAAAATTACTTTAGAGAAAATTTAAATGTAAACATAGATGTATTATCTGATAATGTATTAAGTTATGTAACACCTACATATAGAGATGTAAATCCACAGTTTAAATCATTAAATTTAATATCAATAGACAAACATATACAGGTACCATCATACTTCCATGATAGTGTAACTCCTGAATTAACAACATCATACAGAATTGATAGAGAAATACAGTCTAAAGCATACTTCAATAATATTGTAAGTCCTAAAATAGCAACATCATACAGTATTGATAAACATATTCACATAAACAATTACTTAGGTGAAAACTATAAATTACAGTTAACTAGCAAAGATACAACTGTATTAAAATATGTTACTCCATTATATAAAGACATTAGTGTACAGTCACAAACACATGAGTACACTCCTAGAATTGAGTCACCTTTATATAGTCACAATAGATTTGATAATCTTACAAGATACAATATTGATACATATGGTAGAACATCAGAATTTAAAATGGCAAGACCAAGCTGGTCTAGAACTGATGTTAAACAACCATACAATGATTTCTTATTAAAAGACCAATACAGAGAGACATTTAGAACATACCATAGTTTAGAAAGTGTAGATTTTAGACAAAAATTAGAGCAAGACCATCAAGTTGTTATATATGACAAACCTTGGTACTTAGTTAAACCTGAACACAAATCATACTACTCTGATGTATTCAATACTCCTGGTGTTTATAACTTAGATGGGTACAACAAAAGATACACTGATACAAATGAGTACGATAACTTAAATATTGCTGAAAGTGGTATCAGATATGAAAGCAATACATCTAAATATTTCTTAGGACTTACTGAACAAGAAGAAGTATTTAAACCTTTCAGATATAAGAATGACCTTAACAAGTTTAGTAAATCTGGGTTTAACCTTGGAACTAAACAAAAAGGTTACGAAAAAGAAGTATACTTAGTTAAAGCAAGAGCACTGTTCTTATCTGAATTTATGTTGATGAAAATATACTTGCTAAATTTAGATATGATAATTATTCATTTGGTACTAAAACAAGAGATGAAATTAAACTTGACTACAAAAGAGGTCAAAATTATTTAACAAGACTTGATGTTGATACTTATATTGATGAGTATAGTACAAGAGTTGTTTACAATAATAACTTAGAAAAATATTCTAGTTTAGATATTGATAGTGGTACATTAAGTACACCTAGATATGATAATTACCTAAATGACTTAAGTGTACCATTTACAAGTATATCATTTGTTTCACCTAGATATGATAATAACTTAGAGAAATATAGTACAAATATAAATGGTCTTACATTAAGTACACCTAGATATGATAATTACTTAATTAAACCTGAAGTAGCTGATATTGAAATATCTACAAGTGGTATTAGATACAATAATACATTAGAAAAATATTCTAGAAACATAAATGGTTTAACATTATCTACTCCAAGATACAACAATTACTTAAATGACTTAAGTGTAACTTTAGATACTATATCTACAAGCGGAATTAGATACAATAATACATTAGAAAAATATAGTACAAATATCAATGGTTTAACTTTATCTATTCCTAGATATAATAATTACTTAATTAAACCTGAAGTAGCTGATATTGAAATATCTACAAGTGGAATTAGATACAATAATAACTTAGAAAAATATAGTACAAATATCAATGGTCTTACATTAAGTACACCTAGATATGATAATTACTTAAATGACTTAAGTGTACCTTTAGATACTATATCTACAAGTGAAATTAGATATAATAATAACTTAGAAAAATATAGTACAAATATCAATGGTTTAACTTTATCTGCTCCTAGATATAATAATTACTTAAATGACTTAAGTGTACCTTTAGATACTGTATCTGTAAGTGGAATTAGATACAATAATACATTAGAAAAATATGTTAGTTTAGATATCGACACAAAAGTTGTGTCGGATAGAATTTACAACTATTTACCAACATTAAATGAGTTCTATGTACCTGAAACACCTGTATATGAATTTAGATATGACAGTAAAAGAATAGAAAATAGTTTAGCGCAACTAGATATTAAAGTTACTGCTGAATTTACACATAGATATTTACCAAATGTTGAATATGAAATTGCTGAAACAATTAAAGAGTTTAAATATGTATCAGATTTATCTAAATACAATGCTCATGGGTATAGTGTTAATACAACACACAAACAAACATTTAACTATAACAATAACTTAGAAAAATATGCAGTTGAACCAATTATTAATGTTGCTACAAGTGATGATATTAGATACAACAATACATTAGACAAATACATTGTCAATGATACATCATACAAAACAACATCTAATAGTGGATTCAAATACAATAATAATATATCAAGTTATGTACCTGAAGTAGAAATTACTGAACAATCAAGTGAAGAAGTTTCAACATTTAGATATAATAATTCAGTTGCTAAGTATAATAGTAGAGATATAAGTACTCAAGTTACATTAAACTCAAAAATATATACACCACAATTAGAAAAATATCTAGATAAAACACCAGATACAAGATACTTATTAGAGAAAAAAATATACGAAACTGATGTATTTAAAATTAGGGATATAGAACACTACAATATTGATGAAATTATTAGTACTTCTACTTTTAACAGTAGTTATAATAAACCATCAATAAGTTCAGCAGAATTCCATAGATATGACATCGTAACACACTCTGAGTCTATAAAATATAACAATAGAATACAAACAACTAAGAAAAAAGACTTTAGAGTTTATATATTACAAGATGAGCATAGATTTACAGATATTGAATTTAGATTTGAACAAAGAGGTCCAATTAACCACAATCCATATGGTAAAGAAGTTAAAGTATACTATGCTGAAAACACAAGACAAGAAGTTGCTTGGGAAAGAGATTTATATGAGCAACCAGAATTAACAAAAAGTAGAGAAACTGATTATGGGTTCTATCCACATTATAGACAAAATAATCCAAGAGAAACTATTGTAGAAAAAGATGTACCTGCAGCAACATTACAAAACCAAATTGATTATCACTTTGGTAACAAAGGATTATTAAAATATGAGCAACTTGAAGCAACATATGAGATAGATGGAAGAACATACCCAACTGCTGCTCCTAAAAATATGAGTGTTAAAGGTCCAATGAGATATGCTACTAGAGCAACATTAAGAAATATAATTGAAACTGACCCTAATAAAATCGACTGGACTACAACAGCACCAGTATACCCTCAAAATGGGGATAGAACATCATTATTCTCGGATAGATTCTTCTTACAATAAGAAGAACTATATGTATTGAGCAGTAAATATTTTTATTTTATCACCAGGTAATATATCAATAAGAAATGTTATACTAGTACCATCACTTGATACTGAATACTCATCTTCATAAAGAATATTTCTATTTAAATAAACTTGCGTAAATTTAGGTGCAAGTGCCAATCCTGATAGGACACTGCCTGATACATCATCACTAGTATAAAGTGGAAGTGGTGTTAATTGTAATCTATCAAGTGGGTTATAATCTTGTAATAATTGGTCAACTTCTGATTGAGTGTATGTTTCATTTTTATTATACTTACCTTCTAATAAAATATCAGTTTGTTCGATTGTATAATAATTTGTTAAGTCAACATCAACTGCTATAGGGTCTCCATTCTCATCAACTGGAACTGTACCACCTGTATTTTCAAGTGTCGTTACTCTATTCGTAAGATTACTTAAACTTCCTTGTAAACTGCTAATATCACTCTCATTTGTACCAATTCTTACATTAAAAGTATTAACAGTATTTGTAACATTTGTAATATTTCCTTCATTTGCACTGATTCTACCACTATGATTTGATACATCATTTTGTAATGAAATTATATCACTACTATAACCATTTACAGTATTTGTTAAAGAAGTAATATTATCTGAAATTACACTTACATCATTTGCTGCACTGTTAGCAGTATTAACAGCATTTGTTATATTTTCACTATATCCGTTAACATTACTTTCTAATGATAACACTGTACTTTGAAGTGTACTCATGCTACCATTTAATGTTGATACAGTACCCTCGACTGCTGATATTCTACTTGTATAGCCACCTACATTATTTTCTAAAGCAGTCATATCATTTACAAGTGAATCTACCCTACCTTCAACAGAAGTGATTCTACTTGTATAACCACCTACAGTAGTTTGTAGACCTGTCATTTCATTTTGAAGAGTTCCTATATCAGTTTGAACTGATGAAATTGAACTTTCAACAGAATTAATTCTAGTTGTATATGAACCAACATCACCTTGTAAATCACTCATGTCACTTCTAAGGGTAGACATTAATCCTTCGAGTGTATTCATATCAGAATTTAAGTTGTATATGCTAGTTGTATGTGAGTCTATTTTTGCTTTGTTTGATGCTATATCAGATTTGTTTATACCAATATTAGTAGCATTTGTATCTGCTAATGTTCTAGTATATTGAGCATAAGATGTAGTAGCAAACTTGTTATCTGACCAACTTTTAACATCGATTATTTCACCATCTATATATGAGTATACATTATCAAATTTACCGTCAAATTTACCTTCTATTCTTACAGTTTCATCTGTTAACCATACATCCTTAGCATCAAGTTTATTAACTTCATTCATAATTTGAGTGGTTGTCATATAGTCACCACTTTTCATATATCTAGTGTCTGCTATAGGCATAGTAAGATAATTATTATTTTGTAAATATGCTATGTTAACATTACCTGCTTCAAGTGCAAATGTAGATAAACAAAAGTTTTTTAAATCAGTGTCACCTTGGTCTACATAATCAGTTGTAACAATACCTGATGAAAGTGTTATGTTATCTATTAAATCGTTAACTTGCTTTTGAGTATAAAAGTCTAATTTATCTATGGCATCGATAATTTGTGAAGTACTCATAGTTTCTGCTCTTGAGTATACTTCTAATTTATTGTAAGTTTCACTTTTTAAATAACATTGTCCTTTATATAGAACAACATCTTTATCCGATTTCAAGTCTATATTTTGCTGTAATTGAGCAATCCTATCGTCTATATTATCGTTAATTGTTGTGATTTCAGATACAAATGTAGTATTATCTGGAACATCAATTCTACTAATAATTTCATCTAAATCTAAATTATCTACACCAAAGTTAGTAAATAAATTATCAACTTCTGTTTTAGAATATACATTATCAAATCCAGGTAAGGTATCACCGTCTTTTAAAGTGTGTAACTCGTTACCAATAAGCACTACAGGTTTTACAATTGCCATATTATTCCTCTTTTTACTCTTTCTATTGTATTTATTTAAACTATATTTAAGTATTTTTTCGTTATAATACTATATTATAAATGACAAAGGAAACAAATGAGTTCAGGAATATTAGATATTTTTAAAGAGTTAAGAGCAGATAACAGTGCAACATATAAACTTAACACATTAAAAAAATACAAAGATAACGAACAATTAAAAGAAGTTTTACTAGCAACATATACACCATTTAAACAATACTACATCAAACAAATTCCAGAGTTTGTGAGTGGTATGAATGAAACTGGTACATTTATTACACTTGACCAAGCTATGCAGTTCCTTGAAAAATTATCAAAAAGAGAATTAACTGGTAACGCAGCAAGAGAACAATTATCATACACAATTGACCATATGGAGCAAGATGATGCAGAAGTATTAAGATTGATACTAGATAGAAGTGTGGACTGTGGTATTAGTCACAAAACAGTTAATAAAGTATGGAAAGGTCTTATAGGTGAAATTCCATATATGAGATGTGAAAAACTTACAGATAAAACTAAAAAAGGTATCAAATATCCTGCTCTAGTACAATTAAAAGCAGATGGAACATTTGTAAATGTAATCAAACATAACAAAGTAGTATCGTGTATGACTAGAAATGGTACGGAATTTCATGTAGGTAAGATTACTGAATATTTTGAAAGAGTATTAAGTGATATAGATAATTTTGTTATCACTGGTGAAGTTGTATTATACAAAGATGGTAAAGTACTTGACAGAAAAACTGGTAATGGTAGAATCACATCATATGTTAAAAGAGAAACAACAAGAGCAAGTATACTAGAGAAACAGAAAAAACTTGTAGATAATGGTAAACTAGAATCTGCAGCATTTAAAAAATTATCAAAAGACTTAACAGATAAAGAACTTGAGTGGATTGAAACTGAAGATATGTTAGTATTAGAGGGTTGGGATTTAATTGAATACAGTGATTGGGCAGCGGGTAAGTCTGATACACCATATACTGAAAGATTTGATAAATTTAAGGAAATATCAAAAGATTGTCCTTTTTTAGATATTATTCCAACACAAACAATAAATAACTTTGAAGAAGCACAATCATTTGCTAATCAAATGATGAGTGAAGGACTTGAGGGTGGTGTATTAAAAAATATCAATGGTCATTGGGAAAATAAAACATCTAAAAACCAAATCAAACTAAAAGCAGAAAGAGATGCTGACTTACTATGTATTGGTTATACTCCAGGTACAGGTGACAATGAGGGTGGTATTGGTTCATTAGTTTGTGTTACAGATGACCGTTTACTTGAAGTATCTATTGGAACAGGACTTAGTAGAGATGACAGAGGACTACAAAGAGTAGATGAAAATGATATGTCGCAAGGTCTTAAGTTAAGAGATGATATAATATCAATTGATAAGTTTTTTGATGACACATACAAAGATAAAATAATTCAAGCAGTGTATAATGAAGTAATCAATTCAAATGGTAAAGACACACATTCTTTATTTTTACCAGTATATCAAGGTGTTAGATTTGATAAAGATACAGCAGATACACTGCCAAGACTTTTAGAAGGACAAAAATGAGAAATGTAGATATTGTTATTGATGAAATTAACAATTTAGGTAAAAAAGCAGTAGAACAAAAAGAAGTAACTGACGACTTAAAAAATTATATGTTCTACACAGGTGATTACAAAGAAGCAGCAAGTCAAATAGCAAAGAATTTTAATAAAGTTGGAATTTATTCTGCTTCATTGATTGACATCCAAGACAATGGTAAAGTTTTAAAAAGAGTAAACATTAGACTTAGGAACTTAGAAAATAATTTAAGAAAAAAGGAACTGTAGTGGAAATTTCTAAAGAAGAATTACAAAAAATGTCATTTGAAGTACTAAACAATATCAAAACAACATTAGCAAACAAAGTTATTAATGTAAACACAAATAAAAAATATAGTGATATGTTTAAACAGTCACTTATCACAAGTGTATACGATGAAATGATTGAATATGTAGATGAAAATGGTAGACCAGATATTAGAACCTTAAACGAAACTGAAATGGAACTATTAGGATTTGGAAAATGGGACGAGGACACTGGTTTAAGACTAATTCCACTATGGGCAAAACCATTTATTAAAAACATTGAAGTAACAGCAATTGACGGTGAAAAAATTATGTTAGACCAAGCAGACAATGATATTAGGTTTGGTTGTATTGCTTATGGTATTATTCCAGATGGATATGTTAAAGATGAAACAAAAGGTCAATTTGTACCTAAAGGTATAGAGTCTTAAGTTGTATTTAAGGTAAAATATAATATACTATAAAAATGTTAGGGTATACTAACCCTAACAAAAACACTTACATAAATATACTTATAAACATAAAAGGAATACCACTATGATTAAATTCAAAGAACATTTAAAAGAAGCAAAAAGTGATTATGTGATTTATCATAACTCTTATTCTTCAGCAGTACAAGAAATTGAAGACTATGCTAAGAAAAATGGTTATACACTTGACGACGAAACTGACACTGAAAACATTGGTGACCAAATGGCAACTAAAATTGGTTTAGGTCCAAAAAAACCAAGAGAAGGTGAAACTAATAAATTTCACTTAGAACTGTATAAAAATAATAAACTTATTAAAAAAATGTTACACGCACAAGTATACAATAGAGGTACTAATGGTAACGAGTACGAGTTAAATTGTTACATTGGATAATAATATGAAACTTTTTAGTGAACACTTAAATAATGAATTTTCTGTTGAACCTTTAAATGAAGCACAACAAAAATATGATATAAAATCTAAATATGACTATTATAACAAAACCTTATTCAATGGTGAACTACCGGATAATTTTAAGATGAGATTCAGTAGAACAAAAAAAGCAGGTGGTCATGTTAGAACAATGTATTGGACTAAAGGTAGAGGTAGATACCAAACTGTTACGAGATGGGAAATAGAAGAATTAATGTTAAGTACATTTTTCTTAAGAACAGAAGAACAGTTAGATTCTATCCTAGTACACGAAATGATTCATGTGTGGTTAACTGCTAATGAAATGCATGAAGGTTATAATGTAAAATTACACGGACCAGAATTTGTACAAAAAATGGGTGAGTTACAATCTAAAGTACCATTCCAAATTTCACTTTATGACACACCAGACCAAAGAGGTGATTTATCTACAAGAAGTAAAAGTCTTGAAGTTGGAGTACTTGTAACACTAGTAAATGGTAAAGCAGATTCTATAGCAGTATTCACTAAAAAAACATTAGAAGATAATTTGGAAAGACTTAAAGAAATTATGAATAAAAATGCCGAACCAGGATTAGAAATTATATTTGGTTTAAGTTCACACCCAACACTAGAAACATTTAAAATTAAAAGAAGTGTATCAAGATTTTCACTATATCACTACAACGATGAACAATGGGACAATTTACAAAAAGATTTCACAGAACTTGAAAGAATATCTGCAAGTGGAGAAGTGTCACCTGCTAAAATACAAAAAAGACTGAACGATGAACTTTTCTCTGCTACTATGAAACTGATGGCAAGTAAACCTGGGTCTAAAAAACAAGAAGAATTAAAAGTTCAAGTAAACACTCTAAGAAAAAAACTTAATATGGAACCTATGGAGTTCTCTAAGTAAATTTTAAGTACAATTCCAGTATAATATTATTATAAAACAAAATACAGGAATTGTAAGATGAAAGAACTTTTTAAACTCAATGTAGGTGATATAGTAGAACTTAACAAAAAAGATTTAGAAAACTCAGTAGAAATATCAGATAAAGAATTAGATAGTTTAATAGATGATGACTCAGCTATGTACCAGTTTATTAACTTAGGTAAAGTAGACTTTGCTGGTGAAACAATGTTTATGATTTTTCCAATTGAAGGTGATTGGGACTCCCCATTTTACTACTGCTACCACACTGAAGTGTATCACACAGGAACAGCATCAACAGAACAAATTATAGAATGCTTTAAAACAAGACTAATGTATGCTTTGACTTGTTACTTAGAACACCCAGACGATTACCTAGATAAAGAAATCGAAATCGCTCGAGCAGCACTCCAAACATTAAAAACTGTTAAGGAACTTGATGAAGTATCTAGATAACTTTACAAGTTTTGACCCAATTACTAACTTTCGTATGATTAATAGATTTTTGGTTACACTGGGTCTATCAATCCTACTTCCAGTTATAATGGACTTGAAAGGTGAATTACTTGCCCCTTATGTAATTTCAATGCTACTAATTGCTGAAACACTTGCTGTTAAAACTCACAAGAGACTAGTAAGATTAAAACTTTCAACTCTTTATAAGTTAGGTACTGGTGTACACATCGTTCTACTAGCGGTTATAACACTTTACTTTTATAGCCCTTTAACATTTATAGTACTGGTGTCTATTTTTGCTATTATTGAAATTGCTATTTTTGGTGCTTTTTCTATAGAACTAGATGTTTACCAAAGCAAACATCACCACGAAGATGTACAGAGATTTAAAGTTGTGAGAAATTCTGTTGTTGCTGATGTTACACTCTTAGGACTAATGATATCTACGGGATTAACTCTACTAAACCCAACTTACGCTGTAATAGCATCATTGGCGGTACACACGATTTTTTCTTGGTACTTCCTAAGAAATTGGAATTATATTGAAAGGAACTCATTAGATGAAAGATTATCTTAAAACCCTAGAATCTATTATAAAAGATTACTCGATAGATAAGGTTAAACTTGCTATAGAATTAAATGCTAAACCTGATATGTCCCTCCCTGACTTGGAATACTCATCAGAAAGAGCAATACTCAGATATAAACCTAAAGATAAAGCATTCCAAATTACTTACGACTTGTCTTGGGTTGCTGAAATTCTTGATGATGACTTTTACACTCTCCTCTCCTCAGGTGATAGAGAATCTAAACTGGAAGCACTCCTTCTACTACTGATTAAATTGAAACCTGACCTGAAATTTCATTGAATAGTTGCTTATCTGTATGTACAAATAAAATGGTATAAATATACTGGTAAAAGGTAACATTTGAATACAAGATATATAATAAATGATATTAACGATTCTTTAGGATTCGACAGTAAAATAATATAAAGACGCTTAAGGTCCTTTTAAGTATAATTTTATATAATACATTTATTTATGTGCCCTACAAATGTTACTTGAATGAAGTAAAATTTAAATAAGAGTGGAGGAAACCTTGCTATGACGAAGAAAAAAAAGAAGCGTAACAAACCATCACATTTAAAACATAAACTTATGGTAAGAATGACTGATAAAGAGTATGCGTTCTTACAGTCGATAAAGAATCAAGGTATGAGTATGTCAGAGTTCCTTAGAACTTCTATGAAGATGACAGAGAGATACAGAAAGTTTATCAAACTAGTGGATGGTGGTATTACACCAGAAGAGATATCAGAGTTACAACGAATCAAGGATGAGCGTGAGCAGGCAGAACGACAACGACTTGCTGAATTGGGTGAACTTGATACGGGTGACGGTGTGGATGGTGTGGATGGTACTAAACCAAAACAACCAAAAGAAACAGACCTGAGTGGGTTTGGATTTTAATTGAGGAGATGGATATGATAAGAAGTATGGCAATAGAAGCATTACAACGAAAAATTAGTGAAAAACACGGACAGAAGGCACATCCTGCTACTGTGACTGATGTTATGAATGGTGAGGGTATCAGTGAGGTGGATGCACTAGTATATCTGTTAGAGAACGGATTAGGGTATGAAGCACCAGTTGCACCTGTAGCAGACACAAATGACTTACTAGTTAACAGTCCTACTGAGGTAGAGTACGAGGATGACTTGATGACAGAGGACTTACCTGTAGCAGAGCCACAACCTGACTTAGACTCTACTGAAGAGGTCGAAGCAGTCGAAGAAGTTCCAGCTGAGGTAAAACCACCTAAAAAACGAGCAAAAGTAAGAAAGCGGAAGTAATCTTAACTCAACTCCTAGGAGAAGTGTATAACGGATACACAATTCTCCTTAAACTACTTAAACTCTACAAAACACACTATACTATAGCAATCTAAAGAAAAAATTAAAAATCCTAACATAATGTAACCTAATAATACCTAAGGTATAATAGAGTTTCTTTAGTTTCAGGAGGAATAAAGGCAATATATGGTATAATCTATATAAAGTGTCAACTAAAAATGAAAAAATGTCCTTATGGTGTGTTTTTTATTAAATAGAGAATAAAATATTCTTGACTTTTACAGAATCCCACGATAAGGTAGGTTTCACTTGCCTATGTCAAAAGAGCAAACTTGTAATCACTAATATTTTAATACCCGTGAAGAGAATTGGTACTAGCTTAGCGTTATCAACCAACGGTTCTACATTTAAACTTACCTTAGAACTAGGTCTTAGATATATAAAGTATATCAGTCTAATATGGATGCATAATTTCAGTTCTTTTATGCTATGAACAAAAAATGCTTTTTAAAGTTGTTAACCTCAACATGAATGAATGATTAATGTCATTTTCTTTGACTGGAATTATGTTAGACACGATAGTTGATGCAGCAAGGTCTCAAATCAAATATTCTGAAAAAACTTTCTTAGTCAGCGGTATTCCCCGAAGGTCGTGAATGAGGGTTTAAACATTGTTGAATACTGAATTTTACCCAAGGTTCAGGTCTGTAATACAGTGAATTCTTACAGTTATTTATAAATGTTAATATTTTTTATTTTCAGGTAGGTTCAGTAGTATTTAAGCAAAATTTGTATATAATATAATATAAAAAAAGAAGGAAATGTTATGAATAAAGAAAAAATGTATGAAATATTATATAGAAAGGGTCTATATAATGTAAAGAACGGTACAAAAAAATGGAAATGGGCAATAGTAGACACTGAACTAAACATATATGAAAGGGCTGGTGCTTCAGCAGTATATATGATTAAGTGTTTATTAGGAAATCCTAATATTGACGGGAACAAGATACCATCAGCAATAAAAAGTAGTCTTAGATATTATTTAAATACAAGGATAGATATAAAAGGGAAAAAAGCTAGGTTTTCATATAAAAAAGTAAGTTCAACAATATATAATAGTTTACAAAGTGGAAAATCAGTATCAGATATATTAAATATAATAGGTGGTGGTACTAGGTCTGGACTTAATTCGTATATTAAGAAAAATTTCAACAAAATCCCTATAACAAAGCCGGTTATAAAAAATACATCAATAGATGAATTTACAAAATTTCAATCTAACAATAACTTTACAGTTGCACAGTATGAGGATACTATATCACAATTAAAAGATGAAAATAAAAGTCTTAAAGATACTATAGATTCTATTACTGAAGCATTAAATTATTATACAAGAATACATATTGTATCAAATAATTCAGTAAATTTTAAATAATTTTATATAGAACTACCGTATAATGGTAGTTTCTTGGATTTTTTTGATTAATTTCAGGTTAGCGGGAATTTGTTGTGTATCTCCGTGAAAATAACCGAAAATACCTTAATAATCACTGAAATCCATTAAATCTTGTGGTTTTTTAGTCACTTTCAGATTGGATTATTCAATAAAATTTTAACATTCCAAAAGGTTCCAAAAGGTTCCAATTTCAGGTATCTCTAAGCCGACTTCGTATATAATAATGGTATATAAAAAGAAGGAAAGATAAATGAGATTAGTTACTAGATATTCGGACAAGGTTAGATTAAAAGATGAAAGTGGTAAGTATATGGTTAGAACATTAAAAAGTGACAATAAGTTTACTATCGGTGAAAATACATACCACATTAACTCTAATGATGAGATTACTTTATTATCTGGTAATGAAGTTAATGTTGCTACTGAAGCACCTGTACAACAATTTGATATTAATGAACGGTTTTCACTTTTGAGTACATTCGTAGATTTAACGCTAGAAGGTCACAATGCAAGTACAATCATCTGTGGTAGCCCAGGTCTTGGGAAGTCTCATACTGTATTAGAGAGATTAGATGCTCATGGACTAGTAGAGGGTGAGGATTATACAATTCATAAAGGTTATACTACACCAAAAGGTTTATACTCATTATTGTATGAGAACCGAAATGGAACTGTGGTCATTGATGATATGGATAGCGTATTTAAAGATGCTACAAGCCTCAACCTATTAAAAGCTGCCTTAGATTCTTACTCAAAAAGAATTGTATCTTGGAATTCAATGGGGTTTATAGACGATGGACTTCCTTCTCAATTTCTTTTCACTGGAAGGGTGATATTTATAACTAACAAGTCTTTATCAACATTAGATGATGCAGTTCGTTCAAGAAGTTTGGTAGCTGATGTTACAATGTCTACTGTAGAAAAAATTGAGAGAATGAGAAGTGTTGCTGCTGATATCTTACCTGAAATTAAACTTAGTACAAAAATGGAAGTAATTAATTTCATTGAAGAGAAAGCAGATTCAGTGAAAGAGCTAAACTTTAGAACACTTATTAAAGGTGCAAAAATTTTAGAAGCGACAGGAAATAAGAGGGCTGTCGAGTACCTTTTAGCTAATAGCTAATTATTAATAAGATATATGGTATAATAAAATAAAAAGGTTGATGTGTGAAAGAGACAATCATAAGCAAAGAAACAGTTAATAAGGTAAAAGGTATACTAAGTACATTAAAGAGTAAAGGTGATGTGTATGCTGCATTAGATATTTATATGAATGATGCAGTAGAACAGGAAGATGTTAATTCTTTACAGCTATTAAAAACTGTTATAGCACTATGTGCAGATGCATATGAAAAAAATCATAAATATCAACTTTATATACAAGAAAAGTTAATTGACAAAACTATTAATGGTGACAGAATTAAAATATCTGATAGTGTAAAGTTAACTATTGATGAATATGGGTTTGAAATATTATTTAGTGAATTGTCTGAGTATGCATTGAACAAAATAAGAGCAAGAGTAAAGAATAGTTTGTCAAGAGAACTACAAAAGTATGAATTTATGATACTTGATAAAGACTTTGATAATAACGATGAATATTCATATATGATTAAACATTTAGAAAGATTATTAGAGATAATTAAGTAACTTTATGTTATAATCTTTTTGTAAATGTGATTTTACTTCACATATAAATACACTAAATAATTGAAGCATTGTCTTTAATTGTGGATTCGGATGTAGATGCTTGGTCGTTCCTACTGATGAATCCACTTTTAAGAATAGAACGACCAACTCTATATATGTCTTCAAACACAGGAAACAAAATTGAAGACTATAACTCTAGATGTTAAGTCTCTATTATTAGACGCTTTGTCTAAATTACTAGAAGACTTACAACAGTACACAATCAACTACGACAATGACACACAATTACAATGTGCCTTAAACCATATCAAATATCTTACTGAATGTAAAGGCTTACCACTATTAAAAAGAATAGTTAGGTACATACACGCAAAATATAATTTTTTAAAAACTGGTATATGGACTATTACTAATAGTAGACTATTATTCCATCCTACAATAGAGCACTCAAGCAAAAAACATAATATAATAGGTGATGCATACTTATTTCCAGATGTACCACAATCAAAAAGAGGGTATAAGTACAACGATAAACATAGTGGGTGGAGTGAGTTTGATACATCTAAAGCAGACTTTGCATATATGGAATCACTATTCAAAAAAATGACATCTATTATAAAAAACACAAATTTAATTGAAACAGTATATGGGTACATTGAAAAGGTTGCTGGTATTTCTAAAGTTTTATTGAAAGCTGTTATGTTGAAAAAAAATGACACTAATAATAATATAGAAGTGAAGAAGAAACTTAAAAGAACCTTAATTAGAAGTTTAATAGCATATAAAGGATGTTTAAGTAAGTTAATATCTAACAAATATGATGGATTTACTAATAAGTATTTAAAATATACAGGTATTATAAGAGATATCCATAATAAATTATATGATTTAAAGGATATTAAAGTAAATATAAAGGTATATAAGTAGCTCTTATGAATGAAATGAGTAAGAGATACGAATAACTCGCAAAGCGAGTTATTCTCATATGGTACCTTCAGCAAAGCTTCAGATACCATAAAATCATGCTATTTAACACATCTTTCTAAAAAACTACCACTGTAACCCTTAGCAAGCAATTCTTCAGCATATTTCTTTAATTCTTCTTTAGATACTGGTTTATATTCTTGTGGAATGTGTGATTCTTGTGTATTTTCTGTATTTGACATACTTTTACCTTTTTTCTTTTAATTATAACATAAATCTGGTTAATTTCAGTGGGATTTAAGCATAATTCAGTCATAATATGGTATATAAAAAGAAGGAAAGATTATGAAAGTTACATTTGGAGATTTACCACATCACAAAGATTATAGACCAGAAACAGTAAAAGCTAACAAAATTATATTTACTAGAAGTCAACAAACTGGTATTTGTTACACAGATTACAAAATGAGTAAAATCTCAAGAGTTATTAACAAAAAAGGTTATATTAAACTTGATGGAGCAGATGTATATGTGTTTGATATCGAAGGTGTCGAATTTCACTATAACGAATGGATTAATAAGAACTCTTAAGCTTGCTTTAAGTACTATTTAGTTATAATATATTATATAAAAAGAAGGAAAGATTATGAAAACACCAACTGATATTCTAAAAGTTATTAAATACTTAGATTTAAACGAAACTGAAATTAAACTTAAACCTGCATTTTTCCCTGGAGAAACTGATTCTTGGGTGGTTGACTCGGTTTACACTGGAGGAAGTTTTAAAACTAAAGATATGACTGTTATCCGAAATGTCGCAAGTTTCGACGAAAATGAAGTAAAAATGGTAGAAACTCAAGAATTTATCTTAAATACCCTTGAAACTGAAGATTTCCTTTTCGAACTGGTTAAACCCGTAGATTCTCAAAAATTACTGAATCTTGCTCGTTCTTATGACCTTTATGTTGGTGCTAGAGAATTAGATTACAGAGAAGGTGTTGAAATGAACAAGAGAACCTTACGAGAATTAAAAGAATTAGGTGTAGTAGCACTAACTGTTAAAAACCATACTCCAATGTTTTCTCAAAGTTCTAGTGACTACAAACTATTATAAATATAAACAAAAAAAGGAAAAAAACATGACATTTAAACAACTAATTACTGAAGGTATTAATGAAAAGCAACTTTTTGATGCTTTTGAAAAAGAATTTAACTCTTATGGTGGACCAAGCAATAAATCGCCTTTAAAAGAATTCTTAGAATCTGAAATTACTAACTTTCTTAATGACTCTTTAAGAGACTTTATGAAAACTGCTAAAGGTAAAGAATGTGCTAGAGAAATGGCTTTAAGTAATCTTGATGAAGAAGATGATGAATTTGATTATGAAGTAGAATATATGATTGATGAATATGAATATGAAGTTTCAATCGATGTTAGACCTTCAGAATAACATATAGGAGTCCTTAGAGACTCCTAAAAAAGGAAAGATATGTACAGAATTTATGGTAAAACTCATGATATGAACAGATTTCAAGCTATTGACCTGAATAATGGTAACTTTGTCGTTAACCTTATCTATGCAAGTTTCTTTGAAAACCTAGAAGAAGCAAAGGATACACTAGACCACCTAATGGAACATAACAAAAATATTAAATTCGAATTGAGAAAGGTTTAAGGTTACTTATGGTATAATTATACATATATAAAGAAGGAAAGAAAATGTCATTTAAAGGTAAATTTAAAAGATTCTTAAGAACAAATTTTAAATCAGATAAAACTAGAGCTAAAGAAATTATCCTTGAACTGCTTAAAGCAAACAACGATTTGACACCTACGACATTCTCTGATAATAACATCTCTTACAAATTAGATAGAGATAATGATGGTTACTCGGTTAGATACTACTTTTATAGAAATGGTAAAGCAACTTTTGAATTTACCCTAGATGATACAGTTGAAGTAAATGTTATAGATAGTGATTTATTGTATAAAACTTGGGAAGCATTCTCTCTTTAAGGAGTTTCTAAGCCACAATATGGTATAATTATACATATAAAAAGAAGGATATATGATGGAATTAACTACTTTACAAATTGACTTATTTAAAAGTTTGGCAGGTTTACTTCTGACTGGTGGTGTTATGTTTGCAGCTGGTTACGCTGTTAAAACTTTGGTTGATAAATTACCTGAAGATTTGCTTAAAAGATTCCTTTAGAGGTTGGGTTGGTGTGGTACGCTAGGAGCAGAGTTAGGTAGTTGCTCCAGTTTCAGAACCGTGGTGTTGATGTTGCTGTTGCTAGAGAACCATTCATTACTGAGTATAGGCCTTTTTGTGGTTTTGGAATCGTAAAAACCGTAAATTTTATTTGAGCAAATTTCCAACTTTTTCCATATGGCCGCCCAAACCTCAGCCGAAACCTCATTCCAACTCTATTCCAAACCTCAATTCCAAAAACCCGAAACCGGAATTTTGATTGCGCCAAAATTCTTACCTTTTCTATATGGCCGCCGAATGTTTATTTCCAAAAAACTAGAAACCAAAATTTTAATTGCGCCAAAAATTCAGAATTCTCTTATAGGCCGATTTACAATTTACAGAAAACAGATTCCAAAAATTTGATTTGGGCCAAAAATGGGTTTTTTCTTATAGGCCGAACCAGACTCCTTGAACAGATTCTTACCCTATGGAGAAAGGTTTCAAAATAGATTGTTTACCTGTTTGTTAATAAGTTGTTATCTTATTGTTAAAGTGGTTGTAAGTGGTTGTTAATGGGTTGTAAGTGTTGTAGGGCCGATAGGGGTAAAAAATTTCGGTGCGTTGTGTCTCCGACACAAATGTTAAGTCCTAGCGGACAGGAGATTTAGGAGTTAACGCCGCCACCTCTAACAATCTATAAATACACAAAAAGGGTAACATATGGCTTATTTCAAACCAAGTGAAGCAACTCTATCAAAACCTTATATCACTTCTATTAAACGAGATATAGAAAGTAGCAAACCAATTAAAACTGTAGATGGGTTGGAAACATTTATAATTAATGGAGAAATAGAAAAGTTATTTAAAGCCGTAGATTCTGCAGATGAGAGAAAAATCTCGAGTATCATAGGGTCTGGTAGAAATATAAATCCTATATTTGAGACAAAAAGTGGTAAAGTATATAAGTTCAACCAAATAGACAAAGCACCATATTCTGGAATGGGTGGGAGTAAAAAAGCAGATGCAAAAACAACTGCAATGCAAGAAAGAGCATCACTTATTGCTATCAAGAAAAGTATTGAGAAAAATGGATTCAGTGATAAAATAAAATTCTTAAAAGAGTGTAAAAGTGAAATGTTAAAAGAGTATCCGGATATGGATGGTGAGTGGGAAGAAACATTTTACCAACAAGGGGTAACAGTACAAAAACAAGTAGGAAACACAAAATTTGACCACTATTCAAGAGATGACGGATTTATGGATGATATTACTAAAATGGTTAAAAATTATGGTATATCAAAAAAGGACACTTGGAATCCTGCAGATATATGGTTAGTAAACAATTTAACTGAAAATAAGAAAAAGTTACAAAATATAATAGATGATGATGCAACACCAATTACTCATTTTAATGACATTATGAGAGATATGTTTATTAATGGAGAAGTTATAGGTATTTCACTTAAAAAAGTAAGTGGTAAAAAAGCACTTTGGGAATTGGTTAATGTTAAAATCAAAGGTCCTATGTTTGATAAGGAAGGTACTTATAAGGTTGACAGTATAATATCTAAGTTTAGTACTAATAAAGGTGTATTTAGTAGTACTGATACTGTTATTAAAATGTCTAATAATGTAGACTCTATTAATTTTCAAATTAGACAAAATTCTAGAGGATTTTCAAACTTAAAATTTGAAGGTACTAGTAAAGGAGCATCTAAAGCAAGATTAGGTAAGTCACCTGTTGATATGGTTGCTAACTTAATGAAATCTTATGGATTAACTTCACTTAATAATCATAACAAATTTCCTAAATCTGCTGCAGATTTCATCCAAAATAAAAATACACATATAGATAAATTTAAAACTATAACAAATTGGACTGACATTAATGTTACTGAGTTTGAAACGCATATGATTGATGCTTTTAACAAAAATCCTTCTATGGCAAACTCTAAATTAATGCAATTACATTTTTTGGCTGAACTTGCTAAAATACCTAAAAATAAATTGGACGATTTTCTAACTTCTATGGCTTACTTGTCTATGAAAAAAGGTAAGGTATTTGGACCTTTTGCTAAATTATTCTAATACTTAAGCACTCTCTAAGAATTGATAGTGTATAATATAGAATATAAAAAGAAGGAAAGATTATGACAGCAAAAGAAATAAACTCAATAGTAGTAGATGTAATGGAATGTAGAGTACTAATTTCAGAAATTGAAGCAAGTGTAATCGAAAGAGCAGAAGACGGATACAGTTGGATATCAATACCAAGTGTAGTAGAAAAAGAATCAAAAGCAATAGAAGCAATAAAATCATATTTTGAGCATAGAGGATTTAGAGTAACTGCTAATTATCATTCTAAACCAGAATATAGAGATTTTACAATAGGTTGGTAGGATGACAAAAGCAAAAATCAAATCTATAGAAAATGTGTTAGCATTAGCAAGTGCAGGTGAGGATTTTACAGAAGAGTTAAAATATCTTAAAGTTGGTGAAATTATGAAATACGCAAAATTAAATAGATTAATATGGAAAATTGATGAAGTTGGTAAAAGTCAAAAATTAGATATAGTTAAATCTATTGTAAAACATAATTAAAGGTAAACTTATGAATGAAGAAAATTTAAATCGTGCTCTAATGGCAATGTATGGAATGAGTGAAGAAGAATATAATGAGATGATTGCAAAAGGAAAGGAGAAATATGGTTGGATGGAAAATCCGGCAAATTATCCTTGTTTAGTGCGAGCAGATGGAGGTTTATTTTTATGTAACTCAATAGATGAAGCAACTGGAATTATGTTACAGTGTGCATTTGTTGGTGTTGATTTAGAAATTGCTGATGAACTCGATTTATCAATGTTAGTAGTAAAGGAGAGATTGGTATGAGTGAAGTTATGAGAGCATTACAAAGTGTAGTAATAAATTTGATTATTATTCCAAAATTAATCGTTGTAGATGGATATGACGATTTGTATGTAAAGTGGAAATATATTGACCCTGAATGTCCGTTGAAACTATGGAAGTACGATATATTAAGTGACGGGGAAGTTGTTTATAGTAACTAAAAATAAAAAAAAGGAAAGATTATGACAATAGAAACAAAATATGATATAAAAGAAAAAGTTTGGGCAGTAGTTAAGACAGATAAAGGTTTTAAAATTAAACATTTACCAATAGTTGATATGGAATTGATTACAGGTAGTGCCCCATTTATTGTATATAAGTTAATTAATATTAAACAAAGTTATAACGAAGCACAACTATACAAAACAAGACAAGACCTTGAGGATGCTATGGTAGCACAAGCAAGAAGAATTGCTAATACTGATAGAGAACTTTATACAGGTGTGTTCTTAGAATTTTTTGATGGTATGGTATAAATAAGTGTAAAAGGATAAAATATATGAAAACTTTTAAAGAATTAGTAACTAAACCAATAAACGAATCGTTTGAGTTTGATAGTGATATATTTGATATATTAAGTGGATATAGCGCATTTCCTATTAATGATGCTAATATTATTGATATTAAGCCATATAATTTTATGATAGTTGAACTTGTTAACTTTACATATGATGAAGAAGCAACTAAAAAAGATATTCAAAATATTGTAAACGATATGTATAAAGAATTAACAAAATTATCAAGTGTTAAATCTGTAAAATTAGAAGAGATTGTTTATATAGATGGTGAAGAGTATACTTATAGAATTATGATATATTTGACAGATTTATTTGAAAATGTTGCAGTAGCATTAAAAAGTCTACCAGTAACCAAAATTAAAAAAATGAAACACTCAATTGAATTTCAAGTAGATAGTTCAGAATGGGTACTTCCAGAAGATACTTCAGGTTGGTTTATTGAAAAAACATTATCACCAAAAATTGTTTCGGCTATTAGTGATATTTGTAAAACATATAAATTATCGTGGTCTGGCGAAGAAAAAGGTTTTGTTACTATACAAAAATAAATAATTGTAAAAGAGGGTATTTTGATTAATTTTAAAACTTATTTGATAGAAAAACAAGATTTAGACCTTGATTTCTTATCATCAATAGAACAGTGTACTGCATTTTCTTTAATATCATCAGATTTTGAAACTACTGATAACAAAGAAGAAATAAGGCATGTAATTTCAAAGCATTGGTTTGATGATAGTGTACAATTTTCTCCTAAACTTACAAATGTTACTATCGATACTATTGATAAATTAAAAAGTTACCCTAACTTTAATAAATTATTTCAATATCAACCTAAAGGGGTTGGTCCTGGTGAAATTTTATTCTTTTATTTGTTTGACGATGTTACTATTGGTGGTGGTGGTTCTGCTGGTGTAGATATCAAATGTGGTGCAGGAAACTTTGAGTTAAAAGCAGTAAACCCTACATCATCTAATAAATTATATGGTAATGGGCAATTTGTATCTAATTTTAAATTAGGTGGTAAAGTTGACTTAGTTGATATTCAAACTAGACTTCAAAAACTTAGTGGAAAACGAGGTGAAATTGGTCTTAATGATTATATCAAGATTAAAGAAAAAGAACCACAACAATGGAAAGAAATATTAAGAGATTATAAACTAGTTGTTAGAAATTACTTTGGTGATGAAAAGGTTATATTTGTTGACAACGACAAAAATAAAGGTCAGGTACTTCACTTTGGAGAAATTACAGAAGATATGATTTTTATGTCTAACTATACAAGTGGAACTATTAAACCTATAATTAAACTAGATAAATAAAAATAATCATTATAAACTAAAGGTTGTTGCTTAATTGTTCCAACCTTTTTTATTTAATGTATCTCTAAGTTATATCACTGTATAATATACTATATAAAAAGAAGGAAAGATTATGAGAAAAACATTAAATGTAGAACAGTTCAAAAATAAATGTAACCAAATCCTAGCAGAAAGTGATAAAAATGTAAATGAAATGAGAGTTGGTGTTATTGTTGCTTTAGAAGAAGCATTAAGAATGACAGGTAACTACCAAGGTTTTCAGTACCTTGAAAAAAGACAAGTTAGAGATGGTAGACCAGGAATCAGAAGTTATGACAAAAGTCACGAAGAAAATTTCAAAGATACAGACGATACTAGAAGAAGATACTTTTAATAAATAATATAAAAGAGGTTTATATGATTTCATTCAAAGAACATTACAATAACAAACAATTAACAATAGAAGAGCAACTATTTGCTCTTTATGTGCTTGCAGATGAATCATTTGAAAATTTAAACGAGTCTACTGAAAATATTGCGGATAAAATTAAAAATAAAGCCAAGAAAATTGGTATGAGTTTTGAAAAGTCAAAAGGTTTATTAGATTACATTAAACAATTTTCATTTGGTATTGGGAAAATATTTTTAATGATTATTAAAGGTGATTTGGAAGGTGCAAAAGCAGTAATTAAAAGCGATTTTACAATTGAAGATTTTCTTGATTTTCTGTACAACCTTGACCAAATTACACTTAACTTAGTAACTGGTCCATTGGGTATAATTGATGGATTAACAGGTTGGAATTTACAAACAGTTGCTAGAGACCAAATGAAAAAAGCAGTGACAGTTACTAAAAGATTAAGAGACACAATAATTAAACTTAAAAATTCAATGAAAACAGATGGTGATGAGAGATTACTCTCTAGAATTGAAGCACTATTACTTGATGATAACGACAGAGTAAGACATATATTTTATTCAAGAAAACCCGAAGCTGTTGCTAGACTTAATCGTGCAGTAGATTCGCTTGATATCAGTGACTTAAATAAATAAAAGTAAAAGAGAAACTTATAAGTAAAAAACAAGTATAATAAACTAAAAAGGAAAGATTATGACTTTATTCGTATACGGAACACTTAAAAGAGGGTGTTCAAATCACTCTATTATGAAAGACTTAGGTGCACATTTTTTAGGTAGTGCAGAAACGATACAACCATATCCAATGTACCAATACAAAGACCCGTTCCCATATCTTGTTGAAAATCCAAATAGTGGTGATAATATTATAGGTGAAGTGTACAAAATAAGTGATACATATAAACCATCTATAGATGAGTTTGAAGGTGTACCTACACTTTATTATCCGGGTAAAATTAAAGTGTTATTAAATGGTAATATAGTTGAAGCGGACTGTTACTTTAGCACTAGAAAACTATTTCCAAATACTACAGAACTAATAAAAAATTACACAGAATAACCTTTATTTTAATATGTTTTTAAGTTAATATACACTATAATACTACATATAAAAAGAAAAAGGAATAATATGAACAAACTAAATGACCTACAAAAACTATTTACAGGTGAAAAGGCCGAAATTAAAGATGGTGGAAAAACATTATATTACAAGGGTGCATACCACAAAGTAGCAAAGGTTCAAGAGCAAGGTGTTGAAGTAGAAGTTATTGGTGAAGAAAATGGTCTTATTGAAGGATACTCGACTAAATTGTTCAAGTGGGATATTATTTCTTACTCATAAGGAAAGATTATGATTATGTTAGTAAGTGTTTATACAATGAGAGGTATAATTTATTCATATAAAAACATTACATAAATTAAGCGACAGTTAAGTTACATTACAATATAATTATAACATATAAAAAGAAGGAAATAATAGTGACTAAAGAAAGATTAAAAGAACTTGTAGAAAATTATAATTGTTTCTATGATGGTGACCCTATAAATGAATTTCACAAAGGTGTGTTATATAGTGATAATGGAAGTGAATATAATTTTAAAGATTTAGACTTTGATTATTTCTATGCTTATGAAATAGAAGAGTACACGATGACTTCTGATATAAGGGACTTTATAAAACTTGTTAATAAGTGTAAAAAAGAGTTAAACAAATTTGAAAATGGTGATAGTTTCTTTGGTCTTGTAAAAAACGAGTTTGAACTATACCAAACAGAAGAATGTTTAGAAACACTTTTTGACTTTAATCTATTAGAAGAAGTTTTTAACTCACTGGATTATGTTAAATTTAATAGAATCTTAAATAGATAGTTTTTAAGTACAATTATTATATAATATTTAAAATACAAAAAGGATTTTAATGAACATAAAGATTGGAAAAGAATCAGATATTAATGTATTATTCGTAGACAATGGAAAGAAATGCCCTATCGGTTTCAATGGTAAGAATGGTGAAATTGTTTCTACAAATAATACGGTACTAGTAGGAATTAAAGGTATTAAAAATAAAGAGGATTGGAGAGTACTTGGTGTTAAACTTACTGGATATCTTATGAAATCTGGTATTAAAGATGTTAATATTGCTGTACC
>Ga0209955_1000157_pt1 | contig 27588 bp, 28 predicted proteins | sample SalPonA_A_H2O_MG_FD_185716 | JGI IMG/M metagenome (GOLD analysis project Ga0209955, IMG submission 185716) | Water microbial communities from South San Francisco under conditions of wetland restoration - Salt Pond MetaG R2A_A_H2O_MG (SPAdes)... | ecosystem: Environmental > Aquatic > Non-marine... | reverse complement strand
TCTCTAGATCTTTTCTGGCAATATCCATCTCAGCAATACTCTCGAGTAGAGCCTCATGCTGTTTAACTCGAGCAGTAATGTCCTGCAGTATGATAAGACGACGCTGCTCACCAGCCCTTTGATACTCAGAGATTACTGAATACTTGACCCAAAAAACCTCACCGCTATCAGCGGTGAACGGGAACTCAACTGCGCTACCGAGGTTGCTTTGCGCGTCAAAGATAGCAGGATGGTACTTTGAGGGCACACAAAGAAGTAGATGGTCGCTCGCAGGGAACTCAAACGACTGATCAGGAGAGACTTCAAGTGGCTGCAAGCGGCGCTGAGCGAGATACTCTTCATAAATCGAGATACCGGCAAGCCCCGAGGCAAACTCTAACTGCTGAATCAGATCTCGCTGCCGAAACTCAGTTACTTTAAGTTCAGTGAGGTCAACCAGTGTTAGGTTGAGCCGCTTACTTCCCTCATTGGTCACTGTAAATTTAATCCAGCGCTCCTCTTCATCTGGAAGGCACACGGGATAGAGGTGCTCAAACGGCTCAATTAACTCCTCTTTACGCAGAATACGCGACCTAAAATCGTCCTGATACGTCTCATCAATACGCGAGATCAGATCTTCGATGGTTGCTAAAGGAGTTAGCTGAAGCATCGCAACGGCTAGGTTGGGCAACTGTAACGCTCCGGTATCGCGCTCTAGGCTCAAGCGTGCAGCGTTTGCAGCTTTCAATGCTCCGTGCAGCCGGATCTCATTAAGCTCGGATAGCCGCCTAAGCTGACGCTCCTCCTCCACATCTACTAGGGTGATCGAAAGTGAACCATCTTTTAAGCGGTAGCCTTGATACCTAACCTGGGTATACCCCTCATCAACCCCTCCGAGACGCAGAGTTCCAGCAATAGGATCCGTACTTTCTAGAGCTGACTTAACAGCTTCGCGCACTGCATCCAAATCAGCGGGATGCACTCGCGTTAGAAGCTCCTCGATAGGGGCTGTGAATTGCGACGAAGACCGGCTTAGTAGCGCCTGAGCGACTCTATTGGCGACCCAATGTTTTCTGTCAGGAAAGAAATGCAGATAACCGATACCAGACAAGTTGGCAGCATGGTCCAATGCGCTTGTATAGGCGAAATCGTGAGCGGTTTGCCGGCGTACCGCCAGCAGTGCAGCTACTGAAATCAGAGCCACAAGGAGCAGCAAGGCCTCCAGCACTGAGAAGCCAACATGCATGTTCGTGGTCGCATCCCCAGCGTCGTGCTCATACACCCAAATAGCAGGTATTGAGACACAGATTAATAGAACAACACCAATTACTACGTTTAGTAACTTTTCACTACGGCCGGAGCCACTACCTGAGTTCAAGTTTCTAGTCCCACAGAAATTAAAATATTTACTAAGAATTATTCTTAGATGGATTATCGTTTACTCGAGCAAGAAACACACCAACTTTGTCACAAGCTTAAGTCAAATGTAGGTGACCTGTTATCAATATCCGTTACCACATCACGCAAAGAGTTACATACCCTCAGAAAGTCCGGTCGCTCGCTATCTTCGCTGCGGTACCATAGCGCGATATCGCGGCGCGTACCCGCATCACTCTCAACACTTAGCAACTGTCGTGGGTCTACAAATCCAGTCAGCAGGGTTAGCCTCGCCGGCATCCTAACTAGAAAGTCAGAACACTTAAGTAGGCTCAAGACCGAGTATATACTGCCCGTAAAGGAGATCTTTGCCGCCTGATGCCCCGGCATGCTCTGCTGCCCCTCAAGGAAGCCCGCACTAGCGCCTGCGACCATCCAAGGCTGTGTGCTTAACTCATCAACATCGACCGACCTTTGGTGTCTAAGTAACGGCGATTGCAAGCCAGCAAACACTCCGGAGCGGTCTCGAAAAAGTAACTCTCGTTGCAGCCCAGAGTGGGCAACCGTGAGGTGAGCAGGAGCGAGCAGAAAATCTAGTTCTCCCTCTCGAAGTAGCCGCATCTGGACCGAGGCCGATCCCGTGCGTAAATGAAAGACAACACCGCTCTCCTGCAAAAGCGCTGCGGTCAGTCTATCAGCCGTGGCGAACTCCCAGAGGGGATCGATACCGAGTGTGAATTCGCGCTGATAACCCGAATGGAACTGCCGTATGACCTCTTCGCCCTGACTCGCATCCGCCAAGATTCGCTCGCCAATTTGAGCCAGACGCGCGCCTATCTCCGTTGGAGTGACGCCATAGCGGGTCCGCGTCAGCAGCGGCGCACCCGCCCGAGACTCAAGCTGCTGTATACCGCGCGTCAGCGTCGGTTGTGTGATAAAGAGGCGCTCAGCAGCACGACTGATGGAGCCCTCTTTCACGACCATCGCCAACTGTTTCAGCAAGTTAGGATTCATATATGCAATTTCTTTTTATCTGGCTCTAAAAATCTATTTTTATTTATACCTGTAACCCACTAGAGTGTCCAAAAACTAGGAGACGACCATGCAATTTCATCTCAACGGCTTTAACCCAGGTGATCCACGCTGTGCAGACCCACAGGATGCGGTAGTACCACCTCCGATTAAGCGCCCACTGCCTACAGAGGTAGATGTCTTGATTGTTGGCTGCGGCCCTGCGGGCCTCAACCTGGCAGCTCAGCTGGCTCAGTTTGGCGATATCAAAACTGCCATTGTGGATATGAAGGATGACCGTCTTCTCGTAGGCCAAGCAGATGGTATCGCCTGCCGCACCGTAGAGATGTTCCAAGCATACGGCTTCGCCGATCAGATTATTCAAGAGGGTTACCAGGTAAACGAAGCTGCCTTCTGGAAACCTGATCCAAATGACTCATCCAAGATTGCGCGCTCTGACAAGGTGGCTGACGTGGAGGATGATCTCTCCGAGATGCCCCATTTAATCATCAACCAAGCGCGCGTCCATGACCACTTCCTCCAGGTAATGCGCCAAGGCGCAGGCAAGGTAGAGCCATATTACCAACGCCGCCTATTGGACCTAGAAGTAGATCAAAACGACTCAGAGCACCCTGTTACTGTGCGTCTCGAGCGTGGCGTCAGCTTCTCTCAGTTTAGTAAAGTTGTAGAAACTGTGAAGGCTAAATATGTCGTCGGCTGTGACGGCGCGCGTTCAAGTGTGCGTACGGCGATTGGCAAAGAGCTCGTCGGAGACCCGCTTAACCAAGCCTGGGGGGTTATGGATGTGTTGCTGAACACTGACTTCCCCGACATACGACTCAAAGCACTGATACAGTCCGATAACGAAGGCAACATGCTGATTATCCCTCGCGAAGGCGGCTACATGGTACGCATCTACGTGGAGTTAGATAAGCTTAAAGAGGATGAGCGCGTTGCACGCGACCAGATGTCAGCTGACACTCTAGTTGCTGCGGCCAATCGCATCATGGCGCCCTATACCATCGATGTAAAAGAGGTCGCTTGGTGGAGCGTATATGAGATTGGCCAACGTATTACGACCGGCTTTGACGACTCAACCGAAGACCGTGGCGCCCGAGTATTCCTCGCCGGCGACGCCTGTCATACCCACAGCCCAAAAGCGGGGCAAGGTCTTAACACCTCTGTAATGGACACTTGGAACCTAGGTTGGAAACTTGCCCACGTACTGACCGGGCGCGCTGACGAAGAGATCCTCAAAACCTACTCGTCTGAGCGTCACGAGTATGGCAAAGCGCTGATCGACTTCGACAAAGAGTGGTCGGCGATGTTTAGCGCGAAGCCAAAAACCAAAGAGAACCCCCAAGGCGTCGATCCCGAAGAGTTCAAGCGCTACTTCCAACTATTCGGCCGCTACACCGCCGGTGTCTCTATTCAGTACCGCCCGTCATCTATGACAGGTGACGGCAAGCACCAAGAGCTGGCCAAAGGGGAAACCATCGGTATGCGTTTCCACTCAGCGCCAGTGATTCGTCATAGCGACGCAAAACCGATGCAATTGGGACACTGTATCACTGCCAACGCAGCGTACCGTCTCTTCCTGTTTGCCGGAACAGAGCAGCCTATGAGTGCTGAGTGCCGAGTTAAAGCCCTGTGTGAGCGTTTGGCAAACGGGCCAAACTCACCGCTCAAACGTTACACACCGGCAGGTGCTGATGCGGATTCGGTTATCGATGTGCGCGCTATCTTCCAGCAGCACCATCACTCATTTGAAACAACCTCAATGCATCCTGTATTAGCACCCGAAAAGGGCCGACTCAGTCTGCGCGATCATGAGAAAGTATTCTGTGTGGATCATTTAACGGGCCCAGACATCTACGATATGCGTGGAATCAGCCGCGACGGTTGTATCATCATCGTTCGTCCAGATCAGTACGTTGCAGACGTTCTGCCACTGGATGATTACGAGGGGCTCTGCCGTTTCTTCGAGCCGCTGCTCAAGGACGCATAACTCCACTCCAAGCTCTGGGGAGGCCCGAACACCGGCCCTCCCTGGACGTCCAGAGGTACTCCTAGCTCACGGAGGAGCGTTGGAGCAAGGTGCTAGATACCCCTTAACAGACTCTTGTTTGCCAAGGACGGCAAACACGAAGCGCCCAAGGATGGCTCGCAGCGCGTCTGTTAAGGGGTGTCTGGCACCTAGCTGTACGAGCTAAAAATCGCCCGGACTGCAGAAATCCAATCACAGAACCTAATCTCAATCCCCAATGGCAGAAGCAGATTCAACTGCAGCCGCCTCGAATTGCAAAACTGCAGCTTCAGTCATAGGATCGCTTAGTAGCGTATCAAGCAGTGCACCCGGTATTGTGAAACAGCGGTGACCTTGAGCAACAAGGTACTCAAACTGCTCAACATTTCTGAGGCTTGCGACGAGTATACGGGTGTTTTGACAGGCAGTTCTAAGGCCTGCGAATATCGCATCGGCATCACGTTCGGACTCCATCAGCCGGGCATAGTAGGGTGCTGCATAGCGTGCCCCGAGACGCTCTGCGATGGCACCCATTCGCACAGAGTAGACTCCAGTAATCGTAGTACGCTCTGGCTGCGCCAGCTTTGCAGCAAGCTGCATACCCGCCTCTGTCGCAGGAATTTTTACCACCGTCCTCTCTGACAACGCGAGTATCTGTTCAGCAGCACTGCACCAGTCGTCACCAAAAACCTGAAACTGAATGTGCTCAAAACCTAATTCAAGTGCACTATTCATTAAGGACTTATAGGTATCAAAATTGACGCTCAGTCCGGCGCGCTGAATAAGCAGCGGGTTGGTTGTGACCGCTGAAAAAAGGCCCGTCGCTGATACTCTCTGCCAATCTTCGCGTTTAGCACTATCTAATAGCCATTCCATCAGGGTAAAATTCTCTTATCTTAATCGATTAGGAAGCTGCGATTACTTGCACTCAGGACCCTAGGAACCGCTGAGCAAGGTCGGTAACCACTGCTTCCACAGTATAAGTCCCAAGGACGAATTTGATAGGAGTTTGTATGTTTCTTGCGTGTGGCGATGCCCTCTATGATGTATTTCCAGGAGAGTCCGCATCAACGGGTGAAATCACCCTGAATGCGACTGTTGGTGGTTCACCTCTCAATGTGGCAATCGGCCTAGCGCGCCTAGGCAACCCTACCGGCTACCTAACTGCCAACTCAAAAGATGCTCTGGGACAAAAGCTCGCTCGCCATCTAGAAGCCAACGGTATATCGACTGAGTTTCTAGCACCCAGCGATCTTAATACCTCGCTGGCAATGATTGCGCTTAACGAACAGGGGCACCCTAGTTACTCCTTCTATCTTGAAGGCTGTGCCGATGTCTCTTTACGTCAAGACCAGTGCCCTGAACCGAGCCAGTTTACAGCTATCTCTCTGGGCTCTTACAGCACCGTAGTTGAGCCTATCGCTTCTACGTTGGAGTGGTTTGCGGGGCAAGCTCGTCAGCATGCACTTATCGCATACGATCCCAATGTCCGCCCCAGCATCCAACCCGATGCTAAGGTTTGGCAGGCTAGGGTTGAGAAGCTCGGCAAACTGGCTCATGTAATGAAACTATCAGATGAAGATATCGCCTTTCTCGCACCTGGCGCGACTATTGAAGAGTATGCAAACTCCTGTTTGAAACTCGGTCCTCAGTGGGTATTCGTTACCAAGGGTGGCGAGGGCTCCGAAGTATTCGGGCAGAACGGCCAACACTTCAATGTTGCTGCACCTAAGATCAGTGTTAAAGATACCGTAGGCGCAGGGGACACCTTCCAGGCGGCGATGATTCATGAAATCTTCGAGCAGGGCGGGCCTGATAACTTAGAGCAGCTTGATGCAGAGCGTGTCTGCAGGTTCGCCTCCCACGCTGCGGCGCTAACCTGTGAGCGTGTTGGCGGCGACCTGCCGACGCGTGCAGCTATCGCTGAGCGCTGGAGCCTCTAGTGAACCCCATTGCCGCAATGTTGCTCGGCTGCTGCTTTGCTATGACGACTCAGGCAGAGCAGCCACAGACAGCCTACAGTTTTATTAGTGGCGATGACCTCTTTGACGCCCTGTCGCAAGACTCTATGGTGCTACAGGGCTACATGCTCGGCGTTACAGACGCACTGAAGCACTCCAGCGAACCAGCGGAGTGCTTTACTATTCCTCTGCGGCCCGATGCCGACCAAGTCATCTACGCCAGCTATCTAAGGTACTGGAAAGAGCGATCACCACGCCCAAACGACGCTACCCAAGCGATCTCCGAGATGATGGTTCACGCATTTCCTTGCTCTTTTAATAACTAAAATAAATATAGTTATTCCACAAAAAGGCATGAGCTAAAAGTTCAATAGTACGCAAGGGAATATGATCTATTCTCAGTATGAACAATTAGTCTAGTTTTATATGCCTTTTAGTTTGCGAACCCTCTAGGCAATCTTTATGGTGTTATAGAGGGTTTAACGGAGAGGAACTATGCTTGTAAAAATTCTATCCGCACTGCTCGCCACTTTAGCTCTGATGAGCGGCTTTGTGAGCAGCAGCGCTTTTGCCGCAGATGAGGGGGAGCAGAAGTCGATCTACTGTGACGACGGCTCACTCTGCGTTCCGGACGGCGAGCCAGAACCTGAGTGCGACTAGAAGTCTGACTCAGCGTTCCGTACACCTGATTTAACCGAGAGCAAATAAAAACAACGAGGATGAACAACGATGATTCGTAAAACTCTTATTGCCGGCCTAATTGGCGTTGCTGCAACGAGCTTCACAACATTCGCAACAGCTGAAGATAAGCCGGTTGGTATCACGGGCAGTCTGATGAGCGTTGAGGTTATGCACAACGGCGCTGCAGTAACTATCGAGCGTAACGCTGATAACCAAAACACCGTGAACCCGAGCTTTGCACTCACTTCACGCCCATGTCCACCATTCTGTATTCAACCTATGAAACTGGCAGAGGGTGTTGAGACCATCGGTGAAGTAGAGATGCTTGATTACCTGGATCGTATGTCCAAAGGCGATGATTCAATCCTGGTTATCGATTCGCGTACACCTGATTGGGCTGAGCGTGGCATGATTCCTGGCGCAGTTAACCTACCTTGGACGGCACTCAACACCGGCAAGGGTGCTGACCCAATCTCTATCGGTGACATCTTCACTGAGCAGTTCGGTGCGGAAGAGTTTGATGGCCTTTGGAAGTTCGGCGGCGCCAAAACTCTGGTTCTGTACTGTAACGGTATGTGGTGTGGCCAGTCTCCAACAAACATCAAGTCACTGCTGGACTTCGGCTACCCAGCTGAGAAGATCAAGTGGTACCGCGGTGGTATGCAGAACTGGGAAAACCTGGGTCTGACTACTGTTAAGCCATAAGCTAACAGTGTGTTCACGAAACGGCGCCTCGAGCGCCGTTTTTTATTGATCATCTTTGTAACTATTACGTATCTTTAGGCTATGAACCAGTTACTTGAAATAGAATCTACGCTGCGCCTTAGCGCTTTTGTTTCCATCTTTGCAGTTATGGCACTGTGGGAGATTGTAAGCCCGCGCCGCAGTTTGAGCGTCTCGAAGGGTGTACGCTGGCTCAACAACTTAGGACTCGTGGTGGTTAATACGCTAGTTGTGCGTCTGCTCTTCCCAGCAGCTGCCGTTGGTACCGCGGTGTGGGCAGAGAGCCATAACATTGGTTTAGTGCACTGGCTCGACATAGGCTCCGCTTGGTGGGTTGTCCTCGCCTCTGTTGTTCTTCTGGATTTTTTTATCTGGTATCAGCACCTGCTCTTTCACAAAGTACCCCTCTTGTGGAGACTCCACCGCGTGCATCATGCTGATCTGGACTTTGACCTAACAACCGGTCTTCGGTTTCACCCCATCGAGGTACTGCTGTCGATGTGTATCAAAGCTGGGCTGATACTGCTGTTTGGATTCCCTGCGGTAGCAGTGCTGCTGTTCGAGGTCATCCTGAACGGCTGCGCTATGATTACGCACTCAAATATCCGCTTACCTAAGCGCCTTGATACTATCATCAGAACCCTCTTTGTAACGCCGGACATGCATCGCGTGCACCACTCATGGCGCATAGAGGAGGCGAACTCTAACTACGGCTTTAACTTGGCGATATGGGATAAGCTATTTGGCACTTACACCGAAGATTCGAAGGATGGCCAGCTGGGTATCACCTTTGGAATTACGCGTACACCCAACAAAGCTGCCGTCCCCCTGCCAAAACTCCTTACCTTGCCATTCCGCTCAGGGCTTTAAACGTCGGTTAAACCACCAACGCGTCAGCTTTAAGAGCCTCTCAGGCTGATGCGTCCGTTTCCAGACGCCCGCCACATATTTGCTCGCCTCATTCATCGTGGGGTAAGCGTGTACTACGCTAAGCAACTTATTGAGCCCCAGTTTGTGTCGCATCGACACACAGAAGATACCGATAAGTTCACCGGCCTCAGGCGCAGCGATGCTAACACCGAGTATCTTATCGCTACCCTTGGGTGTCAGAACCTCAATAAATCCAGACGCTTCGCCCTCAGCAATAGCACGGTCGAGCTCGGCTAGCTCAAAGCGGGTCACCTCATAATCCAAGTTGGCAGCTCTTGCCTCTGCCGGACTCAGCCCAACAGCTGCAATCTGTGGATCAGAGAAGGTCACTCGGGGTATCAAAGAGTAGTCCACTTTGAAGCTTTTAAACTGACCGAACAGCGCATTAACACTCGCATACCAAGCTTGATGAGCGGCAGCATGGGTGAATTGATGCGGACCAGCAAGGTCCCCCACAGCATAGATATGGGGAAAGTGGCTCTGCAGGTAAGCGCTTAAACGCACCTCAGATGTATCAACCCCCAAGCTCTCTAAACCAAGACCCGCTAAGCTTGCCTCTCGACCAAGCGCAAACAGCAGTCGATCGGCGTCAACCGAACTCTCCCCCTGACTGTGCTTAATCTGCAGTGTAGCGCTCTCCTTCAGCGATGAGGCCGTTATTATCTGAGCATCAAACAGCAGAGATACACCCTCAGCCAACAGCTGCTCCTCAACAAGTTTCGCCGCCTCTTGCGACTCCCGTTTGAGGATCTGGGTACCCCGCACCAAAAGTGTGATACCCACCCCTAATCGATTTAGAGCCTGGGCCAACTCAATAGCTACAGGTCCAGAGCCCATAATCACGAGGTGCGCCGGCGCACTCGCGAGGGAACTTAGGTAATCCCAGAGGGTGTCGCTCGTCAGCGTTAGCTCATCTGCTAGACCTTCGATCAGCAATTGGCGCGGTTTGGCGCCTGTTGCAAGGACAATATTCTCAGCCGTAAGCCGCGTGCGTCCTCCGTCGCCCTCTATCTCAAGCGTCCAGGGATCTACAAATCGCGCCCAGCCGCGAACACAGTCGACACCCAGGCCGGTATACCGCTCTACACTGTCATGCGGAGCCACATCACTGATAACTCCTCGCACCCAACGCATCACTGCCGCAAAGTCGACCTCGGCGCGAACGTGTATGCCGAATTTTTCAGCACTCTCGAGGGTTTTAGTGACACCGGCTGCCCGAATCAGCGCTTTGCTCGGTACACAACCACGGTTGAGACAGTCGCCGCCCATCTCTGCGCCCTCAATCAGTGTCACGCGAGCTTTCACCGCCGCTGCAATATAGGCACTTACAAGTCCACCGGCGCCTGCGCCAATAACCGCCATATTGGTATCGAAGGCTTTAGGGCGCTTGTAGCCGGCATAGACCCTGCGGCGATCCAGCCAACCCAGCCCCCATTTTGAGGCCCAGGGCAGCAGCGCTATCAAAGCAAACGCCAGAAGCATCTCCGGCGAAAGAATCCCTGCAGGGCTATCAAGCTCTGCCAAGGAGCGCCCGGCATTCACAAACACCAGAGTTCCGGGAAGCATCCCCAACTGACTCACCCAATAAAATTTGAGCGCCGAAATGCGAGTAAGCCCCATCAGCAGGTTGATAAGAAAGAAGGGAAACAGCGGCACAAGCCTTAAAGAGAAGAGATAACGTGCACCCTCACGCTCCATCGCCCCATTAATTTTGTTGAAAGCTGTCGAAAAACGCTGCTCCAGATACCCCCGAAGCAAGAAACGAGCTACTAGAAACGCCAAAGTGGCGCCGAGTGTTGAAGCAAAAGAGACCAACAAGGTTCCCCAGCCAAGACCGAACACCGCACCAGTCAACAGGGTTAGCGGCACTGCACCGGGAATCGACAGCGCAGTAACCAATGTGTAGAGCGCGAACAGCATCAGCCCGATGAAGAGTGGACGTTGCTCTGCTTCCAAGCGCACGCGGTCGAGCTGAGAGCTGATCGCCTCGAAGCTTAGATAGGCGGTTAGATCAAAATAGAAGGCGAGCGCCAAGCCGAAAAACAGGAGGGCAATTAGGTAGCGTTTCATATCTAATCCAGCGCCTCCATACCTGCTTTTAAGCGCATCGCGGTGGTTATGAGGCAGAGCACAGCAAAGAGCGTACCCAAGGTCGGAAACAGAGCAGGAAAGAGACAACAGATCAGAAACAGGGTGATGGTCTCAGTCGCCTCCGTCAGCCCACCCAGATAGTAAAACCCTTTGCGCGGAAACTCGATACTCGCCAGTTTGCGCCGTTCAGCAAAGATCGCAAAGGCTAAAAAGCTGCTCGCTGTGCCGATGAAGCTGAACAGCAACAGGGCCGCCGTCGCGGCATTCTGCTCAGGATTCTGCAGCGCAAAGCCCAAGGGGATAGCGGCGTAGAAGATAAAGTCCAACAGAATATCCAGAAAAGCCCCTCTGTCTGTTGGCCCCTGCCGGCGCGCCAATGCACCATCCACACCGTCAGCTACACGATTGGCAAGAATCGCTAGCATTGCCAAAAACTCTGCCCCCAGTGCAAGCAACGGAAGTGCCAATAGACCAATCGCAAAGCCTGCCCAAGTCACCTGGTCTGCTTTTATGCCGCGCTCATCCAGTTGCTCTGCAAGCCCCTCGATAAACTCGCGACTCGCCGCTAAAACTTGTGCATCAAACATCCACCTGTTCTCCATCAAGGGTTACCACTCGGCTGCACTGTTGCAGGTCTTCGATATCATGACTGACCACCAACGCGGGTATTTGGCGCTGCTCGATCTGCTCAAACACCCACGCGCGAAACTCTCCACGCAATCTGCTATCGAGACTAGAGAAGGGTTCGTCCAGAAGTAGCGCTTTCGGCTGTGCAGCCAGAGCGCGCAACATCGCTACCCGCGCTTGTTGACCACCCGAGAGGGTCGCAGGATCTCGTGCCTCGAATCCATCTAACCCAGCCTGTTTTAACATCTGCGCAATACGTTGCGAGCGATCGCTCTCAGGCGGCATGGCAAATAACAGATTCCCAGAGACACTCAGATGCGGAAAGAGCGTTGCTTGCTGCAACAGCAAGCCGATTGAACGCTGTTCGGTAGCGAGCTGAGTAATCCTCTCACCGTTTAAGTTTAGCTCCCCCTCAGCACTTAGACCGTCAGGAAGTGCGCCTAGCATCCAGCGCAGCAGAACTGACTTACCGCTGCCTGAGGGCGCCTGCAAACCCAAAATCTCGCCGGACTCAATTACAAAACTGAGTGGGCCAAATAGTTTGCGCTCTGAGGTCGCAATTGAGGCACGCTGCAGCTCCAGCATTAATGCATCGCCTTTCTGTTGGGGTAAATAAGTTGAGGCAAGCGTTGTGCCAAAATATAGGCACTTAAAGCCACCAGCAGCAGTAATAGCGTCTGCACTGCTAAGAGGCGCTTATCGCCGCCTGCAAACTGTGTCAGCGTCTCAGTGGTTAGCGTCTCTATGCGCCCTGCCCCAATAAAAATCGTAGGTAGATATTGTGCCAGACTGACGCTAAAGCCTAGCGCAAAAGCTGCACATATAGGTCGCGTTAGTAGCGGCAATTTCAATCGAAGAAAAAGAGCAGTGCCGCGAACACCGAAGGTGCGGGCGGTGAGCAACTGCTCCTTCGACAGGCGCCTGTAGGCGGGTTGTAGAACGAGATAGACGTAAGGTAACACCCAAAGTAAGTGGGCAATAAGAACTGCGCTCCAACCCGGAGTTAAGCCCAACCAGAGCGTCAAATGGTACTGACCCACAACCAGCGGCAGTACAGGCAGAAGCAGCGGCAGAAGCATCCAATTACTGCTCCTAAATCCCAGTTCCAGCACTAACAGTACCAGCAGGATTGCCAGCAGCGCCGCGACAATTGCTAAGCTCAGCGTATTAATAAGAGGCATTAACTCAAGAGTACCCCAAGCCCTCATGCTCCACCTGCCAGGAAGCAGGTCAGGGTAGAACCAGCTGTGTGTAAACGCCCAGAGTAGAAGCAGCCCCGCCATAAGCAGATGCCCCCAGAGTAGAGTTCTAAGCAACCAGGGTGAGAAACCGAGTGAGAGGTTTAGACGTCTACCTGAGGGGCTCCCAAGCTTGGTTAGCTCTGCAAGCCAGCAGATAAAAACGCTCAGAGCCAACATCAGGAGCATCAATATCAGCGTTAGAGCTAACCCAAGCTGACGCTGTTCAATAGCCGGGTCGAGTAACCAGTTCCAAGCCAGCACCGCCAGTGTCGGTGGGTGTGTGGGACCCAACACCCATGCCATCTCGATGGATGAGAGGCTGTAGGCGGTTACTGCAACCAAGGGCCAACGTAGACGCGGCAACAACTGGGGCAGCAGGATTGCCCAGATGATCTGCGCACGCTTGTAGCCCAGGGTGCGAGCCAACAAAAACTGATCCTCAACCCCATGCTGCTGTAACTGCGCCCAGATCATCCAGCAGAGAAACCAGCTCTCTTTGATACCCAGCGCCAAGGCCAGGCTCAGCCCGTAGGAGTCCTGTACCCACACCGAGCTCTCTAAGCTCAACCCGAGGGCCGATACGAGCCTCTCCAACCAACCTTTCGGGCTGAGCAATAGGTAAAAACCAACCGCAAATGCCAGATGTGGTATCGCCAAAAGCAGAGGAAGCTGGCGTACAAACCGCTGATAGCTCGGCGTGAGAAGCAGCGATCCCATAAATAGAAGACTTAGCAGCAGGGCAATAATGAGGCTCCCAACTGTTGAGACTAGGGTGCTGATAAGCGCTGGGGTGAACTCGCTGGCGGAGAAGATCTCTGTCGCCAGCCTGAAAAAATCGAGCTCTATGTAGGGGGTTGCAACACTAACAATCGGTAGATAGAGCGCCAAACAGAATAGCAGTGCTGTGATGCTCGCGATTCTCAGAATCAACGGCCATCCCCATAACGTTCAAGCCAAGCTCTCTCAAGCGGCTCAACCCAGCTCGCATGAGGCTCTGCTAGCCAAGGTGTATCTGCTGGTAGCGCTGCAACGTCGCGTGACTGCAAAGTCTCCGCTTGATCGCGTCCAAGCTTGGTCGCATCCAGCACGCTGGGATCTCCCCACACATCGAGATCCGCCTTGCGCAGTTGCGCCTCTGGTGAGAGCAGAAAATTGGCAAAGACTTTGGCGCCTGACTTTGCGGGTGCGTTACTGGGAATAGCCACAAAGTGAATATTACCCAACATACCGCGCTTAAACCCAAAACTGCGAACCCCTTCAGGCAGAGTGCCCGAACGCACCAGATTAGCAGCGTCGTTGGGGTTAAAACTCAGCGACATCAACAATTCACCATCAGCAAATAAACTATGCATCTGCGCAATTCCCTGAGGAAAGGCGCGCGCTTCACGCCAGAGAAGAGGATGGAGCTGATCGAGATAACGCCACAGAGGTGCCGTTACCGCCTCAAAGTTACTCTCGCTCACAGGTTTATAAAGCGCACTATCCTCATCTGTTAGTTCGATTAGCAGCTGTTTAAGAAAGCTTGTCGCATGAAAATCTGGCACGCGCGGATAAGCGAGCATGCCCGGGTAGTCACGCGCTAGTTGCAAAAAGCCCTGCGCATCTTGCGGTGTTTGCGCCAGACGTTGTGGATGATAAATAAACGTAAGTTGCGCACCGCCCCAGGGACTCTCCTGCCCATCGGTCGGGATAGAGAAGTCGGTTGTTACCGGCAGCTGATAATCCACAAGGTCAGCGTTGGGTAGATCCCTCGCCCAGGATTCGGCCAGCAACCCATCTTGTTTGAGGCGCTTGAAGTTCTCCCCATTAACCCAAATCAGATCAACCGTACCAGCGTCAACATTGCCCGCACCAACCTCGGTGGCAATGCGCGTTACAACAGCTGCAGCATCACTGATCTTTACCAATTCAACTGCGACACCGGACTCCTGTTCTACCCGCTCAGCCGCCCACTCGATGTAACGATTAATAACATCACTTCCGCCCCATGCGTTGAAGTAGACGGTTTGGCCGCGCGCTTCAGACTCGATGCTCGACCAATCCGCCGCTGATGTCGTCGCTAAAGCAGGTAGGTGTAACGTGAGCGCAAGCGCGCAGTAGAGGGGCGTTTTATTCATGCTGGCCATTTCCTGAGTGTTGGCGTTGTTGTTCAGTCGTGCGACGGAGAAAATCCTTACACGGGCTAGGATACCAAACCACCTAAGGACCAGTCGCAGTTGATATAAAAGTTGATCTAAAAACTCGAATTTGGCCCCTGTAAAAATTGAAGCTCCTCGGGCGTAGAGGTGCGACCTAAAATTACGTTCCGGTGCGGGTATCGCCCAAATTGATCGATAATCTTTTTGTGTTTGTATTCAAACTCGAGGTTATATTCCAGACCAGGCTGATCGAAAAGGATCAACGCCTGCTCATGAATAAGGGCGGATTCTGAGTGCATAAAGGGCATATAAAGAAAGGCGCGTCTTGTCGGTTCTAGTGCCTGGTCAGCACCGGCAGTAATAGCCTCCTGAGCTAGCACAAGGGCTGTTGTATCAGCGCTGAAGGATTCAGGCTTATTACGATAGATATTGCGTGAGAACTGGTCGAGCAGAATGATCTCAGCCAAACGCCCCTCTGGAGTGACGCGCCAAGAGAAGAGCTCACCTGCGCGCGCCTGCTCTACCAATAAGACGAAGCGCGCCTCTATTAGGGCGTCTAGATCGAGGTCGTTAACGAACCACTGTTTTGGTTCTAGCTCGTTAAACCAAAATTCTAAAACCTCTCCATGCATCGCTCTATGACCTTAGCTCTAGTTTGCCGTTCACTAAAGTGTAGACCCACTTTTGAGAACTGCATTGGGGAGGAAACCCAGAACTAGAGGTTGTCCATAACATCCCAACAGGCACCGAGAGTATGGTAGTCCACCTTACCCATGGGAGACTTCTCATCTGAGAGTTTGCTGCCGTCACGCCCAACGACGCGATACCAGGCACCGTACTGATGATCTACGAGATTTTTCCAGCTGTAGTCCCAGATACGCCTGTACCAATCCAGATAGCGGCTCTCTCCTGTTACTTTGAAAAGGCGGTAAGCGGCAGCAAGAGATTCCGCTTGTACCCAAAAGTACTTGTTGGCATCGGCAAACTCACCTGTGGGCGCAAAGCCGTAGACCAAACCACCAAATTCCTGATCCCAACCCTTCTCTATTGCACCATCAAACAGCGCTTTTGCACGCTCTACATACCAGCTATCTGGCTTGAGCGCATGCAGCTGCAGCAACAACTTGGCCCACTCATTCTGATGCCCCGGTTGGAAACCCCAGGGCTTAAAAAGATCATCCGGCTTATCAATGTTGTACTGCCAATCCGGGTTCCAATTCGCATCATAGTGCTCCCAAATAAGGCCACCCGCGACCTCAGCCAACTCGCCAGCAAACCGACGGGCTAGAGAATCTGCCCGTTCAAAGTAGCTAGCATCTTTGGTTGCTCTGTAGGCCGCAATATAAGCCTCGCACAGGTGCATATTAGCGTTCTGCCCCCGATACGGGTCGAGTGTCTGCAGGTCGGCGCTGCGCTCATCGGCGTAGGCGCGATGTTCAGCCTCGTAAAAACTGCTCTCCAGCAGTTGGTGAACTGCGGCGATAGCCGCCGTGGCATCGGTTAGCCCTGCAAGGTGCGCATGCGAGTAGGCGAGAATCACAAACGCCTGACCATATGCCATCGCCGTATTGTCCAACTGCTCGCCATGCATCCAACCGAAGTGTCCGGTGGCATCAACACGGTGATGCGTCTCAAGATATTCGAGTCCCATTCGCGCCCAATCCGCGTAGTGCTCACCGTAGCCCCGACGGTAAGCCTCGGCGTAGTTGAAGACGAAACGGGTTGAGGAGACCAGGTGGCGGTTAACCGGATCATAGACTGACCCATCATCACGGAAGTTCTGGAAAAACCCTCCCTTGGGATCACGCACGACAGGCTCATAGAAAGCGAGAATGGATTCAGTGTGTTGCTGTAAAAACTCTCGAGTTTCAAACTTCATACTCAGACACCCGCGTAATCAACGCTGACTTTTCTGCCCTCAGCAGCGGACTCTAACACCGCCAAAGCTACCGCTAATGAGCGGGTACCAGCTACACCATCACACGCTGGCGAGCGCCCCTCCTCTATAGCTGCAACAAAATCGGCTACAGCGGCGTCATAGAGATTGTGTGGTTCACAGGCGAGCTCTTGCCGTACACCATCACGCTGGAGGAACACCCGGCCTACGGGCCGCTGACTCATTACACTCTCACCGAAAAGTGAGCCCTCACTCCCGTGAATCTCGATACCGTGACCGGCATGAGGTGTGGCAAAACTCTCATGCGTGTATGCCAGAACGCCGCTAGGGTAGCGCCAAACACTCATCGCCTCATCTTCTACCTTGTCACCAAAGAGCTTGTGCTCAGTCATGGAGACAACCTCTTGCGGATACTCGCCCAGAAGGTAGGCTAGGATGTCACAGTTATGCACGGTGATATCCAGCACCACACCCCCCCCAGCGGCAGGGTTATCGATTCGCCACCCTTGTAGATGTGGCGGCAGATAGACAGCATGAAAGACTCGAGCTGAACGCACCTCACCGATCTCGCCGGCAGCGATAGCAGCACGAATAGTTTGGTGGCTGGCAGCCCAACGCAGATGGTGGTTAGTTGCAAAGCGCACACTGTTCTCGGCACAAACCTGAACCATCGCTTTGGCATCGTCGAGGCTGGTTGCCAAGGGCTTCTCACACAGTACATGAATACCTCGCTTTGCAGCGGCTTCAAGTTGCGTGCGGTGCTTGTCGTTTACCGATGAGATGTAGATTGCATCCGGCTGCTTATCCAATAGAGCCTCCAACTGAGTGGTTGAGAAAGGGATGCCATGTTTGGCGGCATACTCCGCACCATGCTCTGCACTAGCCGACTGCACACCAATGATCTCGCCGCTATTCGAGCGAATTGCATCAATCATCCACTCTGCCGCTATGGTACTTGCTCCAACTAATCCCCAACGCATATCACTGACCTCTGCTCTCTATAGTCTCTAATGAATTTCTTCTGATCTTTTTTGTTCTATTTTTTGTCTCGACACGGGTTGCTTAGCCCTAAGTCTGTCGGTTAATGTTACTAAATGTAAACGTTTACATTTTTTAAATCCAGCAGAGATCATGACTAAACCCACCATAAAAGATGTCGCGCGTCTGGCTGCAGTCTCTTCTGCCACCGTCTCACGTGTACTCAACGGTCAACGTGACAAGGTGAAAAAAGAGACCTGTGAAGCGGTAGACAAGGCATGTGCAGAGTTGGGTTTTAAACTCGACAGAGCAGCGCGCCGTCTAAAAACAGGGGAGACCCGTGTTATTGGTCTGATACTGAATCGCAGCGACCCTTCAGATAGTTTTGCTCGCCAACTACTATTGGGACTGACCGACCGCCTCTCGAAAGATGACTACCATCTGGTCGTCATTCCAGAGCAGGAGATCTCCCCACTTGGGTCCATAGAGTACCTAACGCGCTACAACGCTTGTGATGGCGTGGTTCTAACACATACCGCACCCAAGGATGCCCGTGTGAGCTGGCTTAAGCAGCAAGGGTTCCCATTCGTGACTCACGGCCGCACGCTACTCGAGTTCGAACACGACTATGTAGATTTCGACAACGATGCCTTTGTGCAGCGTGCCGTTGCAGATTTAGCTAAACGCGGCGCGCGTAAGCTGGGAATCATCCTTCCTAACGCCACCACAACCTATGAGTTCATAGCGCGCAGAGCCTTCAACAACGCCTGTACAGCATTTGGCATCGAAGGCGTCGCAATTAGCGAAATAACCAACGAATCACCCGCCGATGCGCTAGTCGCTTGGGCCAAAGAGCAGCAACAGCGGTATGACGGACTGGTACTGCTCTCCGATGCAATTCTGCCAGCCCTGTTTGAGGGCCGGTATCTCAACCCAACGGCAAAGACACCTGAATATGTTGTCAAAGCGCTCAGCAAACCGCTGGGGTACCCATTAAATGACGGCATACGTCTCGTTTACGAAGATCTCTACAGCGCTGGAGACGCCCTCGCCCAGACAATCATCGAGCGGTTACACCAGCCCAGCAGGGCGCCTATACAGACACTTATCCCCCTAGCCTATTCCCTAGACTGAGGAGTTAACATGCTAGATCCGAATAATATTGAGCAACAGATCCTCGAATCTAAGCGCATTCCTGCCAATGAACTCTGTCGTGCAAACGCTGGCCTTTCATCTCCAGATTTCGCGCCCGAGGACTACGAGATGGGTTTCGAGGGGCGCTTGACAGTCAAACAGCTTACTCCTCTTAGTCGGGAGCAGTCGGGAGCAACTCGGTTACATTTAATCAATTTAACCTTGTTGTTCTATCCAAAAAAGGACCCGAACTATCTCTAGGATTCTACTTCTTTGATTCAAAGGGGGTTGGCTCTAAAAATGGCCGACCGCGAAATCGCTGGCGGCTTCTCTTTCTGTAATAACACCCTACTTGTCTGAAACGACAAATCCGCTGATACTCAAACGCTCGTACTAGCTTTGGTCAATCCAATATAAAAAACAATAAAGTCGGAGAGTACTATGAAACTCAAATCTTTGGTGGTCGCAGCGGCCGCTGTTGTCAGCTTATCAACAACTGCGTTGCATGCCGCCGAATTGAAGTTCGCCAACTTCACCCCGCCGTTCCATACGATCAACGCTTCAGTCATCGAAACACTCAACAGTGCAGTATCTGAGAAGACCAATGGTGCACTGACTGTACGTGGTTATCATGGTGGTGAGCTTGGTGCCGGTCCTGTCGAGCAGTACGTCCGCGTTCTACAGGGCGCTGCAGATATGGCATGGGGATTACCAGGCTACACCTCATCTCAGTTTGGCAAAACCATGATTGCCGAACTGCCCGGTGCAATCCCCGCAGACAAGCCAGGCTACGAGGCTATGTGGGCCGCATACGACGAGCACCTTGCAAATGAGTTCCCTGGAACTAAGCCGCTAGCGCTCTGGACCGCTGAACCTAACGCACTGATTATGAAAGACAAAGTAGTGCGTACACCCGCAGACCTCAAGGGGCTGAAAATCCGCGTTGCCGGTGCTACTGCTGCTGAGGTAGCAACAGCCTTGGGCGCGACACCTGTTCAGATGCCGATAAGCCAAGTCTACAACGCGCTGCAGACCGGTCTGATCGATGGTGTGATTACAGGCCATTCTGTACTGAAAGACTTCAAACTCGACGAAGTAGCCGACGCAATTACGCTTGGGGCGCCACTTGGGCGAGTATCTTTCTATACCGTCATGAACCAAGAGGTATATGAAGATCTGCCAGCGGGCCAAAAGGCAGCACTTGATGCGGCTTCTGGTGCTGCGCTCTCCAAAAGCGCCGAGGACGCCTGGCTTGTCACCGCGAACGCGGCGCTTGAAACCGCCAAGGGTGACTCGAATAACACCATTGTTGAGCTATCAGCAACAGAAGCGGCCGTATTCGCTGATGCCCTTCAAGGTGTAGTCGACGCTTATGTTGACTCCGTCGATGGTGCTGCAACTCTGATGGCAATGCGCAAATAAGCGCATGCTAGCCTCACTTCGCACCTGGGCAGACAGGCTTATCAGCCTGTCTGCTGCTCTAGGATCAATCGGTCTGATCTTCGTTACCCTCGTGATATTGATAGACGTTATTGGCCGTGGCATTCAGAACCCCCTTTACGGGTCGCAGGATCTCATGACGATGACTCTTGTTATCGTTATATTTGGCGGCATGGCAATCTGTGACCGCCAAGGCAGTCACGTGGCAGTTGACCTGTTGGAGAACTACTTTCCTGATGCCCTCAACCGGGCTATAGATATCCTCTCTGCGCTGCTAGGTGCTCTGATATTCGTTGCGCTTGCATACACTGTATATGAGAGCGCGAAGATTTCGACGATGCTCAACCTCTCAACTAACCTGCTACGCCTCCCCAAAGCCTGGTTCCAGTGGGGCTTATGCTCCCTCTCACTGCTGACCGCTGTTGCTATGTTATTGCGCGCAGTTGAGTTGAGTATCTCAGGACGTGACGTGCGCAAGGAGCAACAGAGTGACTGAAGCAACCGTTGGCCTGCTGGGTATCCTTTCACTATTCATTCTATTGGCGCTGCGCATACCTGTTGCTTTTGTCATGTTCATCGTTGGCTTTTGTGGCATCTGGATTCTGGATAGTTTCCGCGCCGCTAAAAGCCTACTGGCGTCCGAAGCATTCACCTTAGCGAGCTCACCCGAGCTGGTGGTTATTCCACTCTTCATCTTGATGGGTAATGTCGCGTCACAAACAGGCATGAGCCGAAAACTCTACGATGCCGCTTATGCCATCGTGGGTCAGTTTCGAGGTGGATTGGCTTCCGCCACCGTCATAGGGTGTGGCGGTTTTGCTGCACTCTCAGGTTCATCCGTGGCGTCAGCTCTGACTATCGGCAAGGTAGCGCTGGGCCAGATGGAGCGTTTTAAATACAACCCAAGACTCTCCACTGGGGTCGTTGCAGCCGGAGGGACACTCGGCATACTCATACCGCCGTCAACCGGTTTTGTAATCTACGCGATTCTTACAGAACAGAGTATCGGCCGCCTATTTTTAGCTGGGGTGCTGCCGGGGCTACTGTTGTTAACCCTGTTTGTCGCTACGGTAATGTTTATCTGCTGGTTACGTCCCGAATACGGCCCTGCTGGTCCAAAATCTAGCCTCAATGAGAAGATGCGATCGCTGTTAGGCGCAGGCCCAATCGTCGGTATCATTTTGTTAACAATCGGTGGCATCTACGGCGGCCTCTTCTCACCTGTCGAAGCAGCGGCTGTTGGAGCGGGTGCTGTGATTGCGATCGGATTCGTGTCGCGCACCTTGACACTACAAATGCTCTGGCATGCTGCGCGTGACTCTGTAACCACTACCGCAACGGTTATGTTGATTCTGATCGCGGCGCACCTAATTAACCCTTTCATGGCCCTGAGTCATATACCTACGACCGTAGGCGAGTATATGGCGAGCTTAGGCTTAGAGACCCTTGGAACACTGATCGTAATACTCTTGGTCTACATGGTGCTTGGCTGCTTCTTGGAAGGCTTTGCCATGTTAGTGCTCACACTGCCAATCTTCTTTCCGATCGTATTAGAGCTGGGGATAGATCCCATTTGGTTTGGTGTTTTGGTGGTATTAACCCTGGAGATGGGGCTGATCTCTCCACCCGTTGGTATCAATGTGTTCATCGTCAAATCGGTCGCGCGGGATACGCCTCTGAGTGAAATTTTCCGAGGTGTATTGCCGTTCTGGTTCGTGATGATTCTCTGCATTGCGCTGTTGATCAGTTTCCCTCAGATCGTTTTGATGTTACCCAACGCGATGATTGGATAAGGAGAAGCGATGTCCCCAATAGAGCGCATGCTTGCTGAGCATCAGTGCGAGAAACTCATCAAACGCTTCGCCGTGTTAAATGATGCGGGCGAGTATGAACAGATGGTGCAGATGTTTGCGCCTGAAGGCGCATTTGCGCGCCCCAGCGCGCCAGCGGAGCTAATTCAGGGACGCGAAAACATTCTAGCCGCCTTCAAAGCCCGTCCGGCCCGCATAAGTAGGCACTTGATAAGCAATATTCTGGTGGACGTCACTGATGCCAATAACGCTACTGCTCTTAGCTACGTGCTGCTCTTTACCGCAGAGGCGGGATCTAACGAAGCAAAGCCACCCTATCTTCTTGGGCGCTTTAGAGATCGGCTCGAGTGTATCGACGATCAGTGGCTGTTCGTTGAGCGGTTGGGGACGGTCGATCTAAGCGTCCAAACAATCATCTAAATTAAGCTGTTGAGCCCGTCACCTAAGCTAACGCAGAGATAGACTATGAGTACCAAGAAGATTGAGACAAGCCACGTTGGTAGCCTTCCGCGCAGCATGAAACTTGCCGAAATGCTGATTGCCCGCGACCATGGCAAACAGACCGACAATGCTCAATTTGATCGCCTCGTCGAATCCGAAATTGAGACGGCGATAAATAACCAAATTGACGCGGGGGTCTCCATTGTAAGTGATGGCGAACTGGGTAAGGTTGGCTATTCAACCTACATGACGGAGCGGCTCAGCGGCTTCGGGGATGCACACATTGCACGCAAACCTGCTCGGGATTTGGCTAACCATCCAGACCTTGCCAAAAAGCTCTCGGCAATTATGGGTTCACAGGAGTTTGTGCGAGCTGCCTGTATAGATAAGGTTGAACTCATCAATCTTGAGCCCCTGCATGACGATATCCGTCGTTTCAAAACTGCGCTCGGCGCCGTTGGTAAACCAACAAAGGCATTTATGAACTCAGCCTCTCCGGGTCTGATTACGGCATTCCAACCCAATCAGTACTACCCATCACACGACGCCTACCTAGCCGACCTTGTGGAGGCGATGCGCGCCGAGTACGAGGCAATAGTGGATGCAGGTTTCTATCTGCAGCTGGATTGCCCAGATTTAGCCATGTCCCGACATACAGGTTATCAGGACCTCAGTGATGCAGAGTTTGTAAAGATTGCAGCGGCGAATGTAGAAGCACTTAATGCCGCAACCGCAAATATTCCGGCAGAGAAGATGCGCATGCATATATGCTGGGGTAACTACGAGGGTCCCCATGATCACGATATTCCGCTCGCGGGTGTAATCGACTCAATTCTAAAAGCCCGTCCAGCAACAGTTTTGTTTGAAGCCGCGAATCCACGTCACGAACATGAGTGGACGGTCTGGCGCGATGCTAAGATTCCGGATGAAAAAATTCTCGCGCCGGGACTTATCGATACCTGCTCAAACTATGTAGAGCACCCTGAGCTGGTCGCTCAGCGCCTGCAGCGGTTTATCGATATTGTTGGCGTGGAGAGGGTCTTGGCAAGCACTGACTGCGGTTTCGGAACCTTCGCGGGCTATGGCAAAATTGACCCGGGCGTAACCTGGAAGAAACTAAGAGCGCTTAGAGAGGGAGCAGATATAGCGGCTGCCAACAATTAATCGCTGATCAGGTCGTCGATATCCTCAATATAACCCAGCAAGCGGGAGCGAATCTTGCGCTTCTGATTTTCACTGGCACTACCCCAGAGTCGCTGAAAGAGCTCAACACGCCCTTCAAGTTGTTGCTCACGCAGCGAATTCAGTTCGCGCCCCGCTGCAGATCCCCCAAGCGCATCCCCTAATAGCTGTTGCAGCCGCACCGAGAAGCCGGGAGCGCTGGGATCTGCCAAGACATCAGCGAGCCCTGCCTGAAAAGCGCGATGTGCGGCAACCGTTTGGGCGCTCAGATCCGGGTTCTCTGCAGCAAACTGGACTACCCATTCACGCTGTTGTTTAGTTAGCGGTCCCATCCACTTGTCGATTCGCTCTAAACTCTCCTCTCGGTGCTCTTCTGGCGTATCAGCTCTTTCCAAGCGTTTCTGATTTCTCTCTTCGAGCGCTACAAAAAGCTTTTCACGCTGCTGCTCATTGAGCGTTCGCCCTAACTCCTCCACCGCTGGAGTCGCTTGCTGAATCAGTGCCTGCCAGTGTCCACGCAACTGGTTTGCTGTCTTTCGAAGTATTTGAGGCTCTAGCGAATCTTGCTGCAAATGGTCGTAGAGCTCGGCAAAAAGCTCGCGGTACTGCACTAACTCGGTATTACGATGCCAGGCATGCAACTCTTGCAGGCGACGATCGAAGATCTCTTGCTGGCGTTGATCCAGCTCTATGTAGTCATCAACATACCAAGGCGATACAAGCCCTAGATTGTTATACGCAAACTTAGCACCGCAGCCGCTTAAAAGGAGTGTAACTAGGGCCAGAGCTATTAATCTTCTCAACTGTAAATCTCCTGCTGTTCGCGTGAAAGTATACGCAGCCACCGCTGATTCGATCTATTGAACCTGATAGCCGTCTGGCTGCGCCTCTGGAGCCCCATAATTGCCACTGGAGATAAATTGGGGCTAAATACGCGTCTGGGATCTTCTACTCTATCTCCAAGGTGGCTTCTATTTTTCCGTCAAACTCCAAACGCCTGAATAAGTACATCAGTGAGAGCGGCATCTGCTCGCGCCGTGAGGCTGACCGTTTTATTGAACAGGGCAACGTCTTTATTAACGGCAAGCGTGCGCAGGTGGGTGATCAGGTATCACCCGGCGATTTGGTTAAAGTGAACGGTCAGACCATTGAGCCCCAGGATGCCGAGGACTTTGTTTTTATCGCTTTGAATAAGCCTGTGGGTATTGAGTCCACCACGGAAACTTCACGACCGAACAATATTGTCGACTTTGTAAATCACGGTGTGCGTATATTCCCAATAGGACGCTTGGATAAGGACTCACAGGGTCTGATTTTCCTCACCAACAACGGCGACCTAGTTAACAAAGTTCTGCGCGCCGGCAACAATCACGAAAAAGAGTATGTCGTCACCGTTAATAAGCCCATCACCGACAAGTTCATCGAGGGGATGGCAGGTGGAGTGCCTATTCTGGGGACAATGACTAAGAAGTGTCCGGTGGTTAAACTCGCACCCTTTGTATTTAACATTACATTGGTGCAGGGGCTTAACCGGCAGATCCGCCGTATGTGTGAGCATTTCGGCTATGACGTGGTGAAGCTTGAACGCACACGCATTATGAACGTTAGCCTCAACAAACTTCCTGTGGGTGAGTGGCGTGACCTCACAGACAAAGAGCTAACTACATTGCTGAAGTCTGTTGAGCACTCCTCGTCCGAGGCGAAACCGGGAACAAAAAAACGGGGGCATACCCCTCGTAAAAGCGCAGATTCCAAGCGTTCCAACTCTAAAGCAGGCAAACCACAGGGACGTAGTGCAACTGCAGGATCGCAGAAGCCAACAGCTAAGGGGCGTACCCAGCCTAAGGGCAAGCCAGCAGCCGCTGGTAGAGGTGGCAAACGACCTGCGAACGGATCAGGCGTAGGTAAACCGGGTAACCGTGGCAACAGTGCTAACCGCGGCACCCCCAAGCGCCCCAGCCGACGAGGATAAGGCGATTAACGCTGGCGCTCGTAGACGGCTAAGCTGACGGCAGTACCAAGGTTCAACGACTCTATCAAACCGCTACCAGGAATTGTAAAGGTCTCAGCCTTGAGGGCCTCCAACTGCTCGCGCGGTACACCACGTGCTTCGTTGCCAAATAGATAGCAATCACAGGCTTTAAAACTGCTGGAGCTCAGAGGCTCTCCCTGCATATCCAAACAACCGATGCGCTGATAGCGCTGCGTCAATCCGCGTAGCGCTACGTCCATCTCAATTGGCACATGAAAGATCGCGCCCATACTGGCGCGAATAACCTTAGGGTTGTACGGATCAACGCTACCGGGGCTCAAAAGACAGCGGTAGCCACCAAACCAGGCGAGGGTTCTGAGGATGGTCCCCAGATTTCCAGGGTCCTGAATCTCATGAAAGTAGATAGCTACATCTGTGCTCTGAGGAGCGGGCTGGACTGCATCTACTGGCAACACAGCTAGGATGCCCTGAGGACTCTTAGTTGCGCTGATGGAACTCATCTGTTTGGGTGTTACCAGATGAACGTTAAGATCCGTCTCCCAATTGGCGTACTGCTCTGTCAGATAGAGCTCAGCACTCTGCAGACTCGGTTGCAACTTAGCCGCATGCTGCAACTCCAGCACCAGATGCTCGCCCTCAACCAGACAGTATCCCAACTCAGTGCGGTACTTTTTCTGCTGCAGTTTTTTGATGGTATCGAGATTCATACTGGCCCTTTTTCATTGCCCGCAAAGTATACGCGTCCACTTCTTTTGGCGCGACCCTAGAGCAGCGCTATAATGGCGCTTTGCAAATAGTTGGCAACAGGTATGGCACGATCAAAAAGTAGCGCACGGTGGCTTAAAGAGCATGTAAACGATCCCTTCGTGAAGCAGGCGCAGAAGGATGGCTACCGCTCGCGCGCCAGCTACAAACTCAAAGAGCTGAACGAGAAGGATAAGCTGATAAAACCCGGGATGCTGGTTATAGACTTGGGTTCTGCACCCGGTGGCTGGTCGCAGATCGCTTCTGAGCTGGTGGGCGAACAGGGTAAATTGATCGCCTCGGATATCTTGCCCATGGATCCCCTGCCTGATGTCGACTTTATCCAGGGTGATTTTACAGAAGAGGCGGTTTTCGACGAGATCATGAGGGCTATAGCCAACCGCCCGGTAGATGTAGTGATCTCCGATATGGCGCCCAACCTGAGCGGTATATCTGCAGCTGATCAGGCGGCGTCTATCTATCTAATTGAACTTGCCTTAGACATGGCACAACAGGTCCTCAAGCCCAAGGGCAGCTTTATCGCGAAAGCCTTTCAAGGTGAGGGGTATGACGCATTTGTAACGCTAGTACGCGAGCAGTTCGAGACGGTCGTGATTCGCAAGCCCGACTCCTCACGCGCGCGATCACGTGAGGTTTATGTAGTCGGTAAAGGCTTTAGAGGCTGAGGTCTCCTAAGTCCATATCCTCGTCTTGAGCGGTGGCCTCTTTGAGTGAATCTTTATGCTTGCGAAACCAAGGCATAAACTTATCCAGGCCGCCCAACGCCTCGCCATCAACCATCACGAATGGGACGCTAGTGAGCTGAAGCCCGGTTGAGTCCAACACCTCTTTCTGCATCTCTTCTACCGAGAGATCAACACCGGCGGTAACCGTTGTGTAAGTAGCCTGAGCTGCCTTGAGGTAGTTTTTAATCTGATCGCAGCCAGGGCACTGGGGTTTTGAGTAAAGAGTGATATTCACAGTGGTATTCCTTGTTCGTAGTGCTCAGACAATAGCACGCCATCCCTTCGCATTTAAGCGCGGCAGCCAAAGTTTTATTGCTCCTGTGCTAGTTTTACAGAACCCGTAGGTTCCAGTTGGTGCAGTTCGACTTACTCATTGAATAATTGGATTTAAATGAGCTTTGTGCCCGCGGCTACAAGCTGTCGTTTTGCCGTCAATT
>Ga0209955_1000155_pt1 | contig 27983 bp, 30 predicted proteins | sample SalPonA_A_H2O_MG_FD_185716 | JGI IMG/M metagenome (GOLD analysis project Ga0209955, IMG submission 185716) | Water microbial communities from South San Francisco under conditions of wetland restoration - Salt Pond MetaG R2A_A_H2O_MG (SPAdes)... | ecosystem: Environmental > Aquatic > Non-marine... | reverse complement strand
GAGTAACTATGCGCCATCGCCTCATTCGCCTTTTTGGTTGCAGCGTAGAGTGAAACCGGGTGGTCGACGTTATCCTCTTCGCTGAAGGGGATGGTCTCATTAGCACCGTAGACAGAGCTAGATGAGGCGTAGACTAGGTGTTCAACGTTGTTGTGGCGGCACCCCTCAAGAATGTTGAGAAAGCCGATCAGATTTGAGTCGGCATAAGCGTGCGGATTCTCGATGGAGTAGCGCACTCCGGCCTGAGCAGCTAGGTGCACAACACGGTCAAACTTCTCATCTGCAAACAGCTTTTCCATACCGGCTCGATCGGCTAAATCGAGCTTAATGAAGCTAAAGTTGTTTAGCGGTTCAAGTTGCGCCAAGCGAGCTTCTTTCAGCGAAACATCGTAGTAGTCGTTGAGGTTATCGAGGCCAACAACCTCATCACCGCGTGCGCAGAGCACCTGACTGACATGAAAGCCGATAAATCCGGCCGCACCGGTAACGAGGATCTTCACACTCTGCCTCTATCAAATATCGCTGAAGTCGATCTGCTCATCGGTCTGGTCAGCAAAGGCTGCCGCCAGGTGATCACGCAGTGAGCTACCGTCGCTGTCGAGCACCCACTGTGCGCTCTCCTCGTCAAAATCAAAGTGTAGACCTTGAGTGCGAGTCGCTACCCAGAGCTGCTGCACAGGTGGCTGGCGCGTCAAAATAATCTGGCTGCGATCAGGGCACTTAATCACAAGCATCGCACCGTTATTGTCGTAATCGAGGTCAGACTCTGCATCATCAAGAAGCTCTTCAATCTGATTGAGTGTCTCTTCAACTCGGCTAAGGTAGAGGGCGTCGCTCATCACAGCTCCTATTCAGTGCTTGTAGAGGGTAAATTGTTCGCTGGGAGTATATCAGCTCTTGCCTGCACTACATATTTCAGTTGTCGCTTAAATAGGGGCTATCGGGCTATAATCGGCGCCATATTTTAAGTTCGAAGTTGGAGGCGCGCTGATGCGACTAGTGGCAGCAATTATTGTCAGTCTGGTGTTAGTAGGTTGTGGGCAAAAAGGACCACTCGCGATGCCAGGAGAAGCCGCAAGCGAGCAGAACAACGGTTAAGAGATTGATGATGGATAGTTTCGAATACCGCGATGGCGAGCTCCATTGCGAAGATGTGTCGCTCTGTGCAATTGCTGATCAGGTGGGTACACCTGCTTATGTTTACTCTCGTGAAGCTCTGGAGCGAGCTTTTCTGGGCTACGCGCAGGCGCTAGAAGGGCGTGATGCGCTTATCTGTTTTGCTGTGAAGGCTAACTCTAATCTGGCAGTTCTGAATGTTCTCGCACGTCTTGGAGCGGGCTTCGATATTGTCTCTGGCGGCGAGCTAGAGCGTGTGCTTCGAGCCGGTGCAGAGCCTGGCAAGGTGGTATTTTCGGGTGTCGGCAAACAGGCGCACGAGATTGCGCGCGCACTTGAAGTGGGTATCCACTGTTTCAATATCGAATCTGAAGCAGAACTCTATCGTGTCAATGAAGTGGCCGCCGCCTGCGGCCAGGTTGCTCGGGTCTCTTTCCGCGTGAACCCGGATGTGGATGCAGGTACCCACCCCTACATCTCTACAGGCCTTAAAGAGAACAAATTTGGCATTGCGATCGAAACCGCGCCGGCCGTTTACGCCAAGGCTGCTGCACTTGCAAACGTTGAAGTAATTGGCGTTGATTGTCACATCGGCAGTCAGCTGACTGAAATCAGCCCATTTCTTGATGCGCTTGATCGTCTGCTGGCATTGATTGATGAGCTTGCAGCGCAAGGCATCACTATCCGTCATCTCGATCTCGGAGGCGGTTTGGGCGTGTGCTACACCAACGAGATCCCACCAACGCCAGCAGCCTATATTGATGCAATTACTGAGCGTTTGGGTGAGCGTGATCTCAAGCTTGTTTTCGAGCCTGGGCGTTCTATTGCCGCCAATGCCGGTGTGTTGCTCACACAGGTTGAATTCCTCAAAGAGAATGGCGACAAGAACTTCGCCATTATCGACGCAGCCATGAACGACCTCATTCGTCCCTCGCTCTATAGCGCTTATCAAGAGATTATCCCGCTGCGCGACGCCTCTGATGCGGCTGTGAAGCGTTGGGATCTGGTGGGTCCTATCTGTGAAACAGGGGATTTCCTGGGTAAGGATCGCGACTTGGCGCTAGCGCCCGGAGATCGCCTGGCGGTCTGTTCCGCAGGGGCTTACGGCTTTGTTATGGCGTCGAACTACAACACGCGCCCGCGCGTAGCAGAGGTGATGGTGGATGATGATCGTTTCCAGGTTGTGCGCGAGCGTGAGACCTTTGAAGATCTGATTCGTGGCGAGCATCTTCTGACCGAGGTGGAGTGATGCAACTGCGCTTTACGAAGATGCACGGACTCGGCAATGACTTTATGGTGATTGATGCGATTTCGCAGAAGGTTCGTCTAAATCCAGAGCTTGTCCGTCAACTAGCCGATCGCAACCGCGGTGTTGGCTTCGATCAGCTGCTATTGGTCGAGCCACCCTCCGAGCCTGATATGGACTTTAACTACCGCATCTACAATGCCGACGGTTCAGAGGTTGAACACTGTGGTAACGGCGCGCGCTGTTTTGCCCAGTTTGTGCGAGACAAAGGCCTAGTGCTGCGTGATCTCATTAAAGTTAAGACCGCTCGCGGCAAAGCTATTCTGAAGATAACTGGCCGCGATAGGGTGGAAGTGGATATGGGCGAGCCAGAGCTTGAGCCCGCACAGATACCACTCACAGCTGAGCAAAAATCTGATGTCTACCGACTAGAGATCGAGGGGCAGGGCGAGATCGAGTTAGGTGCTGTCTCTATGGGTAATCCCCATGGTGTCGTGGTGGTCGAATCTGTCGATCGCGCGCCAGTGGAGGAGTTAGGTCCGATACTGGAGTCGCACCCACGTTTCCCCAATCGAGCCAACATCGGCTTCATGCAGATACTCAATCGCAATGAGATCCGCTTGCGTGTATACGAACGCGGCGCCGGTGAGACTCAAGCCTGTGGTACTGGCGCTTGTGCCGCGGTAGTGTCGGGTGTCTTGCGTGGGCTGTTGGATTCTGATGTAACCGTTCATTTGCCGGGTGGCGATCTTAAGATTCATTGGCAGGGTGAGGGTTCGTCAGTAATGATGACCGGCCCAGTTGCTAGTGTGTATGAGGGGCAGATCTACCTATGAGTCAGGGTGTGAATGAGCAGCAGGTAGCCGAGTGGTTAGCTGCAAATCCAGACTTCTTTTCGCGTCAGGCTTGGCTACTAGAAAAACTCTACGTGCCGCACCAGTCGGGTAGTGCTGTTTCGTTGGTCGAGCGCCAAACGAGTATGCTGCGTGCCAGGGCGCAGACGCTACAGACTCACCTGTCAGATATGATAGACGCGGCTCGTCATAACGACGGTCAGTTTGAGAAGACCAAGCGCATGGTGCTCTCTTTGCTCGAGGCGGACGGCTTTGATGAGATAAGTATCGCGCTCGAAGAGAGTCTCTGCGGTGACTTCAGTGGCGATGAAGTTGAACTCATACTGTTCAGCGACACGCCCCTAGATGTTAACAGTCTACGTGTTCTACCGCGCTCACAGACTTCGATGGTTCAGCCGCTGGTTGAGACAAATCTGCCTAGCTGCGGACAGTTCAGCGACGCTATGACGCGCTTCCTATTCCGCGACAGTAAAGAGCCCGTTCGCTCGGTGGCTGCGGTTCCCTTAGTTAAAGGCGAGACGCTTGGGCTACTGGTTATCGGCTCCTATGACCCACACTACTTCCAGTCGAGCCAAGGTACGGTTTTTCTAGCCTACATCGGTGAGGTATTAAGCCGCATTCTGGCGCGCCTTATGGGGCAATCGGGTTAAGCTAAGCGATGCAGGATATCGAGCTCGAACACCGCTTTATTGAGCATCTGCGTGTCGAGCGCCAGCTATCTCCTGAAACGCTTAAAAACTACGCTCGCGACCTAGAAAAGGTGCGCCAAGAGCTAAACCGGCTCGAGTCCCAAAGTTGGCTTGGTGTTACTGATAAGCCTCTGCGTCGTGCTATCGCTGAGCTTCATGCAGATGGTCTTTCGGGTCGCTCTCTCCAGCGCATGTTGTCCGCATTGCGCAGCTTCTACAAGTACCTGAACCGAGAGGGGCTGGCACGAGCCAATCCCGCGCTCGATATAAAAGCTCCGAAAGTGCCCCGTCGTCTGCCCAAAACCCTAGGTGCTGATTCGCTTGATGATCTGCTCGATGTCGACACCGATGACCCTTTGGAGATACGTGACCTCGCTATGATGGAGCTGCTCTACTCCAGCGGTTTGCGCGTATCAGAGCTAGTGGGTGCGGATCTGCCCGACTTGGATCTGCGTGATGCGATGATTCGCGTGCTCGGTAAAGGGCGAAAAGAGCGGCAGGTGCCTATCGGCACTAAAGCGCGTCAAGCGCTAAGTCGTTGGCTGGGTGTGCGCAACACTCTGGTTGCAGTGAATGAGATGGCGCTCTTTGTTGGGCAGCGTGGACGTCGGCTAAGCAGCCGTACGGTCGAGCAACGTATGCAGCGCTGGGGCGAGCTAGCGGGTGTGAGTGGTAGCCTGCATCCGCATAAGCTGCGCCACTCTTTCGCAACCGAGATGTTGGCTCATTCTGGTGACCTGCGTGCGGTACAAGAGCTACTGGGGCATGCGGACATCAGTACAACACAGATCTATACCCACTTAGATTTCAACCAACTTCAGCAGATTTACCGCTCAGCCCATCCGCGAGCGCGATCCCAAGAGAGAACTGATGACACAGATTAAAATGGTGACCTTCGACCTCGATGATACCCTTTGGGCTGTGAGCCCGGTGGTCATTCGTGCCAATCAACTCTCTTGGCAGTGGATGCAGGAGCATACGCCTGCTTTTACTGAACGCTTTGCCCTGGAGGATCTGTTTGAGGGTTCCGAGCTGCGGCAGCGCCTGTTAGAGCGCTACCCCGAGATTACCCACTCTATGACCCTAATTCGGCTGCGTCTGCTGGAGATCGGTTATCAGGAGGTGGGGTACTCAGAGGAGGAGTCGCGTCATTGGGCAAACAGAGCCTTTGAGTATTTCCACCAACACCGCCACGATGTGACGCCCTATGATGATGTCAGAGATATGCTGACCGCGCTTAAGGCATCGGGCTATATCGTCGGTGCGCTGAGCAATGGTAATGCAGAGATTAGCCGCACACCCTTGGCGCAGTGGTTTGACTTCCAATTTAATGCCGATGGGGTGGGCACAGCTAAGCCGCATCCGCTGATGTTCGAGAAGGCGCTGGAACACGCCGGCGTTGGCGCGGCAGAGTCGGTGCACATTGGAGATCACCCTATCAACGACGTGAAGGCTGCCAGAGATTTGGGTTTTAAAACGATTTGGGTCAACCCCGAAGGGTTAGACTACCCGCATGAGGTCAATGCAGATCTAGTTGTTGAGCAGCTTGCCGATCTGCCGGCTGCAATTTCTCGCCTCTGATTACTCTAGAAAAAGCTCAAGTAGATCGTTGAGGAATAGACGGCCCTCATAGGTGGGTTTTACCTGACCGCCATCGAGTTCAAGCAGACCCTTGCTTAGCGCTATATCCAACTGACGAGAGATAGTCTCTAACTTTAACCCTGTGCGCTGAGCAAACAGCTCGGTAGAGAAGCCGTCGGTCAAACGCAGAGCATTGAGCATGAACTCAAACGCTCGATCGGCTGCTGCTATCGGTTCTTCGCCCGCAAGCCGGCTTTGTGGTTGCATATAGCCCTTAGGTTGGCGCTGCTTATGGCGGCGGATAATCTCGATCTCTCCTCTATCCCAGCGCGTTAATTTACCGTGTGCCCCAGCCCCGATACCTATGTAATCACCGAAGCGCCAGTAGTTGATGTTGTGGCGCCCCTCGCCCCCCGGCTTGGCGAACGCCGATATCTCATACTGTCTATAGCCTTCGCCCTCAAGTAGAGTCTGCCCCTCATCCTGAATTTGCCAGAGTGACTCCTCCACAGGGAGGCGCGGAGGGCGTGCTGCAAACTCTGTATTGGGCTCCAGAGTGAGCTGATACCAGGAGATCTGATCCGGTTTTAGCGCTAGGGCTTGTTGCAGGTCCAGGCGGGACATATCGGCGGTTTGTGAGGGGAGACCATGCATTAGGTCGAGATTGATCCGATCAAAAATCGTACGTGCCGCTTCGGCCGCCGCTATCGCCTCGTCGGCATTGTGCACCCGCCCCAAAGCGCTGAGTGAACTATTATTGAAGCTTTGGATACCAATGGATAAGCGGTTGATGCCCGCATCTCGATATCCCTGAAAGCGTTCACGCTCAAAGGTACCCGGGTTCGCCTCAAGGGTGATTTCGGCACCTGGCTCAATCTCAAACTGATCTTTCACAGCCGCCAGCAGAGTAACATAGGCGTCAGCAGTAAACAGGCTGGGCGTACCACCGCCAATAAAGATTGAGTGAATAGGGCGCTCGCCACTTATTTTGGCTTCAACCTTTAGGTCGTCGATAAGGGCGTCTACATACTGCTGTTGCGGTATCTCATCACGCACCGCGTGCGAGTTGAAATCACAGTAGGGGCATTTGCGTACGCACCAAGGTACATGAACGTAGAGCGATAGGGGTATATCCGCCTTTGCCACAGAGCGATGCTACTTCAGGAAGTCAGCAAGCGCTGCAGTTAGCAGTCCTACCGCTTTGCCGCGGTGGCTCACAGAGCGCTTCTGCACGGGTGTCAGTTCAGCTGAGGCACAGTCGAACTCGGGGCTCCAGAAGATGGGGTCATAGCCAAAGCCATGCTCACCACGTGGCGCTTCGAGGATGTAACCCTCCCAAGTACCCAGACAGATAAGCGGTGTTGGGTCGAGCTTGTGGCGCATACACACCAGCACACAACGAAAGCGTGCGGTGCGTTGCTCGTGCGGAACACCTTGGAGCGCTTTAAGTAATTTGTCGATATTATCTGCATCCGATGCATCTGTTCCGGCATAACGCGCAGAGTAGATCCCTGGAGCACCATTGAGGTAGTCTACCTCGAGCCCTGAGTCATCTGAGATGGCCGGTAAACCTGTGTGTTCGCAGGCATTACGCGCCTTGATAATCGCATTTTCCACAAAGGTTAAGCCTGTCTCGTCCGCGTCTGCTACGCCCAGAGTGCCCTGCGCGACAATCTCCATATCCATTAGCTGCAGAATGTCGCCAAACTCTTTAAGTTTGCCCTTGTTGCCGGAGGCGAGTACTACCTGCGAGCTCATCTAGCGATCCTCGTAGAAGGTTTGGCTGAAGCGCACCTTGATGGGGCTCTGATTCGGGTCTGGCTGGACTTCTAAGTCGAAATTGAGCAGCTCTTCATCACTAAAACGGAAACTGCTGAGGTAATAGATAGCATCACCCTCGTCGATCTTTTTAAAACTCAGTGTCTTCACTTGCTGGAGCAGATTTTTCGCTTCGCCAGAGACCAGAGCGTTAACAGGCTTTTTGCTGCCATCATCACCGATCTTCAGTACGGATACATTCAACAGCGCCATCACCTTAGAACGAGTGAGTCCATTCGCCTGAGCCACTTCAGGTGTAAGAAAACCCGAATTGAAGGCGTTGTAGTGAACTTCATAACCATTCTGAGTAAGGCTCTGCTCCGCCTGGGAGAGGGGCGCAACAAGCGCAACACAGAGTAACAAAAGTGCTTTAAACATCTACTTCTCCTATCGCGTGATACGGTAGATCGCGATTTCGCCGAGCATATTGGGCCAGAGTTTATTGCTCCAGCGTTCGCGGTGGCTATGATCCACTACGGTGCGCTCAATGATTCGGATGTTGCGGTCGATACAGAGCCTCTCAAAATCCTTGAAAGTGAAGAAGTGGATGTTGGGTGTGTCGTACCATTCGTAGGATAGGAACTTTGATACCGGCATACGTCCGCGCAGTGCAAGATAGAATCGCGCGCGCCAGTGGGCGAAGTTAGGGAAGGTGATGATCCCCTCTTTGCCAATACGGAGCATCTCTTCCACTGTGAGATCAGGACGGTGCATCACCTGCAGAGCCTGCGTCATCACTACGGTATCGAAGGTGTTGTCCTTGATAGATGCGAGGCCTTCGTCGATGTTCTTCTCGATAACATTAACCCCGCGCGCAATGCATGCGGTTAGGTTGTCCGCGTCTATCTCCATCCCCAGACCTTTGACGTTGAGAGTCTTCTGCAGATCCTCCAGCAGTTCGCCATCGCCACAGCCAAGGTCGAGTACACGAGAGCCCGGGGTGAACCAGGGTTTGATAATCTCTAAATCAGCGCGCATGGTCTGCTCCCATATCTTTCTCGACACGCTGCATGTAGGCAGCCATAACCGCGTCATATCTTGGGCTGGAGATTAGGAACGCATCGTGACCGTGGTTAGACTCAATTTCTGCATAGCAGACGTCTCTCCCGGCCTCGACGAGCGCATCGGTAATTTCACGTGAGCGCTCGGGTGAAAAGCGCCAGTCAGTCGTAAATGACGCAACCAAAAATCCACATTTCGCTTGGCTAAGCGCCTGTGCTAGGTCGTCACCGTACTCGGAGGCGGGATCGAAATAGTCGAGCGCTTTGGTCATTAGCAGGTAGGTGTTGGCATCAAAAGCGGTTGAGAATCGCTCGCCCTGGTAGCGCAGGTAACTCTCCACCTGAAACTGGGTGTCGTAGTCGAAGCTCAGCTCTTTCTGGCGCATTTCGCGGCCAAATTTGGTCCCCATCCCATCATCGGAGAGGTAGGTGATATGGCCGATCATGCGTGCCAGAGAGAGCCCCGTTTTGGGGATTTCGTCATTCTCGAAGTAGCGCCCGTTATTGAACGCTGGATCTTTGCTGATCGCCTGGCGAGCCACCTCATTAAAGGCGATGTTCTGCGCCGTGAGACGCGGCGATGAGGCAATGACAAGTGCATGCTTGAGGCGGTCTGGGTAGTCGATTGCCCACTGCATCGCTTGCATACCGCCAAGACTTCCCCCCACTACTGCCGCCCAGCACTCAATACCGAAGTGGTCGGCCAGGCGAGCCTGAGAATTGACCCAGTCGCGCACAGTTACGATCGGGAAATCGGGCCCGTAGAGCTCGCCCGTTTCAGGGTTTGTGGTATTGGGGCCGGTGGAGCCGTGACAACCGCCCAGATTATTCAGGCAGACAACGAAGAACTTGTTGGTATCGATAGGCTTGCCAGGGCCGATGTGGCTATCCCACCATCCCGGTTTCTTCTCATCCATTGAATGGTAGCCGGCTGCATGGTGGTGGCCAGAGAGCGCATGGCAGATCAATACACCGTTAGATTTGTCGCTGTTCAGTTCGCCATAGGTCTCAACAGTTAAATCGTAGCGCGGCAGGGTGCGGCCAGAGCAGAGCTCCAGAGGCTGCTCAAAGGCGATGGACTGCGGTGTTACGATACCAACCGAGTTGGCAGGCAGGCTCTCGGGCATACGCCTTCATCTCCAAACAGAATCAATAGGGGGCCGCCGGCCCCGTTGGTGTCCATTCTAACAGGCTTTACATCACCAGACGCGAGATCTGCGACTGCAGAATCTGTATCACCAGAAAGATTAAGATGGGCGACAGATCGAGCCCACCAATAGGTGGAATGACGCGGCGAGCTAGAGCAAATAGCGGCTCGGTAATCTGCAGTATCAATTGCGGCCCTGGGTGATAGGAGTTAGGTGCAACCCAGGAGAGGATGACGGCGCCAATAACTGCCCAGAAGTAGATGGTTAACAGACTATCAAGCAGGCTAAACAGCGCGAACAGCAGGGCTGCGGTGATACTGGGTATACCACCCTGGCTCACCAGAACCAAAAGTACGATGGCAGCGAGTTTAATCAGCAGAGCGAAGATCAGCGGTGCGGCATCAACTCGCTTGTAGCGCGGAATCAGCTTCTGCAAAGGTGCCAAAGGCACTGAAGTGAAACGCACTATCGCTTGTGAAATCGGGTTGTAGTAGTCCGCACCGGATAGCTGCAAAATAAATCGCAGGATAAAAATAAATGCGAAAACTTCTCCCAGTGTTCTAATGATCAGACTAATCGGATCGCCGGTCATATAGGGTCCTGCTTAGATGGTAAATTTCTGCCAGTATAGATTAATTGGTAGGGGGTTCGAAACCCGCCCTACTCCTTACAAAGAAGGGCTGTCATCTCAACTGCACGATCACGGCATGCGGTCATCGCTTTCTCAACTGTAGTGCCAAGCTGGTCGCGCTCAAAACTCAAAATCGCTTGCTCTGTCGTACCCCCCGGTGAGGTGACTCGACGGCGTAATTCAGCGGGTTCAACTCCGGTCTGTTTTGCCATCTCCGCCGCCCCCAGTGCGGTCTGTAGCGTAAGTTCACGCGCGCTATCAGGGTCCATCCCTAACGCAACGCCAGCTTCAATCATCTTCTCCATCATCAAGAAGAAGTAAGCCGGGCCCGAACCGGAGACTGCTATAACCTGATCAATACCCGTCTCCTGCTCGCACCAGAGCGTGATACCTACTGCCCCCATAATCTGCTCGGCAAGGTTTTTCTGTTCGGACGACACATTAGCGTTGGCGAACAGCCCGCAAGCGCCACGTTTGAGCAAAGAAGGTGTGTTAGGCATAGAGCGAATTACCGCTAGTTTACCGCCGCCCCAACGTTCAAGAGCAGCCGCATCAATACCGGCAGCAACCGAAACCAGAAGTGGTTGGCGACTCTGCAACGCTGGTTGAAGTGCCTCAAGCGTTTCGCGCATCATCTGTGGCTTAACGGAGATAACCACTACGTCAGCTGCTGCAACTGCCGCGGCGTTATCCGATGTGGTATTCACTCCCTGCTCTGCAAGGTCGCTAAGGAGATCTAGCTGGCGCCGCGTTGCCCAGATACAAGCGGCGGGGTAGCCGTCACTCAGTAGACCCTCGAGGATTGCGCGAGCCATGTTGCCGGTGCCGATAAAAGCGATAGTCGGTTGTTTCAAGTCTAAAACCTCAATTGGAGAGAGTAATTTTTAGTTTAATTGGCTCTAGGGCTGTTTCGCGGGCCAAAAAGTGCTGTGCCGACACGCACCATGGTTGCCCCCTCGGCGATCGCAACATCGAGATCGCCTGACATGCCCATGGAGAGCGTATCCAGCGTTGGGATCTCGGGCTTAAGCTGCGCCAGTAGCTGTGCGGTCTCTCTGAAACGGCTTCGAAGCAGCTCTAGGTCCTCGGTAGCCTCTGGAATCACCATTAGCCCGCGGAGACAGATTTTCGGTAGAGCAGCGATCTCACGCGCAAGCTGTGGCAGCTCAGCGACGCTGCAGCCAGCCTTCTGCTCCTCAGCACTGATGTTTACCTGAATACAGACATTGAGGTCGGTGGCATAGTGTGGTCGTTGATCTGAGAGTCGCTGTGCTATTTTTAGGCGATCAACCGAATGAACCCAGTGAAAATTCTCGGCAATTGGGCGTGTTTTATTGGACTGAATCGGACCGATAAAGTGCCATTCAAGCCCCAACTCTTCTAAAGCTTCAATTTTTTCTAGCGCTTCTTGTAAGTAGTTTTCGCCGAAGGAGGTTTGGCCAGTTGCGGCTGCAGCCCTTATCTCATCTGTACTGCGCGTTTTGCTGACGGCCAAAAGTGCGACCGATTCGGGATCTCTGTCCGCTTTGATGCAGTCATCTGCAATCTGTCGCCGAACAATTTCGAAACTCTCTGCTAAGCTTTTCATTGAGTATTAAGAAACCTTTTTCTTATCCGCGCCGATGAGTTGTTGGCTGCGCAATTTTTTATCAGAGCATCTTTTTTAAAGAGTACTGGCTAAATGGATATTACAGAACTTTTGTCCTTCGCTGTACAACAGGGCGCATCGGATCTGCATTTGACTGCAGGGATGCCACCTTTGATTCGTGTCGATGGTGACGTGCGTCGTATCAAACTTCCGGCGATGGATCATAAGCAGGTTCACACGCTCGTTTATGACATCATGAATGATAAGCAGCGTAAGGAGTACGAAGAGAATCTCGAAGTCGACTTCTCTTTTGAGGTTCCAAACCTTTCGCGCTTCCGTGTCAACGCGTTCAACCAGCACCGCGGCGCGGGTGCCGTGTTCCGTACCGTTCCGAACAAAGTTTTAACGCTGGATGATTTGGGTATGGGGCAGGTCTTTAGGGACCTCTCTGAGCAACCTCGCGGACTGGTTCTGGTGACCGGGCCGACCGGTTCCGGTAAGTCGACGACCTTGGCGGCGATGATTGACTATATCAACGACATTAAGCCCGACCATATCCTCACTATCGAGGATCCCATCGAGTTTGTTCACGAAAGTAAAAAGTGTTTGATTAACCAGCGTGAGGTACACCGTGATACCCACAGCTTTGCTAATGCCCTACGCTCGGCGCTGCGTGAGGACCCGGACGTCATCCTCGTGGGTGAGATGCGAGACCTCGAGACTATTCGTCTTGCGCTGACGGCTGCTGAAACGGGCCACTTGGTATTTGGTACTTTGCATACCACTTCCGCTGCCAAAACAATTGACCGTATCATCGATGTGTTCCCCGCAGCCGAGAAGGGCATGGTGCGATCGATGCTATCAGAGTCTCTACAGGGGGTTATTTCCCAGACGCTGTTGAAGCAGACCAAAGGTGGGCGCTGTGCCGCTCATGAAATAATGATCGGTACTCCTGCGATTCGAAACCTCATTCGCGAAGATAAGGTGGCGCAGATGTACTCAGCGATTCAAACCGGTGCCGCTTATGGCATGAAAACACTAGACCAGTCACTGCTTGAGCTAGTTAAGAAGGGCATGATTACGCGCGAAGCCGCACGAGTTCGCGCCAAAGACCCTTCAATCTTCTAAGCAGGGAGAGAAATTATGGATTTTACGCAACTATTGAAGGTGATGTCTGAACGTGGAGGTTCCGACCTATTCGTAACCGCAGGCGCTGCTCCCTCGATCAAAGTTGACGGCACCATTAAGCCGCTGACCCGAGAGAAGCTCAATGCGGCGCAGGCGCGAGCGCTGGTTTACAGTACTATGAACGACAAACAGCTGGCTGAGTTTGAAGGCACCAACGAGTGTAACTTCGCACTAAGCGCTCCTGGGATAGGTCGTTTCCGTGTGAGCGCATTTGTGCAGCGTAACTCGCCAGGTATGGTGTTGCGCTCCATTGCTAGCCACATACCCTCAATGGACGAGCTGAAGCTACCATCGGTGCTGCGTGATCTGGCGATGACCAAGCGTGGCTTAATACTCTTTGTAGGTGGTACATCGACGGGTAAATCGACCTCACTAGCTTCGATGATTGATTACCGTAATGAGAACCACGCGGGTCATATCATCACTATCGAGGACCCTATCGAGTACATTCACGACCACAAGAAGAGCATCATCATGCAGCGTGAGGTGGGTCTGGATACGGAGTCTTTCGATGTCGCACTCAAGAACACCCTGCGCCAGGCGCCAGATGTCATCCTGATGGGCGAGATCCGCTCGGCCGATACCATGAAGTACGGTCTAGCTTTCGCAGAGACCGGTCACCTCTGTCTGGCAACCTTGCACGCCAACAATGCTAACCAGGCACTCGACCGTATCATCTCCTTCTTTCCGGCAGATAGCCATGATCAGGTGTGGATGGATCTGTCGCTCAACCTCAAAGCGATTATCGCGCAACAGCTTCTGCCAACAGTCGATGGCAAAGGGCGCCGAGCTGCTATTGAGGTTCTAATCAATACCCCTCTGATTCAGGACTTGGTGCGTAAAGGCGCGGTTCACGAAATTAAGGATGTCATTAAGAAGTCTACCAACCTCGGTATGCAGACATTCGATCAGGCGCTGTTTACCCTCTACCGCGATGGCATCATCACCTACGAGGTGGCGCTGGCGCATGCAGATTCCGCCAACGACCTGCGCCTGATGATCAAACTCAATGCTGATACCAACGAGCAGCTGGATTCGGACGATGTACCATCCTTCACGTTGCAGGAGGAGGATGACAATATGAATCTCAAAGGCAAGCTGGACGTTAAAGGGATGTAACAGCGTGGAAGATGAGAAAGGCCGCGAATGCGGCCTTTTCTATATCGGTCGTAAGTTAATGATTCGGACATAACTTACTTGTCTGTTCGTAACCTACTTAGAGGCGAAACACCGGGATGCCTCCAAGCAGCGTCAGCGTGACACGCCCCTTTAGCTCAATGCGCTTGAACGGCGTATTTTTCCCCTTAGATCGTAGCTGATCCGCAGTCGGTGACCAACGCATCTCGGGATCAAAGATACAGAGATCTGCAGCGCTACCGACCTCAAGGGTACCCGCCTCTATACCGAGTATCTTAGCTGGGCCTCGGCTTAGACGATCGATGAGGTCGGACATCTCCAACCACCCCTCATCAACCATAATGAGCGAGAGAGGTAGTAATGTCTCGAGGCTGCTCATACCGATCTCAGTGGCAGCAAAGGGAGCCTCTTTAGCTATCTCATCCTGTGGCTGATGATCTGAACAGATGGCTGCAATTGTGCCTGTCACTAGGCCGTTGCGAAGGCCATCCCGATCACTTGCTGAACGCAGTGGCGGATTCACATGAAACAGCGAATCGAACCCATCAACGTTCTCGTCGATCAGCAGAAGCTGATGTGCAGAGACATCCGCAGTAACAGGTAAGCCTCTCAATCGCGCCTGCTCTATCAGCGTGACTGAACCCGCGCAGGAGAGCTGACCGAAGTGGGCGCGCACACCCGTCTCTTCAACCAACAATAAGCAGCGTGAGACTTCGATGGTCTCCGCCGCTGCTGGGATGCCTACCAAGCCCAAACGGGTGGAGGTAGAGCCCTCATGCATACAGCCGTTGGCCACGAGTGTGCGATCCTCTGCTTGGAAGACCACTAGCAGATCATGGGTAGCGGCGTACTCTAGCGCACGTAGGAGTACAAGTGAGCTTGCGATGGGCTCGCGCGCATTGGTGAAGCCGATACAGCCGGAAGTTGCCAAGGCGTGTAGCGGGGCTAACTGTTCTCCCTCAAGCCCCTTGGTAAGTGCACCAAGGGGTAACACGCGCGCGAAACCTGAGTCTAGAGCGCGGTCTTGGATGAGCTCAGCAACGGCTGTAGTGTCAACCACTGGAGAGGTTGTTGGTGGTGTGACCAGTGTAGTGATTCCGCCCGCTGCAGCTGCCGCAGTCTCGCTGGCGATCGTGCCTCGGCGCGTCTGTCCCGGTTCGCCTAACTCTGCACAGAGATCGATAAAGCCAGGCGCCACAATTTGGCCGCTAGCGTCAATAACCTCTTCAGCTACGAAGTTCTCCGGCTGCTCGCCCAGCGCTACTACTGCGCCATCATCAATATAGAGGTCGACAACCTTATCTAGTTTCTGTGCTGGATCAATGACGCGGCCGCCCGCAATCTTAAGCTTCATCTGTGGTTGCTCCTTCAATCGCTGCTTGGCGCTCCGCCTGCTGACCACTCATTGCCATCGACATAACCGCCATGCGTACCGCTATGCCGTTGGTGACCTGATCTAGAATCACTGAGCGTCTACCGTCAGCAACCGCCGAAGAGATCTCAACACCGCGATTGATCGGCCCAGGGTGCATCACAATCGCCTCTGGATGAGCAAACGCTAGGCGATCGTCGCTAATGCCGTAGAGTTTGAAGTACTCCGACTCGCTAGGCAGAAGTGCAGAGGTCATGCGCTCGCGTTGTAGACGCAGGGTCATCACTACGTCGACATCGCGCAGACCCTCAGTCAGATCCTGGTAAACCTTAACGCCAAAGCTCTCTACATCACGTGGTAGCAAGGTTCTTGGTGCAATGACGCGTACTTCAGCAGCCCCTAAGGTGCGTAGCGCGTGGAGCTGTGAGCGCGCCACTCTAGAGTGCAAAACATCGCCTACAACGGCGATCCGCAGTTTAGTGAAATCACCTTTGTGGCGGCGGATGGTGAGCATATCCAGCATCGCCTGCGTGGGGTGTGCGTGGCGGCCGTCACCGGCATTGATGATCGCTACACCGGGTGTCACCTCGCTGGCGATAAAGTGCGCAGCACCGCTATCTGAGTGGCGTACCACGAACATGTCGGACTGCATTGCAGCGAGGGTCATCAGTGTATCTTTGAGGGTCTCACCCTTCTTGGTTGATGAGGTCGCGATATTTAGGTTGAGCACGTCAGCAGAGAGGCGCTTAGCCGCCAGCTCAAACGTGGAGAGCGTGCGCGTGCTGTTCTCAAAGAAGAGGTTGGCGACCGTGCGGCCACGCAGAAGCGGAACCTTCTTAACCTGCTGTGCACCCATATCCACAAAGGAGTCAGCGGTGTCGAGAATCTCGGTAAGCAGCTCAATTGGCAGACCTTCAGTAGTGATGAAGTGCTTGAGCTGTCCGTTTGCCGTGAGCTGGACACGATGGGGTTGTTTCGATTCAAACATCAGTGCACCTCAACTATTGTTCCCGTTGGCCGAGAGTCAAGCTCAGCGGTTCAGGGCCATTCAATTTAACCTGTTCTCCTGACTCGAGTGTCAGTTTTCCACCAGTCACATCCGCCTGTATCGGTAGCTCGCGACCGTTAACATCTAGCAGCGTCAGAAGGCTTACGGACTGTGGTCGACCAAAATCGAATAACTCGTTCATCGCAGCACGAATAGTTCGGCCCGACATCAGCACATCATCTACCAGCAGGATGTCCCGACCCTCCGTTGGAGCGGGCAGCATTGAGGCGCCGACCTTCGGGTTGAGTCCGAGCTGAGTGAAGTCATCGCGATAGAAAGATATGTCAAGTACGCCGACTGGGTCTGTGCTACCTAGGTGCTTCGCGAGGCGCTCAGCTAACCATACTCCGCCGGTACGAATACCGATCAGATAGGGCTGGTCAATCTTGCGCTCTTGCAGAAGCGCCTGGGTATCGCGACAGAGTTTCTCCAATAGGATCTCTGCGTCGAGCGTTGCGTTAGTCATAGATCTCCTCGAGTCGAGTCTGACTAGGGATTAGTTTGTCCTGTAGAAACCAGCCTTCAAGCATCAGCTGTGCTGCCAATCCATCCACTGATTCGGCACCAAAATCACGACCGCCTCCGCGCGCAACATGGATCTCTTTCGCTTCGAAGGAGGTAAGGCGTTCATCGAAGAGAAAGCAGGGAATTTTGCTGCGTTCATGCAGACGATTAGCGAACTTGCGAGCGCGACGGGCCATCTCACTGATGCTGCCATCCATATTGAGAGGCAAACCAACGACGATAGCTTTGGGCTGCCACTCAGCTATAACTTTATCGATGAGTGACCAGTCGGGAGCGCCATCTCGGGCTGCGATCGGCTGCAGAGGTTGAGCGGTTGCAGTCACAGTCTGCCCATAGGCCAAGCCGATACGGCGCAGGCCAAAATCGAATCCCAGTGCGCTAGCAAATTGCTCCGACATTGATCGCCTTATCTATGCATGTCCGGCTTGATCGGACAGGAGGTTAATATCTATACCCAGCTGCTTGGCAGCGGCATCGAGCCGCTGTTCTGGATCGGTTTTAAAGAGTATATCTAAATTCGCAGGACAGCTTAACCAAAGGTTGTTACCGATCTCACCCTCCAGTTGTCCCGGACCCCATCCGGCATAGCCGAGTGTTATGAGGTAATCGCTTGGGCCCTTGCCCTGTGCTAAGGCTTCGAGGATGTCGATTGAAGTGGAAAGAAAGAGGTCATCCCGCAGCTGCAAGGTTGATTTCCAATTCCCCGCAGCGGCGCTGTGCAGCAGAAAACCACGGTCGTTTTTTACCGGTCCACCCGCGTAAACGGGCACCTGATCGAGGCCACTGATGCTGGGTTCAATGTCTAGTTGCTCGAGGATCTCGGCGAAGTCGAAGTCGGAAAACTTATTGACCACCAGCCCCATGGCGCCCTCTTCAGAGTGGTCGCAAATATAGATTAGGCTGCCACTGAAATAGTCGCTCTGAAGGTGTGGCATCGAGAGCAAAAACTGATTGTTGAGCTGTGTGGTCAGGCTCATAGGTATCCTCGCTGCACGTTACTACCTCTTCAATAGACCTGCGTCTCTTTCTCGAATTTCCATGTGCGGATTATCTCCAGCAAGTCAGTCCGTTCACGCATCTCAAGGGGGAAGGGCTGAAAGGGCGAAGCGAGCTGCACAATACGAATCGCGGCGTCATCAAGTAGAGCGTGGCCTGAACTTTTAAGAATATCCACCTCTTGCACACTGCCATCAGGCCGCAGAGTGACAAGCATCCGTAAACTGCCATGGATCTCTTTGCGGCGCGCCTCTTCGGGGTAGTTGAGGTTGCCCAAGGTCTCTATGCGTTGGCGCCAGTGCTCGAGATAATCTGCATCTTGGTGTGCCAGAGTTGAGGCTGAGGTGACTCGCGTTACTTTAGGGCGGCGTGCCATCTTCTCCTGTTCAAGCATTAGCTTTGCCTGCAAATTTGCTATCTCCAGACTTCGCGCGATCAGCGAAGTGGATGTGCCCGCAAGTGGGGGTGGGGCGCTCTTGGCTTCCAGCAGTTGCTCGGTCGAGGCTTTGAACTCAGAGTTGCTCTCGGTGGTTAACAGCTCTTTAAAGCCTTGTGGCTGATAGGCTTCGTTAAGAACGTCATCGGCTTGCAGTTGGTTCAGGCTTTCGAGCGGCTGAAACTCTGCAGGCTGGCTTACAACCTGAGCGGCCATGGCGGACTGGCGTTGCGCGTCCTCGCTGGCAAAGACCGCGCGCTCGCGCGTGGAAGGTTGATGCTTATCGCGCGATTCGCCAGACCCCTGCTGGTTGGTCTGGGCGAGATAGTCGGCCTGCTCAGGGGCCTGCTGGTCATCAAAACGTGCAAGCGTCACCTCCAGCGTCTGCGCTGGTTTCTGCGGTTCAGGCAAGGAGAAGTTGAGGGTGAGAATTGTCAGGGCGTGTAACACCAGAGCGAGGATCAGCATAAACTTGAACCGCTCGTTACTCTCCATGAACCACAACTGGTTCGTGCCCACTTCCCCCTGAGCTATCACGCCTTAAGCTTCGCCTCGATCACGTCCATAAGCTGCATACTGATATCCAGACCAAACTGGCTATCTAGCTCGCGAATACAGGTCGGACTGGTTACGTTTATCTCTGTGAGGTAGTCACCGATCACATCCAATCCGACAAATAGCAGTCCCTGTTCTACCAGTTTAGGTCCTATCTGCTCAGCGATCCAACGGTCCCGATCCGTTAGCGGGCGACCCTCACCGCGGCCGCCGGCCGCCAGATTGCCGCGGGTCTCGCCCTGGCTAGGTATGCGCGCAAGAGCGTAGGGCACAGGTTCACCATTGACCATCAGAATGCGCTTGTCACCGTCAACAATCTCTGGAATGTAGCGCTGAGCCATGATGGTCTGCCGCCCGAATTGGGTAAGAGTTTCCAGAATAACACCGAGGTTTAGCCCCGCCTCATCGACGCGGTAGATCGAGCTTCCCCCCATACCGTCCAGCGGTTTGAAAATCACATCTTTGTGTTCCGCGTGGAAAGCACGCAGGCGCGCCATCGAACGGCTCACTAGCACCGGAGGGCAGCATTCTGGGTAGTGCGTAGCGAAGAGCTTTTCGTTGTAGTCGCGCAGTCCCTGAGTTCTATTGACGATAAGCGTGCCAGCCGCTTCTGCAATCGCCAGCAGCTGTGTGGTGTAGAGGAACTCATTGTCGAAGGGCGGATCTTTACGCATCAGTACGACATCGAGATTTGTCAGCGGTTGGTCGCTGTACTCACCGCGCTCGAACCAGCCCTCAGGATCCATTGCAACCTTGATAGGAGCCATACGAGCTGACACTACACCATCGCGGTTATAGAGATCATCCTGCTCAAAGTAGAACAGCTCCCAGCCCTTGCGCTGAGCTGCCCAGAGCATTGCCAGCGAGCTATCTTTCTTGAAGTTGATGGTATCTATTGGGTCCATCAGTATGCCGAGTTTGATGCTCATTCGAGATCCTTTTGCTAAGTGTGACTAACTGAAGTCACCCCAAAGATAATGTAATACAGCGGCTGCAGCTATAGGTGCTGTCTCTGTTCGTAGGACTCGCGGACCAAGTAGCCAAGGCTTGAAACCGAGCTCCATAGCCAACGCTACTTCGCTATCCTCCAGCCCCCCTTCCGGGCCGATTAGTAGAGCCACCGATGAGGGACGCTCTAAATCACCGAGGATCAGAGGTTCAGTGTGAGGGCTGAGAACTAGCTTCAAATCGGCCTCGCAGGACTCTAACCAGTCGCCTAAGGGTAGCGGCTCGTTGATAAGCGGGAGTGTTGCCCTGTAGCTCTGCTCACAGGCACTTATCGCCACCTGTTGCCAATGCTTGGTGCGCTTTGCTTGACGCTCAGCATTGAGTTTAACCTCAGACCTTTCGGTGAAGAGAGGCGTTATTTGGCTTACACCAAGCTCAGTCCCCTTCTGAATCGCAAAATCCATACGCTCACCGCGAGAAAGCCCCTGCCCAATCTCAATCCGTAGTGGCGACTCGTTTTGCCGCTTCTCGGCAGATTCAATCACCACTGAGGATCTGCGTTTCTCAACTTCCGTTAGTCGAGCCAGATAATCTGAGCCGTCACCGTTGAAGAGTACGAGTTGCTGCTCCACACGCATGCGCAGCACCTTAACTAGATGATTATGCACCTCATCAGAGAGTACTAAGTGGGCACCAGTACTAAGTTCAGCTTCGATATAAGCGCGGGGTATACGCATCAGTTCTCCCATCGGTCGTTAACTGCTTAAGTATGCCATAGGCGAAGAGGTGAACGAATCTCTTACCTTCGCTATTGGAGAAGTGAACTTAGAATTAGAGAATCAACGTTGGATCACTCGTATCTGTATGCCCGGCTATACCTTCCACGAGGTCTTGGCAGCATGGACGCTGCCACGAAGCCCCCATGGATGGGTCACGGCGTCCTAGCGGAAGTTATCGCGGAGCATGCTCCATGAGGCTGCTAAGTGTTTCGCTCAGAATTTGTGGCGCTATCTACGAGGGAAATTCAGGCCGGGGCAGGCGGTATCGTTGGTTGCTTAGTTAGAGTCTTGCCAGCATGGACGCTACCGCGAAGCCCACAAGGATGGGCTCTCGGCGTCTCTGACTAAGCAGCCAACGATAGAGCTAGGATAGCGCTAGGTTACAGGCCAGCGGCTGATTTAAGCGCCTCAGCCCTATCCGTCTTCTCCCAAGGGAAAGCGGTAAAGGTGTCATCGCCCACTGTCATCTCAAATGGGTTACGACCAAAGTGCCCGTAGGCTGCAGTCTGGCGGTACATTGGGTGGAGCAGGTCGAGCATATTGGTAATAGCGTAAGGGCGCAGATCGAAGTGCTCGCGCACCAGTTCGATAATCTTCTCATCTGATACTTTGCCGGTGCCAAAGGTGTTCAGAGAGACTGAAGTCGGATCTGCCACACCGATAGCGTAGGAGACCTGGATCTCGACGCGGTCAGCTAGGCCTGCAGCCACGATATTTTTCGCCACATAACGACCGGCGTAAGCAGCTGAGCGGTCCACTTTGGATGGATCCTTACCCGAGAACGCGCCGCCGCCATGACGTGCCATACCACCGTATGTGTCTACGATGATTTTACGCCCTGTTAGACCGCAGTCACCTACAGGGCCGCCAATTACGAACTTACCGGTTGGGTTGATGTGGTACTTAGTGCCGGAATGCAGCAGTTCAGCGGGCAAAACGTTCTTGATGATCAAGTCTTGAACGGCATCACGCAGATCGTTCTGAGAGACCTCAGGGTTGTGCTGGGTTGAGAGGACAACCGCATCAATCGCAACGGGCTTTCCGTTCTCATAGCGGCAGGTGACCTGTGACTTAGCATCTGGGCGCAGCCAAGGCAGTAAACCTGATTTGCGTGCTTCCGCCTGGCGCTCAACAAGGCGGTGGGCGTAAGTAATTGGCGCTGGCATAAGAACTTCGGTCTCGTTGGAGGCGTAGCCGAACATCAGACCCTGGTCGCCTGCGCCTTGATCCTCAGGCTTGGAACGGTCTACACCCTGAGCGATATCTACGGACTGCTTACCGATAATATTAATCACACCACAGGTGCTACCGTCGTAACCCACTTCCGAAGAGGTGTAACCAATATCGTTGATTACACCGCGAACCAGATCCTCGAGATCAATCCATGAGCTAGTAGTGACTTCGCCCGAGACGATAGCAACGCCGGTTTTGACCATGGTTTCACAAGCGACACGCGCATATTTATCTTCAGCGATAATTGCGTCGAGAACTGCGTCAGAGATCTGATCAGCAATCTTGTCTGGATGGCCTTCAGAGACTGACTCGGATGTAAAAATGCTATATTCGCTCATGGCTAATTCTGTCCTGTGTGCTTGCCAGTGTGTATTAGGCAAAATCTATAAGAATTCTTTGTAGGGGCTATTCTACCGCCCCTACCTATCGATGCTAGGCGCAAAGTCTCAAATATGCTGAAAAATATTAGACATTCACATGAGAAGCGTTAATTTTCGCGCAAGTTTGTTTGAACCTTGAGGCTATCTAGGGGAAAATTACGCCCTCTAAATTGTACGTCGACAGGAGTAAGTCAGATGTCCTCACGTCGTGAGCTCGCAAACGCAATTCGTGCCCTCAGCATGGACGCAGTTCAGAAGGCTAAATCGGGTCACCCTGGTGCACCCATGGGTATGGCAGATATTGCCGAAGTTCTGTGGAATGACTTCCTTAAGCACAACCCGAGCAACCCGCACTGGTTTGACCGTGATCGCTTTGTACTCTCCAACGGCCATGGCTCGATGCTGATCTACTCTCTGCTGCATCTCTCTGGCTATGACGTTTCTGCCGATGATCTGGCAAATTTCCGTCAATTACACTCCAAGACTGCAGGCCACCCCGAGTACAGTTACTGTCCGGGCGTTGAGACTACTACCGGACCGCTCGGTCAGGGTATCACTAACGCCGTGGGCTTCGCGTTGGCAGAGAAGACGCTAGCAGGTCAATTCAACCGCGAAGGTCACGAGATTATCGACCACTACACCTACGCCTTCATGGGCGATGGCTGTTTGATGGAAGGTATATCGCACGAAGCATGCTCGCTGGCTGGCACGCTAGGCCTTGGCAAGCTGATCGCCTTCTGGGATGACAACGGCATCTCTATCGACGGTGAAGTTGAAGGCTGGTTCAGCGATGACACACCAGCGCGCTTTGAAGCTTACGGCTGGCAGGTGATTCGCGGTGTTGACGGACACAACCCAGATCAGATCCGTGATGCCATTGAAGCGGCGCGCGCCAACCAAGATCAGCCAACGCTAATCTGCTGTAAGACAATTATCGGCTTTGGTTCTCCAAACAAGCAGGGCAAAGAGGAGTGTCACGGTGCGCCGCTTGGCGATGACGAAATTGCTCTGGTCCGTAAAGAGCTCGACTGGCCGCACGCGCCATTCGAAATCCCCGCTGAGATCGCTGAGGGTTGGGATGCGCGTACCAAAGGTAGCCAGGCTGAGAATGAGTGGAACGAAGAGCTTGCCGTCTACACCGAAGCCTACCCAGATCTCGCGGCTGAGCTGCTGCGTCGTCTAGCTGGTGATCTGCCAACTGACTTCTCTGAACAGGCGGACAAGTGGATCGCTGAGGTTGCTGCCGCGGGTGAGACTATCGCTTCGCGTAAAGCGTCACAGAACGCGATTAACTCACTCGGTGAGATGCTGCCTGAACTGCTGGGCGGTTCTGCTGACCTAGCAGGTTCAAACCTGACCATGTGGAAAGGCTCCGATCCGATCCGTGCAAACAACCCCGGCGGTAACTACGTTAACTACGGCGTACGTGAGTTTGCAATGAGTGCAATCATGAACGGTATTGCGCTACACGGTGGCTTCATTCCTTACGGTGGCACCTTCCTTATCTTTATGGAGTACGCGCGTAACGCTGTCCGCATGGCAGCATTGATGAAGCAGCGCGCGATATTCGTTTACACCCATGACTCTATCGGTCTGGGTGAAGACGGCCCGACGCACCAGCCCGTTGAGCAGATCGCAAGCCTGCGTTTTACACCAAACATGGAGACTTGGCGCCCCTGTGATGCGGTTGAGTCTGCTATTGCATGGCGTCAAGCGGTTGAGCGCGTAGATGGTCCAAGTGCTCTGGTATTCTCGCGTCAGAACTTGGCTCACCAGAGCCGCGATGATGCTCAGATTGCCGCTGTCGCTAAAGGCGGTTATGTACTTAAAGATAGTGCCGGTACACCTGACCTGATTCTAATTGCAACCGGTTCAGAGGTAGGTCTCGCAATGCAGTCTGCTGCAGCGCTGGAAGCAGAGGGCAAGGCAGTTCGAGTTGTCTCAATGCCGTCGACTGAGCGCTTTGATGCCCAGTCTGCAGAATACAAAGAGTCGGTATTGCCGGCTGCAGTTACAGCGCGTGTTGCGGTTGAAGCTGGGCAGGCCGATTTCTGGTATAAATATGTCGGCCTCAACGGTGCGATTGTAGGCATGAAGAGCTTCGGCGAGTCGGCTCCTGCCGGTGCACTGTTTGAGCACTTTGGCTTTACTGTGGACAACGTTAAAGCCAAAGCTCTGGCGCTGGTTTAATCCAGTCAGTATGGTATAACAAGTGCCCCGATAGTTATCGGGGCATTTTTGTTTCTACCCGCCTTAAATTGGATATTGAATGAGCTATAGGGTCGCGATTAATGGTTATGGGCGCATTGGCCAGGCTGTGCTGCGCGCAATCTACGAACGTGGTCTCGAGAAGTACCTCGTTCCTGTAGCCATAAATGAGTTAGCGGATATCGAAACAGTCTCTTATTTGACGCGCTACGATACGACCCACGGGCGATTTCCCCGCGAGGTTAGCATCGCAGGCTCGCAACTGATCGTCGACGGCCAAGCGATCAGCGTGCTTCGTGAAGAGCGGGCCGATGCTTTGCCCTGGCGTGACTTGGGCGTTGATCTGCTATTTGAGTGCTCGGGCTCGTTTAGTGATCGTGAGACTGCCCAGCAGCACCTTGATTCCGGTGCTCAGCGTCTGCTTTTCTCACAACCGGCCCGTGCTGATGTAGACGCCACTATAATAGCAGGGCTGAACCAGGCGGATTTGAAACCGGAGCACAGAATTGTCTCAGCCGCCTCTTGTACCACCAATGCCATCATTCCTGTGCTGTCGCTCCTCAATGAGGCCTTCGGTATTGAACAGGGTGTCACCACAACCGTGCACTCGGCAATGAATGATCAACCAGTTATAGATTCATACCACAATACAGATCTGCGGTTAACACGCAGTGCACTACAGTCGATAATTCCGGTCGACACTAGCCTAGATAAAGGTATAGACCGCTTGCTACCGGAGCTGGCAGGTCGATTCAAATGTCTGCATCTACGCGTCCCCACAATCAACGTTTCGCTTATGGATATGTCCATCACCCTGAGTCGGAAAACTACAGAGGCAGAGGTGAATGCACTGCTTCGTGAAGCCTCAGGCACAACGTTGAAAGGCTATCTGGGTTACACCGAGGAGCCGCATGCATCCGTTGATTTTAACCGAGATCGGCACTCCTCAGTGGTCGACGCAACCCAAACGCGAGTGTCAGGTGGCCAACTGCTTAAGGTGATCTGTTGGTTCGACAATGAGTGGGGCTTTGCCAACCGTATGCTAGATGTTGCTGAGCGCTGGCTCGCACTACAACCTAATTCGAAATAACTATTGTTCTGGAGAGAGAAATGAATGTACGTCTGATGAAGGATCAGGATCTGAGTGGCAAACGAGTACTGATCCGTGAAGACCTGAACGTGCCTGTGAAAGATGGCAAGGTTACCTCGGATGCACGTATCCAAGCTTCGCTACCAACCATAAAGCTGGCGCTCGAGGGGGGCGCAGCTGTAATGCTTATGTCACACCTAGGACGCCCAACTGAAGGTGAATATGAAGAGCAGTACTCCTTGGCCCCTGTTGCTGCACATCTCACAGGCCTGCTGGGTGCGGAAGTTCGTCTGATCAAAGATTGGGTTGATGGTGGTTTTGAAGTGGCGGCTGGCGAGGTCGTTCTGCTTGAGAACGTGCGCTTTAACGCGGGTGAGAAGAAGGATAACGAAGAGTTGTCGCGCAAGATGGCGGCGCTCTGTGATATCTACGTAATGGATGCGTTCGGTACTGCGCACCGTGCGCAGGCATCCACCCACGGTGTCGCACGCTTTGCACCGATTGCGTGCGCAGGCCCACTACTTGCCAATGAACTCGAAGCTCTGGGTAAAGCCCTCGATAAACCGGCGCGCCCATTGGCTGCCATTGTTGGCGGCTCAAAAGTATCAACAAAGCTGGAGGTTCTTAACTCGCTGTCCGATAAGTGTGATCAACTCATCGTGGGGGGCGGTATAGCCAATACCTTCCTCGCTGCTGCAGGTAAGCCTGTGGGTAAGTCGCTGTACGAGGCGGATCTTTTGGATACAGCTAAAGCGCTGATGGCGAAGTGTGAGATTCCAATCCCAACCGATGTTGTTGTGGCTACCGCTTTTGCCGAGGATGCTGAGGCAGTGGTGAAGTCAGCAGACGAGGTGGCCGATGATGAGATGATTTTGGACATCGGTCCTGAGTCAGCAGCAAAACTGGCAACAATTTTGCAAAGTGCAGGTACGATCATCTGGAATGGCCCTGTAGGCGTGTTTGAGTTTGATCAGTTCGGTGAAGGTACTAAGACCCTGTCGATGGCGATTGCACAGAGCAGCGCGTTTTCGATTGCTGGCGGCGGTGATACTTTAGCAGCAGTAGACAAATATTCTATTGCGAACGATGTATCATACATTTCGACGGGTGGTGGTGCTTTCCTTGAGTTCGTAGAGGGTAAGGAGCTGCCGGCCGTCGCGATACTGCGTACCCGCTACGATAATTAAATGATACCAAGGCTAGGTGGCGACCATCTGCCTAGCCTGTTAGGAGACTTTATGGCTCTCATTTCCATGCGCCAACTGTTAGACCACGCCGCAGAGCATGGCTACGGTATTCCAGCCTTCAACGTTAATAACCTCGAACAGATGCGTGCCATAATGGAGGCCGCTGACCGCGCAGATGCACCGGTTATCGTGCAAGCCTCCGCTGGCGCGCGAAAGTACGCGGGCTCCAACTTCCTGCGTCACATGATTCTGGCAGCAATCGAGGAGTTTCCACACATCCCCGTTTGTATGCATCAGGACCACGGTACCAGCCCTGCAGTCTGCCAACGCTCAATTCAGCTCGGCTTCTCCTCAGTAATGATGGATGGCTCGCTGGGTGAAGATGGCAAGACACCAACGAGCTATGAATACAACGTTGATGTGACCCGCCGCACAGTAGATATGGCACACGCTTGTGGTGTCTCTGTTGAGGGTGAACTCGGTTGTTTAGGTTCACTTGAAACTGGTGAAGCGGGTGAAGAGGACGGCATCGGTGCTGAGGGTAAACTGACGCACGACCAGATGCTGACCGATCCTGAAGAGGCCGCGCAATTCGTTAAAGCAACGCAGGTCGATGCGCTGGCAATCGCAGTGGGTACCTCCCACGGCGCCTACAAGTTCACCCGCCCACCTACAGGTGACATCCTTGCTGTTGATCGCATTCGTGCTATCCACGAACGTATCCCAGGCACCCACCTGGTAATGCACGGCTCATCATCTGTACCACAGGAGTGGCTCAAGGTGATTAACGAGTTTGGCGGTGAAATCCCTGAGACTTACGGTGTTCCTGTTGAACAGCTAGTCGACGGTATCAAACATGGCGTGCGTAAGGTCAATATCGATACCGACCTGCGTCTGGCATCTACCGGCACTATCCGTCAGTTTATGGCAGAGAACCCAGCAGAGTTTGACCCGCGCAAGTACTTGGCTAAGACGATCAAAGCGATGTCTGATATCGCCTTCGCACGCTACGAAGCTTTCGGTACAGCAGGGAACGCTGGCAAGATCAAACCGATCTCGCTCGAAGCAATGACCACGCGCTACGACTCAGGTGAGCTGGACGCTAAGGTTAACTAAGCTTTGCCGTTTGAGGCGATTGGTCTGACGGCTAGTCGCAACCCGAAGCCAGGGTACTTCCCAGTACCCTGGCTTTTTTGCTTATGCGAGGTCGCCCCAGTGATAACTCCCCT
>Ga0209955_1000153_pt1 | contig 28133 bp, 20 predicted proteins | sample SalPonA_A_H2O_MG_FD_185716 | JGI IMG/M metagenome (GOLD analysis project Ga0209955, IMG submission 185716) | Water microbial communities from South San Francisco under conditions of wetland restoration - Salt Pond MetaG R2A_A_H2O_MG (SPAdes)... | ecosystem: Environmental > Aquatic > Non-marine... | reverse complement strand
GAAAGGAGACCATCCACATTTCGACAAGATGTTCTCCTTATTCACACTCCACGGACGGTTCGGCTCCACCAATACTAAATCCGCATGGTATCCCTCACGAATGAATCCACGTTCTTCAACACGGAATAGAATGGCCGGATTATGACACATCTTCTCTACCATTTTCTCAATCGAAAGTGTGCCGTCATGCACCTTTTCCATCATTGCAGGTAAAAAATGCTGAACCAGAGGACCACCCGATGGCGCACTCAAATAAGGGTTTTGTTTTTCCTCTAACGTGTGCGGGGCATGATCGGTCGCCAATACATCTAAGCGATCATCCAAAAGCGCCTTCCATAATCCATCTCTGTCGGCAGCACTTTTCACCGCTGGATTCCATTTAATCAAGCTTCCTTTGGTATCGTACTGGCTGTCATCAAACCACAAATGGTGCACACAAACTTCAGAAGTAATACGCTTCTTCTTCAGAGGAATTTTATTTGTAAAGAGGCCCGTCTCTATAGCCGTAGAGATATGGAAGACGTGCAATCTACTGTTGTATTTCTTCGCCAGATCCACAGCGGTTTTAGAGCTGAGGTAGCAGGCTTTTTCATCTCTAATCACCGGGTGCATACGCATCGGAATATCCTCACCGTATTGCTCCTTCGCCTTCGCAAGATTCGCCTTTATCGTAGCCTCGTCTTCACAATGGGTGATCAATTGGTGGTCAAGCTGAAAGATTCCTTCTAAAGTTTTCTGTTGATCTACAAGCATATTTCCAGTGGAAGAACCCATGAAAATCTTTATTCCAGAGACCGTACGCTTATCCACTCTTTTAAGCTCCTCGAGATTGTCGTTTGAGGCACCCATGTTGAAGCTGTAGTTTGCTAATGAAACTTGAGCAGCGCGAGCGTATTTCTTTTCTAACTCTTCGATGGTAGTTGCGGCAGGTTTGGTATTGGGCTGCTCCATGTACGAAGTGATACCACCGGCTACGGCAGCACGACTCTCTGAATAGATATCACCCTTGTGGGTAAGACCCGGTTCGCGGAAGTGAACTTGATCGTCAATAATCCCTGGAAGCAAATACTTGCCCTCGGCGTCAATGATGGTCACATTGCCGTTCTTCGGACCGATACTGGTATCAATCTTGGCGATACGTCCATTTTCAACAAGCACATCGCCTTCAAGAATCTCTCCTTCATTTACGATGCGTGCATTCTTAATCAAATATGACTTATGCATGTTTTGTTTTTTGATCAATTTCTTTTTCTAAAAAGACTCCTGATTTTCAGCTTGATAACACCAAAAATCGCCTCCTTAATAATGCCGCTAGACATCTTACTTTCACCTTCTGTGCGGTCGGTAAATATAACAGGTACCTCAACTAATTTCATGCCATTCTGCCAAACCTTAAACTTCATTTCAATCTGAAATGCGTAGCCGACAAAGTGTATTTTATTGAGGTTGATCGCCTCGAGAGTTTCTCTTCTGTAGCATTTGAATCCGGCGGTAGCATCTTGAACAGGCATACCTGTCACAAAACGAACATAAACACTTGCAAAGTAGCTCAGTAGCACCCTACTCATGGGCCAATTCACCACATTCACTCCAGTAACATAACGCGAGCCTATCGCCACATGTGCTCCTCCTTCACAAACCTTCAAAAGTTTAGGCAGGTCGTTTGGATCATGCGAAAAATCACAATCCATCTCAAAGAGGTAATCGTATGCCCGTGCTAAGCCCCACTTAAAGCCATGAATATAGGCTGTGCCTAATCCCAACTTTCCTTGGCGTTCTTCTAAAAAAATACGCCCCGGATATTCATCCATTTTTTCACGAACCGCATCTGCAGTGCCGTCTGGAGACCCATCGTCAACGATCAATACATCTGCCTGAATGGGCACGGACATGACCGTATCCAACATATGGTAAATGTTTTCAATTTCGTTGTAGGTAGGAATGATGACTAATGCTCTTGACATGCAGCAAATGTAGGAAAGAAACCACTAGATTAGTGGTATGAATACAGATGTGTACAGTAAGAAAATTTGGTGGAAAGTGGTGCTGATTGCATCAGGTGTTATCATTGGCGTCGTTTCCCTACTCTACACCGAAACCTTTTTGAAAGAACTACGGCTTGAAGAAGAGCGTAAAATTCGCGTCTGGGCTCAAGCGGTCGAAGCTGTTTTCAGTGCCAAGGACGAAGAGAATTTGGCATTTTACTCTGAGATTATTCAGAACAACAAAACCATACCGGTGCTTTTGACCGATGGTCAGGGAACTATTATTGCGCACCGCAACCTAGATGTACCGGAGGGCAACGAGGAAAAATTGGCTCGATTTCTAGAGCGAAAACTCGTCGAGTTCAAAGAAAGCGGACAAATGCTAGAAAACAGCTTTGGAGACGGCCAGACCAACTACCTCTACTACAAAGGTTCCACCTTACTGACCAAACTCAGGTACTACCCTCTTTTACTACTGGGCGTGATTTCCATTTATATGCTCATTAGCTATATGGCATTCTCTAATGCACGCAGGAGTGAGCAAAATAAGGTTTGGACGGGAATGGCAAAAGAGACTGCGCACCAGATCGGCACCCCATTGAGCGCCTTATTAGGATGGATTGCCTTTTTAAAAGAGCAATATCCCAAAGAGCTGGCTTTTGGAGAGATGGAGAAGGATATCGACCGATTATCGGCCATCACCGAAAGATTTAGTAAGATTGGGAGTCAGCCTGAATTGGCCAAACTAGATCTGACCGACACTTTAGAAAACACATTGACTTATTTGAGCAAACGCATGGGACGCAAGATTCAACTCGACATGGACCTTGAGCCCGGATTGCAGCGTTTACACAATGAGCAGTTAATGAGTTGGGTGATTGAAAACTTAGTCAAGAACGCTACAGACGCTCTTGAAGGAGAGGGGGTTATTACGGTAAGTGCAAAGAGCTTGAACTATGAAGTAATTATTCAAGTAAGGGATACTGGAAGAGGCATACCTTCCAAGCTTCAAAGAAAAATATTTTCACCCGGATTCACTACAAAAACAAGGGGTTGGGGACTTGGCTTGAGTTTAGCAAAGAGAATCATTTCAGAATACCACTCCGGCTCTATTGTTTTAGCGGAAAGTAATCCGGATAAAGGCACTACCTTTAAAATTGTATTGCCCTTAGCCTAATGATCCAAAGCTCACTTTATTTCCACATTCCTTACTGTAAACAAGCCTGCAGCTACTGTGATTTTCACTTCTCAACCAGTTTAAAAACGAAAGAAGATGTGTTGACTCAAATGCACGCAGAAATGAAAATGCGAGGACTGCGTACGCCTTGGAATTCACTTCAAGTGAAGAGTCTGTACTTTGGCGGAGGGACCCCAAGTATCTTAAGCACGGAGGAACTCGCGAAATTGATCAATAGTGCACGTCATTATTTCGCGTTAGCCAAGAAGCTCGAAGTAACTCTTGAGGCGAATCCCGACGACATCACGGCTGAGAAATTAGCGCAGTGGCACGAAGCCGGTATCAACCGACTAAGTGTTGGTATTCAAAGTTTTGATGATGCGGAACTAAAGGCATGTAATCGAGTACACGATAGCGCTGGGGCTCATAAAGCTCTAGAGCTGATCAAAGCTTCAAAAATTCAAAATTTCTCCATCGATTTGATCTATGGGATGGTCGGTTCAAGCCTCCAGAGCTGGTACGACAACCTTGCTATCGCAGCTCGATACAATCCAAATCACATTAGCTGTTACAGCCTAACAGTAGAGCCAAATACAGCGCTAGCACACCAAGTTAGTACAGGAAAGGTCTCACTACCGGACGAGGATGTGGTTCTAGCACAGTTTGAGTACTTAAGACAGTGGACCCATAAACACGGTTATGACCATTACGAGCTGTCCAACTTTTGTAAGCCTAATCAACACAGCGTGCACAACCGTCACTACTGGAGCTATGAACCTTATTTAGGAATTGGTCCAGGAGCACATAGCTTTGATGGAAAACATCGTTTTTGGAACGTAAGTAACAATAGCCGATACAGTAATAATGAGGCGCCGGAGGTTGAGGAATTGACTATCACTGAGCAAATAAACGAGCGCTTAATGGTTCGACTTCGAACTGCGGAAGGCTTTCGTTACCAACGTGATTTACCCAAAAACATCCCTATTACGATCAAGAATCAGCTATTGGGCAATGTAGAAGCAGCGATGAGTCGAGGCGATCTATTCCCGTTACCAGATGGCTACAAAATACTACCTGAAAAATGGATGCGCAGTGACCAGATCATTGCCAATCTTTTCTTAGAAGAATTATTATGATCGTTACACTTGAATTATCGTCGGAATCTTATCGAATTGACTTAACAAATCCTTTAGCTGATCTTAGCCTTTCTGTAGGTGATATTGCTCGCGCTTGGTACATCGATGCACCGCGTTTTGAACCGGTAGTGCTTGGAGATTGGACGGGCTCAGTAGCAGCAGGGAATGGTGTTAACTTCTTCAACGTTCATTTTAATCCACACGCCCATGGTACTCATACCGAAACCGCAGGGCACATCAGCTTAGAGCGCTATAGCGTTCACCAGCATTTTAAATCTCCCTTTGCTTTGATTGCTGTACTAACGCCAGAGTTTGGCGAGGAAAAAGTCTCTTTTGAGGCTTTTAAAAAGAGCTGGGATGATGCCGAGACACAAGGACTTTTGAAGGGGGTTACCGCGATTGCCGTACGCACCGATTGCTCATCTAAAATCCCTACTAGAAACTACAGCAATACGGACTGGCCTTATTTAGATGCTGAGATCGGAGCGTTCTTAAGAGGTCACGGCATCGACCACCTATTGATAGATCAACCTAGTGTTGACCAAGAAGAAGACGGAGGAGCTTTGGCTTGTCATAAGAGCTTTTGGGGACCGACACCGGAGCGAACCTTGCACCGAACCATTACAGAATTGGTACATATCCCCATGAATGTTCAAGACGGGCGCTACCTGCTCAATCTACAAGTAGCACCCCTCGAAAACGATGCAGCGCCTTCTAGGCCACTGCTCTATACATTGCTCTAATAGTTGCTTACGATTTTCTCGTACGAGCATCGACCGCTGCTAACGTAGCCATGTTCACGATTTCGCGAACAGAAGCACCTAGCTGCAATACATGTGCACTCTTTTTGGTACCGATCAGCATTGGGCCAATAGCTTCCGCTGCACCAAAACTCTGTAGCATTTTGTAGGTGATGTTTCCGGATGCTAGATTCGGGAAGATAAACACATTCGCACGGTGGCCAACAAGGTCCGAGAACGGGAAGCGCTCTTCGAGCAACTCTGGATTCAATGCAAAGTTGGCTTGTATTTCACCATCTACGATCAATTCCGGATGCTCCTTGCGCAAAATGGCACTGGCTTTGGCCATTTTCTTAGAATCAGGACCGTTGCTCGAGCCAAAGTTCGAGTAGCTCAATAACGCAACCTTAGGAGTGATATTCGTCCTTCTAACGGTATCTGCAACGTTCAATACCATTTGTACTAAATCCTCTACAGTAGGATCTAGATTGATCGTGGTATCGGCGAAGAACATAGGCCCGCGCTTGGTTAGCAAAATGTACATCCCCGCTGCTTTACGCATGCCTTCTTCCGTACCGATGGTACGTAGAATAGGACGAAGAGCTGTAGGATATTTCACCGTCAAACCGGCGATTAACGCATCGGCCTCGCCCTCTTTGACCATCATGTTCCCAAAGTAATCGCGCGTTTTGATCTTAGATCGACATTCGTCCAAGGTCCACCCACGACGACCTCTGATCTCGTGGAGTTTAGCGGCGTACTCTTCGCGCTTCGCTTTGTCTTTGATTACATCAACGATGGTTGCACCGGAGAGTTCCAACTGGAATTCTTCAATGATTTCATTGATTTTCTCCTCAGAACCCAGAAGTATAGGTTTCGCAACTCCATCGCTGAGCAGAATTTCTGCCGCCTTCAATATTCTGTATTGGTCTCCCTCGGTAAATACTACACGCTGTGGTTTACGTGCTGCATTTTCATTGAGTAGTCGGATGAATTTATCGTCTCTTCCCAATCGATCACTGAGCTCACGATTGTAGGCTTTCCAGTTGGTGATTGGCGCCTTTGCAACTCCACTCTCCATAGCCGCACGCGCGACAGCTGGAGCAACAGTGGTGATCAATCTTGGATCAAAAGGCTTTGGAATGATGTAGGTACGTCCAAAAGTAAGGTTACTCTCATCGTAGGCGAGGTTGACGAGCTCTGGCACTGGCTCCTTAGTCAATTCGGCAATAGCCCGTACCGCAGCCAATTTCATCTCCTCATTAATCTTTGTGGCGCGCACATCTAATGCACCGCGGAAAATGAATGGGAATCCAAGTACGTTATTCACTTGGTTTGGATTATCACTGCGTCCGGTGGCCATAATAATGTCCTCGCGAGCGTCCATAGCATCCTTGTAGTTGATCTCTGGATCTGGGTTCGCTAGCGCAAACACGATAGGATCAGGTGCCATAGATTTAACCATAGCTTTAGAAACAATTCCTCCTTTGGACAAGCCAACGAAAACATCTGCATTTTGCATTATCTCTTTGAGATCGGCAGGGATGTGATCCTTTGCAAAAATTGCTTTCTCTTCAGTGAGGTTGTCTCTAGAGGTTGTGATCAATCCCTTGGAATCACACATGAACAAGTTCTCTGGAGCGACTCCTAAAGAAAGGTAGAGCTTCGCACAAGAAATGGCAGATGCTCCAGCACCGTTGAACACCACTTTGACCTTATCAATATCCTTACCCGCAATATCCAATGCATTGATCAAAGCAGCTGCGGTAATGATTGCCGTACCGTGCTGATCATCGTGCATGATAGGAATATCCAGCTCTTCTTTCAAGCGCTTCTCGATGTAAAAACAATCTGGCGCTTTAATATCCTCGAGGTTGATCCCGCCAAAGGTTGGCGCTACTGCCTTTACCGTCTCAATGAATTTATCAGGATCGTTCGCGTCCAATTCTAAATCGAACACGTCGATGTCCGCAAAGATTTTGAAAAGCACTCCTTTTCCTTCCATCACGGGCTTAGATGCCTCTGGTCCAATATCGCCTAGACCTAGAACAGCAGTACCGTTCGTGATTACCGCAACTAGATTGCCCTTCGCAGTGTATTTGTACACATCTTCTGGGTTGGCAGCAATCTCTTTACAAGGTTCAGCAACTCCTGGCGAATACGCAATACTCAGATCGCGTTGAGAATTCGACGGCTTGGTAGGGATGACCTCGATTTTACCAGGCTTTGGCGCCTGATGGTAAGTAAGCGTGTCTTTTTTCTTGATTGGTCGTTGACTCATAATGAGTGAATATTAATACAAAAAGGTGTCGAACGGAAAGCGCGCTGCATGAATTTCTGCTGCTACGCGATACAAGGTTCTTCGCAATTCGTCTATGTTACTTTTATCCTGCGCACTAATGAAAACGGCACGTTCGCCGACTTTATTCATCCAAGTACGCTTCCAATGTTCTAAATCATACTGCTCTGGAGCCAATTCCGCCCCAACTTGAGCGTCAGCATCAGCGTTGGCATCGATATCTTCCACTGGCTCGACCTCGTCCAAAGTATAGGCATCTATCTTATTGAAGACCATAATGGTCGGTTTGTCCTGACTGTCGATCTCTTGTAAGATTTGATTCACACTTTCTATGTGGTCCATAAAGCTCGGGTGTGAAATATCTACCACATGCATGAGCACATCCGCCTCGCGAACCTCGTCCAAAGTAGATTTGAAGCTCTCTACGAGCTGGGTTGGCAACTTGCGTATGAATCCAACGGTATCTGTGAGAAGCAGTGGTAAGTTCTCGATATTGATCTTACGCACGGTCGTGTCCAACGTCGCAAAAAGCTTGTTTTCAGCCAACACATCCGTTTTACACAACAGATTAAGCAAGGTGCTTTTCCCTACGTTCGTGTATCCGACGAGCGCAACTCTCGAGAGTTTACCCCGGTTACTGCGCTGCGTGCTCATCTGAACATCAATCTTCACCAATTTCTTTTTCAGCAAAGCAATTTTCTGCTGGATGATACGGCGGTCGGTTTCTATTTGAGTTTCCCCGGGACCGCGCATACCAATACCCCCTTTTTGACGCTCGAGGTGTGTCCACATTCGGGTCAATCGAGGTAGTAAATACTGGTACTGGGCCAATTCCACCTGAGTTCGAGCATAAGAAGTTTGAGCGCGTGCAGCGAAAATATCCAAGATCAAATTCGTTCGATCCATGACCTTCACCTCCATCAGAGCCTCAATATTTTTCAGCTGCGACGGGGTCAATTCATCATCGAACACGATCATATCAATATTTTCGGCGTCCACATATCCCTTGATGTCCTCCATCTTACCACTACCTAAGAAGGTGCGTGGATCAGGCTTCGACAATTTCTGAGTAAACATATGCATGGTATCCGCGCCAGCAGTATCCGCCAAGAACCGCAATTCTTCGAGGTACTCACGAGATTTCTCTTCGTCCTGGTCCCTGTTGATGATACCCACTAGAACGCAACGTTCACGACCTACAGGCTTATGTTTCTTTAGCTCCAGCATAATTTACGGCCCTTTATTAGGCGCCTTGCAAAAACTCCGCCCATGGGAAGCGCAACAATATAGCCGCTAGACCCAAACCGAAGAACGCTACTACAGATTTTGCTTTTGCTTTATCATCTGCACCTCTTTTACTTTTCGCATTACCGATGGTAATAAGGACAGCGCCGATAATCATAGTCATCGGATGCTCTACGTATTTGAAACGAAGTGCACTATCTCCCATAAGAGTTCCCATATCGCTAAACATATCCATGTTGAAACCTACCAACATAATCAGACCAACGGTCACCTGCACGTGGGTAAGAATGAGGGTGATTTTATTCTGACGGATCAAACTTGGTGTAAAAGCTTTGTCCGATTTCCAAACGAGGAAATTTTGAACGAGTACGACAAGCATCAACAATAGCCATAAGAAAGGCATCCAGTGGTGAAGGTGTAATAATCCTGTATACATGATTTTCTATTTTAAACAAAGTTACAAAGGACCGCCGTAAGAGCACCCCTTCCAATCAAATCCTTGCATGCTCAAAGCGAATTGAGAACACTTTAAAGCATAAAAAACCCCGACACCACCACGGGCATCGGGGTTTTATACTATAATCTACTAATTTCTTAGCCTTGAATATCTAGGAATGTTTCCATGATACCTTCTTCAGTTTTCATGAAATGTACCAAGGCTTCATACACTGTTCCGTCTTCAGCAGTGAACTCACCATTGAAGTCGAACATCAAACCGTCCGTAGCACCTTCTATAGAAACGAAAGTACCGCTTACGGCTTCACCTGTTACATCCATTTTCAAAGAAGCAATGCCGTTATCAGCTTTCACTTCCAAATTTGCAGTCGCTTCACCCCTAGCAGCACCAGCTACTTTGAGGGTTTCACCGTTCAATTTCATCTTCATCACTTCACGACGAACTTCAGTCGTAGGAACTACTTCTGCAGTTTCTTCGTGACCGTGTCCATCACCGAGGATAGGTGCAATTACCAAACCTACCAAACAAGTAAGCTTAATCAAGATGTTCATAGAAGGACCAGAAGTATCTTTAAATGGATCACCTACTGTATCACCGGTAACTGCCGCCTTATGCGCTTCAGATCCTTTGTAGGTCATTTCACCATCAATCATAACTCCAGCTTCGAAAGATTTCTTAGCGTTATCCCAAGCACCACCAGCGTTGTTCTGGAAGATTGCCCAAAGAACACCACTTACAGCAACACCTGCCATGTAACCACCTAGCATTTCTGCTGCCTCTTGTCCGTTGTAACCAAATGCCATCGGCAAGAATGCTACTACTAGAGGGAAGATGATGGTCATCGCACCAGGAAGCATCATCTCACGAAGAGACGCTTGCGTAGAGATAGCGACACACTTGTCATATTCAGGCTCAGCTTTGTATTCCATGATTCCAGGAATATCTCTAAACTGACGACGTACTTCTTTTACCATTTCCATGGCTGCTTTACCCACTGCATTCATTGCCAAAGCAGAGAATACTACAGGCACCATACCCCCAACAAATAGCATAGCTAATACAGGAGCTTTAAAGATGTTGATACCGTCAATACCCGTGAAGGTTACGAACGCTGCGAAAAGTGCTAGCGCAGTCAATGCTGCAGAAGCAATAGCAAAACCTTTACCGATAGCGGCTGTAGTGTTACCTACAGAATCCAAGATATCCGTACGCTCACGTACTTCTTCTGGCAATTCGCTCATCTCTGCGATACCACCTGCGTTATCCGCGATAGGACCGAAAGCATCGATAGCCAACTGCATCGCAGTAGTTGCCATCATAGCTGAAGCTGCGATAGCCACACCATAGAATCCAGCGAATGCGTAAGAAGACCAGATCGCACCAGCAAACAATAAGATCGGAGCGAACGTAGAGATCATACCTACACCTAGACCAGCGATGATGTTTGTTGCAGCACCAGTGGCTGATTTTTGAACGATATCTAAAATTGGTTTTTTACCTAAACCAGTGTAGTACTCAGTGAAGTAAGAGATCAACGCACCTACTACCAAACCTACCAATACCGCACCGAATACAGCGTTGCTAGAAACTTCCTTGAAACCTTCGCCGAAGAACTTCATGCTCAATGTCTCTGGCAACAATAGTTTAATCAATACATAAGAACCGATCGCTGTCAATATAATAGATGCCCAGTTACCGATGTTCAATGCACGTTGTACATCATTTTCTTTAGCGCTATTATCCTTAATACGGATAAAGAACGTACCGATGATAGAGAAGATGATACCTACACCTGCAATCATCATTGGCAATAAGATAGGACCGTGGTTGTCCAAAAAGTTTCCGGTACTGATCAAGTTGTCGTTGATGACATAGTTACCCAATACCATTGATGCAAGTACTGTTGCTACATACGAACCGAACAAATCGGCACCCATACCTGCAACATCACCTACGTTATCACCTACGTTATCTGCAATAGTCGCAGGGTTACGTGGATCATCTTCAGGAATACCTGCTTCTACTTTACCTACAAGGTCAGCACCAACATCGGCAGCTTTAGTATAGATACCACCACCTACACGAGCGAACAAAGCGATAGACTCTGCACCCAATGAGAAACCAGCTAGGGCTTCTAGAACGATGGTCATTTCATTGTAGAATGTATCCTCACCTACGATGAACCAGTTGGTCAATACGATGAAAAGAACACCTAGACCGAATACAGCTAGACCAGCTACACCAAGTCCCATTACAGTTCCACCGCGGAAAGATACTTTCAACGCCTGAGGAAGAGAGCTACGAGCTGCTTGTGTCGTTCTCACGTTTGAATCTGTAGCGATACGCATACCGATGTTCCCAGCTACTGCAGAGAAGAATGCACCAATCACAAATGCTACTACGATGAACCAGTGTGTGGTTTCAACGATAGATGAAATTACGCCGAGTAAAACTCCAGCGATCACTACGAAAATTGCGAGAATACGATATTCCGCGTTCAAGAATGCCAATGCACCTTCCTTAATGTAGGCTGCAAGTTTTGACATTTTTTCTGTTCCTGTATCTTGTTTTACTACCCAGTTGCGTAGTACCAACATGTAGATCAGGCCAACGATACCGAAGATAGGTACCAAATAAAGCATGTTTTCCATTTTGTGTAAACTATGGTTTGATTTTAAACAATCAGCCCCTCCCGCGTTCACGGAAAGGGCTGCAAATATAAGTGATAGAGTCTTTACTCCGTAAGTAAGAGTTAATCGACTGGCTTATTTAACATACATCACCGATTTCACGGCGTCAATTACTTGACCTACTTGAGGTAAGAAAGCCTCGAGAAGCGTAGGACTGTAAGGCGCTGGAGTATCAGTAGTGGTGATACGCTTGATCGGTGCGTCGAGGTAATCAAATGCCTCCGCTTGTACCTTATATGTAATCTCAGTAGCGATAGAACCCAACGGCCAAGCTTCTTCTAGACATACAAGACGGTTGGTTTTCTTCACACTTTCGATAACTGTAGCGTAATCGATAGGACGAACCGTACGCAAATCGATGATTTCACATGAGATACCTTCTTTGGCAAGTGCATCAGCTGCTTCGTAAGCCACTTTGATAATCTTACCAAAGGACACGATAGTTACATCCGTTCCCTTGCGCTTGATATCCGCAACCCCGATTGGCAAAATGTATTCACCTTCAGGAACCTCTCCTTTATCTCCGTACATCTGCTCACTTTCCATGAAAATCACAGGATCATTGTCGCGGATAGCACTTTTCAAAAGCCCTTTTGCATCGTAAGGATTTGAAGGAACGACCACTTTAAGACCAGGACAGTTGGCGTACCAACTCTCAAATGCTTGAGAGTGTGTCGCTGCAAGCTGGCCTGCAGAAGCAGTAGGACCGCGGAACACGATTGGAACATTGATTTGACCACCAGACATCTGCTTCATCTTCGCAGCATTGTTGATGATTTGGTCAATTGCAACCATTGAGAAGTTGAACGTCATGAACTCTACTATAGGACGTAAACCGTTCATAGCTGCACCTGTGGAGATACCGGCAAAACCGAGCTCTGCAATAGGTGTATCAATAACGCGTTTCGGACCGAACTCGTCAAGCATTCCTTTAGACGCCTTGTAGGCACCGTTGTATTCCGCAACTTCTTCACCCATTAGGTAAATGTTCTCGTCGCGGCGCATTTCTTCACTCATGGCCTCGCATACGGCCTCTCTGAACTGAATCGTTTTCATAATAAAATATGTGTCAGGTCGGCAAATATAATATCCTTTGGGGAGGTATGGGATAAAATTGACCCCTTAAGAACCAAATTCCCTCTATTCGCCATTGTTCTTTCAATAAACCCCTTAAAACCCTAGAAAGTTTGCAACAAAAACAGAAGCACCCTAGATTTTCTTCAAAACTGCAAGGAAGATGTGCAAGTTGCTTGTGTATGTTATGCACGCATAGTAATTTGGTAGGCAACTATTGAAACCATTACATCATGGATATTCTCGTATGTATTAGTCATGTTCCCGATACGACAGCGAAGATCAACTTCACTGCGGACGGTAGCAGTTTAGACGCCGCTGGAGTTCAATTTGTAATCAACCCTTACGATGAGTTTGGTTTGACCAAAGCACTCCACATTAAAGAAGCGCAAGGCGGTTCCATCACCGTCTTAAATGTTGGAGGACCGGAAACAGAACCCACACTTCGCAAAGCTCTTGCGATCGGAGCAGATAAAGCAATACGCATCAACGCCACCCCTACGGACGCTATCACAGTAGCCCAAAACATCAAGAACCACATTTCGGCGAATGCGTATGATCTTATCATCTGCGGTCAGGAGAGCATTGATTACAACGGACAGCAGGTTCCTGCGATGCTCGCAGCGATGCTCCGCTATCCTTTTGTCAATGCTTGTGTGGGACTAGAATTGGACGGCAATACCGCTAAAACAAAGGCTGAGATCGACGGTGGACACGCTACCTATTCCAATGCACTTCCGATGGTTATCGGAGGTAAAAAAGGCTTGGTAGAAGAAAAAGACCTTCGCATTCCAAACATGCGTGGCATCATGTCTGCTCGTAGTAAGCCACTTGGCGTGGAAGAACCGGTGGCCGGTGCAGCTCCTACAAAATCGGCAACCTTTGAAAAACCTGCAGGAAAAGCTGCAGTGAAAATGGTAGCGCCAGATCAAATCGATGAGCTCGTACGATTGTTGAACGAAGAGGCGAAAGCCATTTAAACCGAAACATCATGTCAGTATTTGTATATGTAGAGGATTGGGACGGTGCTTTGAAAAAAGCCTCGTTTGAAGCAGTGAGTTACGCTAAAACTTGGGCAGATATGCTCGGATGCTCAGTAGTGGCTCTAGTTAGTGATTCCGCAACTGGTATCGACGCCCTAGGAAACTACGGCGCCGATCAAATCCGCACATTCTCCCCTGCTATCTCCGGCTTTGGTGTCGCAGAGCAAGTGAAATCTATGAGCGAAGGTGGTAGCGGCTTGGTCATTTCAGGTACCAATTTTGGTAAAACGATTGCCCCAGCTGTTGCCGCTTTATCAGGTGGAGGACTAAGTACCAACACTATAAGCACGCCATTGCAAACTGCACCATTGCAAGTAAAGCGCGGCGCATTTTCTTCGAAGGGTATTGAAACCATAGAAATACATTCCGAATTTCCGATCATCAGCTTCACGCCGAACAGTATTGGCATAGAAGAGCGCAGTGGCGCTGGCCAAATCTCGAGCGTTGCTGCACAGGGATCTGATTTGCTAGAATTGATCGAAAAATCAGTAACCACCGGTAAGATTGCTCTTCCAGAAGCTGATGTTGTTGTTAGCGCTGGACGCGGACTTAAAGGCCCTGAGAACTGGGGAATGGTAGAAGAACTTGCAGACGTCTTGGGCGCTGCTACGGCGTGCTCAAAACCTGTGAGTGACATCGGTTGGCGTCCGCACAGCGAACACGTGGGACAAACTGGTATCCAAGTCAACCCGAATCTGTATATTGCGATCGGAATTTCCGGCGCGATACAGCACCTTGCTGGTGTAAGTGCATCAAAGACCATTGTAGTAGTAAACACAGATGCTGAGGCCCCATTTTTTAAGGCCGCAGACTACGGAATTGTTGGTGATGCATTTGAAGTTGTCCCCAAATTGGTGGATGCTTTGCGCGCCTTCAAGGCCGCTCAATAATGCAAGAGATAGAAATAACTGTTAAAGGATTATCCTACAGTCAAGGTAAATCAGGAGCTTACGCACTTATCCTAGCCGAAAAGGAAGGAAAAGGTCGTAAGCTTCCTGTCGTTATAGGGGGCGCCGAAGCACAAAGTATCGCTGTGGCTATGGAAAAGTCGGTAGCACCACCTCGACCATTAACGCATGACACCTGGTTCAACATGCTTAAAGAGCTGGGAGCCGTCGTGGAAAAAGTACTCATCCATCGACTCGTCAATGGCGTATTCTTCGCCTCGATACACGCTATTACCAAAGAAGGCTCTTCATTGGTTTTTGATTCTAGACCTTCTGATGCAGTAGCACTTGCCGTACGTATACCATGTCCTATCTTTGCCACCGAACAAATTCTTGATGCTGCTGGAATCAGCGAACAAGAAGAAGCCGTTGGTGACGACTTGATGTCTGAAGAAGACGAGATAGAAGAAAACGCACCGGTAGAAACCATAGAAGAACTCGAAGCTCTTTTAGAAGAGGCTGTTGAAAACGAGGATTACGAACTTGCTGCAAGACTTCGTGACCGCATTGAAAAACTAAAATGATCCTACGCACACTTTTAGGAATTCTCGTCCTTACCGGAATTCTTTGGCTACTGAGCTCGCATAAAAGGGCCATCAACTGGTGGATGGTACTCAAAGGGCTTGGACTTCAGTTCCTACTTGCTGTTGCCGTACTTAAGGTACCTGGATTCTCCTGGGCCTTTGATAAATTTTCTATGGGTGCGGTTACGTTATTAGACTTCACCAAAGAAGGTTCTGAGTTTTTATTTGGTGGCTTGATCACCAATACGGAAAGCTTTGGTTACCTATTTGCCTTTCAAGTATTGCCGACCATCATCTTCTTCTCTGCACTCACTTCTTTACTATATTACTACGGCATTTTACAGCGCGTCGTGAAAGTGATGGCTTGGGTCATGCAGAAAACACTAAAGCTCTCGGGGGCGGAGTCTCTTGCTGCGGCTGGAAACATATTTATCGGTCAGACAGAAGCGCCGCTTCTTGTAAAGCCCTACATCAAAAACATGTCTAGATCCGAGCTATTGTGCTTGATGTCCGGTGGGATGGCTACGATTGCAGGAGGTGTCCTTGCAGCATATATCGGTTACCTCGGTGGAGCCACTGAAGCGGGTAAAATCTTTTTTGCAAAACACTTAATCACGGCTTCGATATTGAGCGCTCCAGCAGCCATTATCAGTGCGAAGATTCTTTTACCTGAAACGGAAGAAGTCGATGAAGTAGCAGAAATCAGTAGAAGGTCGATGGGTTCAAACGCGTTGGATGCCATATCTAACGGAACCACCGAAGGCGTTAAATTAGCGGTCAACGTTGGTGCCATGCTTCTTGTTTTTGTCGCCTTGGTCTACGGTGTGAACTATATTATGATCAACACCCTAGGGGAATGGACAGGCTTGAATACTTGGACACGTGAAGTAACTAACGGTCAGTTCGATGCATTCTCTCTTCAGTTCATATTAGGAGCGATTCTCAGTCCTATAGCTTGGATATTGGGAGTTCCGATCAGTGACCTGATGCTCGTTGGCCAATTATTAGGTGAGAAGACTATTCTTAATGAATTCTATGCCTACGTGAGCCTCACCGAGATGCGTGAGCAAGGACTATTCTCTTCAGAGCGTTCCGTAGTTTTAGTCACTTATATGCTTTGTGGCTTCGCAAACATTTCCAGTATAGGTATTCAGATCGGAGGGATCGGTGTACTAGCACCATCGCGTCGTAAAGAGCTCAGCGAATTGGGCGTAAAAGCACTGATCGCTGGTACGATGGCCTCTCTATACACTGCAGCTATTATAGGTCTATTGATCTAATCGCAGATGAGTACGGTTGCGAACTCCATAGATAAAGTCATCATCGGGGTCGATCCTGGAACCGTTGTTATGGGATACAGCGTAGTGCACATTGTCAAAGGTGAGATCAAGCCTGTCATACTCGATGTGCTCAAGTTCAACCCAAAGCTAGATCACTACACGAGACTCTCTCACATTTTTAATGAACTGAGCAAGGTTGTAGAATTGTATAAGCCCGACGAAATGGCTTTAGAAGCCCCTTTCTTTGGAAAAAACGTACAGTCCATGCTTAAGCTAGGGCGTGCCCAAGGCGTGTGCATGGCCACTGCTTTATCGAAACAAATTCCCGTCTTCGAGTACAGTCCGAGATTGATCAAACAGAGTATTGTAGGCAATGGAAACGCAAGCAAGGAACAAGTCAGCGGAATGCTTCAAAGTATGTACCCCGGCGTAGAGCACAAATACCTTGATGCATCAGATGCTCTTGCGGTGGCCGTTTGTCACCACAGCCAAACTACAGGGTTGCCTTCTCCAAAGCACGGCACAGGAAAACGCTCCTCGTCAAAGAATTCCGGCACTAAAGGGAAAGGCGGCTGGGACGCTTTTATTCAACAGAATCCAGACCGTCTGAAATAGCCGCAGCAATAGTTTGCAGCTCTTCGCTACTCAACTGTAATGGAGTATTGGCAAAGCTTAATTCGTGCTCAGCATCAATAGGAATGAGATGTAGATGGGCATGAGGTACTTCCATCCCTAAAACCATACTTCCCACACGTTTGCATGCTATAGTACGCTTTAAAGCCTTCGCTATGCGCTGTGAGAAGCGCATTAGCGACTGATAATCGGCTTCTGGTAATTCATAGAGTTCGTCAACCTCAATCTTTGGCACACATAGTGTGTGGCCCTTTTTCAAGGGTCGAATATCTAAGAATGCGATGTTGCGATCGTCCTCTGCAATCTTATAGCAAGGAATCTCGCCAGCGATGATTTTAGAAAAGATACTAGACATCGAACAGTACGAAACTTAAGCTACGGTAATTTCTAAAATCTCAAAGTTCATGATACCTCTAGGCACCTGAATTTCCGCGATTTCACCGACCTTCTTGCCTAGGAGACCCTTGCCTATTGGGCTGCTCACCGAGATTTTACTCTTTTTGATATCTGCCTCTTTTTCTGCAACCAAACTGTAAGACATCGTTGCCCCATTGGCAACGTTTTTCAGCTTGACTTTGGTCAGCACGCCGACCTTTGAAAGGTCAATATTTTCTTCGTCTAGAACGCGCGCTCCTGCCAGAGTATCTTCAAGCTTCGAAATTTTCATTTCAAGCATACCTTGAGCTTCTTTGGCCGCATCGTATTCAGCATTCTCACTCAAATCCCCCTTATCCCTTGCTTCAGCAATCTGATTAGAGATTTTAGAACGTTCCACACTCTTCATTTGCTCGAGTTCATCGCGCAACTTTTTGAGTCCTTCTCTGGTATAATAACTAACTGATGACATAACGTTTTAGATAGGCTTTTACTAAAAAAGAGAGGCCCAGCGGGCCCCTCTTGATAGTTCAAAGGTATAATATTTTCGAATTACAAGCTAATTCTTGCTCCAATTGAGTGGATGCCACTGAACGCACCTGTAGTCGCTCTGTAAGCGTAATCGATCGCAAAGCTGCCTTCATCACTTGTCGGTACATCAAAGCTAAATCCACCACAGAAACCAGTTACGGCAGTTGTATTGAAACCATCCGCGCGATTGTCTCTTGCTACATAGCCCACGCGTACTTGGAAGTACTCCTTGAGGCTGTATTGCAAACCTGCATGGTAGGTGTCCTTTTCAAAAGCGTTAGAACTGAAGTTCAAGGCCGCGGTCACTTTGCCATTTTCTAACAGCCAATCGTACGATCCACCAATGCTCAACTGAGTTGGTAATTCGAAGATTGCCGAACGGCTCTCAAACGTTTGTGAGTACGCTACACCATAAGTAGGTACAGGTAGCGTTACACCAAATCCGTCACCTTCATAGGTAATACCAGGTCCTACGTTACGCAATGTGATACCAAACTTGTAACGATCATCTTCACCGGTGCGGTACTGAACACCCGCATCGAAACATACACCGCTGGTGTTCAAGTTCGAAATAGTACTGCTGTACATTTTCACGTTAGCACCACCATAGATGTTCTCTGTAAACTGCTGCGCATAACCTAAGTTGATGATCAAACTCTGAGGAGAAATGGTTGCACCGGTTCCTTCCGGCTGGTCTTCTGTAGTTACTTCCCATTCGCCATAGTCAAAAGCACTAAGACCCATGGTCAATACACCAACATCACTGACGCGTTGTACTAACGTGGCGCTGTTCATTTGAATACCAGCTCCAACCAACCACTGAGTGTTGTTGAAGGTTACCTCTGTTTGTCCACCTGCTGCGATACCCGCGATGTTCACGAAAGTAGCATCCATACCAGAAGCTCCAGCAACGTTTACACCTCCCCAACCGGCTGAGCGCGCGAAAGGATTGATTAATAATTCCGAAGCACCTGCAGAACCCGCGCGTTGTGGGTTACCTGCGAATACTGTTGTTGTTACTGCTACCGAGAGGAGCGTTGTTATAATTGACTTCAATTTCATCTTTTTCACTTCTTAGAATGAGTTCAAATCCACCGGACGCAATGCTCCGAACCATTTCACGACCTTCTCACCTAAATCACCCGCATCCACATGAATGATGTATACACCAGATGCGATTGGCACATTGTAGGTATTTTTCAAATCCCATTCTAGGTAGGTCAAACTATTGTCTTTTCTCAATTGGCGAATGAGTGTTCCACTTGGAGTGAAGATGCTCACCGTACACACCTCTGGTAGGTTGGTGATCTTCACAATGTTGTCCAACTGAGAAGTCTCGTAAGAGCTAAATCCGTAGTACGGGTTAGGTACCACACGAATAGTCTCTAGTGCAGAACTACCCACTGAATCAACGTAAGTACCCACCGCAATGTTGCTCGTGTTGAATTGGAATTGTGGATTCCCCTCGTTCGGAGCATCAGCCAATTCTTCTTTCTTGTAGGCAGTGTTCACACGAATACGAACGCGCGTTTCTGTCGGAAGTTCTGTATATGGATCAAAGTCTAGACCTGGACGAAGTGTAGGAATACTCGTCCAACGACAAGCTCTCCAGAAGTTCGCCTTAGCGATATTTCCAAGACCACCTGTCTTCACGAGGTCTTCCATAATGTCCTTAAGTGGCCAATTGTTGATGTTATCACCTTGGTACGACAGATCTACTGTGCTACCACCGATAACATCTTCGTCCGCAAATACATAGATGTAATGTTGACCTCCGAATACATAACCGCCGTTCACATTGTTACCCGGTGGCAAGAATTCACGGTCAGTTGGATTCCACAACATGTCATTACCATTCTCTCCTGGCAACCAAGAGTTTTCACCGAATGCCATGTTCAAACGTTTTCCTGTCTCTACGTCAATCGCATATCCTGGGAAGTACGACCATCCTGGTGCAATACCCGGAGCACGCTTAAGGTTACCGTTCGCATCCAAAGTCCAAGATGTATCTTGACGCTGCGTCAACTTACGATCGCCGTGCTCACTCAAACCAGCTTCTTCCGCTAGTTCGAATACTGGAACACGCGTCCATTTCGTGTAATCCGAAGTGAATACTATGTCTACCGAGTGCAGATCATTTGCATCATTGAGGTTACGGCCGATAGAAACAGCAGGTCCCATACCGTAGTTGTTGAATCCGTTCACCACCGAGCGGTTGTTACCCGAGGCATACATGTAAGGTCCCCAAGTACCATCTACGATGTTCTCGAAGAAACCTTTCGCATCTCCATCCTGATCTGGATATAAGGTAGCAGGCTCCTCTGTTGGGAAGCTGTTCGTACCTGCAAGGATCCAGTTGTATGGAGTGTACGATTTATCATCACTGATACCCCTCCACCATTCTTTAGATGGGTCGTCGTAGATAATCTCTGAAGTGATCACACCGTTGTTATAGATGCCATCATCATCACCACCTGGAGACGATGCTTGTTGAACAGCAACTGAGAGTCCCAAAGATGGAATGATTTGCTCATTATAGAATGAGATCGTTGTATCTGATTCCGCCACAACTGCACCGGATTGATCAGTGATGCTCCAATTCGCCGTTTGGTTTGGCGCGTCGAATGTCAAGGTGTATTGACCCTTTTGAACTTTCAAAGGATCTACTACCTTAATCGCTACTGGTCCCATACCCCCCATGTAGGTTGGCTGTCCTGTAGCGTTGCCCTTTAAAATAGCTTCTACCTCTTCCGGAAGCAATTCCAATTCAGAACCACCGTTACCGACACCGTCTAAACGAGTAATCTCCGGTCCGTCACCGTATTCTGCAACTTGGATCGTACCACCTTTCTCCGAATCTACCTGGTGAGGGATAGCCGTGTAGGTCTTAATGTTACGACGACCTGCTAGGAAAGGAATTTTTTGTCCTCCTGGCGCAGTTGTTGGGTTGAATTCTTGGAACTGGTTTTGACCGTATGCAATCACTGTGAAGTAGTATTCACGATGATTGATCAATGAACGATCACCCGTTGCAAACTGGTCTTCAGTGATTTGGAACGAAGTAAATACCCCTTGGTTGTTGGTCGTCAGCGTCATGTCCTGAGGAACCAAAGCATTCAAGTCTGGATCTACTTCCCAGTTGATCAGCTGAGTGACGCCGTTTTTAATATCACTTTGCGCAACCATACGGCTCTGTGTAGGATCGTAGATATCAGAGATACTTACATCCTTATTCGCCAATTGGAAGATTTGGAATCCTTCGAATTTATAATCGAAGTAATCTGGATTTACGTTCAAGATAGAATCGCGATCGTCAGGGCTCACCGTGATTAGCGGATCACGCTCGCGGTAACTGAATCCGAGGTTGTTGCTCCCTGGACCGTACGTGAGTTGAAGAATGATCTCACGGTCGAGTTCTTGAAGTTCTACATCCGGTGCATCAGGACCGTTCAATACTTGGAAACAGTTATCAAATAATTTCTGCGCCTTATCATCAGCAATGATCACCTTCTCAACTGAAGCGAACAAATCGTTGTTGATCAAATCGCGCTCCCAAACTACACCAGTAGTTACGAAGTTCAGTGCACCTGGTGCCAACGAGAATGGACCTGCAGAGTGAAGACCACGTTTATCTTCGCGGTTTGCTGGTGATTCCCACCAATCTACTGGCTCATATGGAGGGTATGCTCCGGTAGTATCATACGACATACCTGGATACGCAAACCTTGTTGCTGTTCCGTTACCTGATGCAACGAAACCATCACCGTTACCTTGATCACCTGCACCTGAAGGCGTCTCGATGATCAACTCTGAACCGTTCTTCCAAAGTGCACGCATGTAGTTGTAGAAATGCGTAGCGTTATCTGGGTTACCTGAAATGTTCGATGCGGTGTTGTTGTAGTACATGAATTGGCTCATGATGATACGCTCATTCACACCTGTTGCCGGATCTTCAGGAACACAAAGACCTGTTTCTGGATCCTTAACACCATCCACACAACCGTCACGGTCGTTATCCTGTCCGTCGAAGTAATCTGCGAAAGGACCTTGGAAGAAGTCAAAACCTACCGCTGGTGGGTTCAAACCGTATCCTAATGGACCTTCATCATCCGTATCTGAGTTGTAACAGTACCCTAGACCACGTGCGATATCACAACCAATAATATCATCCACGTAGTTCCCTAAATCTGGATCAAACCAAGTAGAGAAGTACGTATTGGTCAAACGGAAGGTTGAGCGGTTGATAATACGATAGTTGTTGAACGTCATATTGTTCACCTCATCGTTGGTAGAGAAGGCGAAGGCCTGCGCACGGATTTCAAAACCTAAGGCACCTGCCTGCGATTCTGTGTGGACGTTACCACGGTCATTGTAGACCCACCAAATGGTTTGGTCACCGTAGAGAACGTCGGTCTCTTTATCACGACAATCGTATTCCTTGTCGATGTCGTAAGCAGGGTAATCTACGAGGTAGTCGTAAACCCCATCACCGTCGCGGTCCTTAAACGGAGCAAGCTGGTAAGGAAGCTCACCGTCTACACCGTTACCCGGCCACTCCTTAATACTCTGTGGGATTTGGCTTTCGTAACCTGGGAACAATTCAGCATCGTTACAGTTTGGATCATCCAAACATTCGAGCCATGCTTTGTGTACATCTACCTCTTCACGAAGTACAATCCAGTGACGGTCGTATTTATCACAAATCTCTTTGTTGGTCGAAGCAGTACCGTCCGTAGTCAGTGGACCCGGCCAGTAATCGTTACCCGCTTGACGGTAGGTCATCGCCGCCAATTTCAGCTGGTTACCTTCATCCACACCACCGAGCCACAGAGAACCAGCGAACATACTGTGCTTGTTCGACCCTTTTGGCACCTCGTAGCGTGCGGTGTTCAAATCCCACCACATATCACCACCACCAAGAATCGTAGCGCGAACGTTATTAATACTCAAATCGCTTTGAGCTTTAGAAGGCTGACACAATTCCTCTACAGTCTTGAACGAACCTGTGGTGTTCGCTGTACCTGTAGTTCCGGTGACATTCTGTACCTCGCGGGCAGAAAGCGGAAGTGTGAAAGCGGTTGAAAGTAAAAGGAGGGCTACTCTTTTCATATGCTAGTTTTCGAAACTTCTTAATTATAAACCTACGCGGAAACCTAGACGGAGACGACGCGGCAAACTGTACAGACCTGGATTCGCAAGACTCACATTGTATAGGTCTGCGAAAGATTGTGCGTTGGTCTGGAATTGGACGGCATTCTGACCTTGAGGCGAGCTCAAGTAACCATCATCATTAGGAGAACCCGTGAAGGAGTACACCCCTAGAATGTTCTGAGTGTTCAATGCGTTCAATACTTGCAAGTACACCTCGAAGTTGCTGAATGCTCCTTCTTTAAAGTTCCACACCTTGTTTGCTGTAGCATCCACACGGAAGCTCCAAGGCAAGCGAGAACCATTGATGTTACCTACGATAGGAGTTGCAGCATCTGTCAAACCAAAGGCCAATGAACGACGTGTGTACGGCGTACCTGAGTTCCCATTCAATACCAAGTTCACCCCCGCATTTTCAAAGATGCGTTTGCCGAACCATACAGGACCGTTGTACGCAGGACCTCCACCGTAGCGGTAATCCATGTTCATCACCACTTGGTGACGAGAATCATAGCTCAATGGGAGGATGTAGCGCAAGTTTGGCTGACCTGAACGCGCAATGTTTGCACCAGAGTTCGCACCAGAACCTGTACCATCAGCAAACTGTAGGGTGTAGTTGGCATTCAAACGAACATTACCCGTACGACGTAAATCATAAGCAATGGTATATCCTTTAACCGTACCGAAATCTAAGTTTCCGTATGCGATGTAGGTAATAGGATACGCCTCTGTGAAGCTCAATGTTTGCATCATATCACGCATCTCGCGGTAGAATGCACTGATTTTCAACGCAGAGTTCTCGTTCAATTTCTGACGGAAACCAATCTCGTAATCGGTAGTGCGTTGCGGTTTCAAATCTGGATTAGAAAGCAAGTTACCGTTGTCGCCGTTCTCCAACTGTAAGTAAGTGATCGGGTTCATTCGGTTCAGCCCCGGATCTGGACGTTGAACAAGGATATCGTAGTGCGCGAAGAATTCCGCTTCATCAGAAATAGGGAACTGGAACGAAACACGAGGAGAAACGGTCACCTGAGGTGCGTAATCCTTGAAGCTTTCGTTTGCCGTCACTGATAGTTTTTGCTCTTCCACACCTGGCTCCTTCAGGAATGGCTGAATACCACCACTGATATCAGCAATGTTCTTAGGATTCGCCTCTACTTCACCGTCAGCAGTGTACCAAGTGAATCCATCACGGTAACCTACGATAGACGAAGGGTTTTCTTGATCGTCCACATAGACCACAGCACTTTCGCTGATCCCCTCTGGAATGGTGTATCCTGCAAGTGCGGTAGCATCAAGGTCACCAACTGTATACGCTGGATAGAGTACGAATGGATCTGCTAAAACTGGTTGGTTGGCATCAAAGCGGTCTACACGAACACCAATGTTGAAGAAGAGGTCTTCAAAGGTGAATTGGTCCTGGATGTAACCTGCCATGTAGATAGGCTCGAAAGCCCCCACCATACGGTTGCTGTTTCCTTGCGCATCCGTGGAGAAGAAATCGTTCAAAGATGGGCGTGTGGATAGTTGGTTACCGAGGTAATCGAAACCGTAGTAGCTCACGTATTGCCCAGAACCGATGTTCAAGAGCTCATTCGCAGAGAACATATCTAAAGAGTACGTTTCTGGGTCGTAGCTATCAATATCTAACCAATCTGTTCCGTTGGGGTCCATGCCCAATTTTTCACGCAAATTGCGGTCAAAAGTTCTAGGCTTACCCGCGTCAAACAAACGTGGGTAACTCAACGTATCCTGGAATACATTGTTATTGTCGTACGAAGCGATTGGGTTGTTCAAATCAAGTTCGCGAATCGCATCGTTTTGCAACAAACGCATCAACGTCCAAAGACCTGTCGCGCCTAGGTTCCAAGAGCGGTCAAAGCGCTGCTCATATTCGAAACCAACAATGAGGGAGTGGTCCTTGATATCGAACGTAGAGGATGCAGTAATACGGAACTGATCGTTCAATAATTTACTGTAGCCTGACTGATTTGCACCAACGTTACCCCAAAGACCATAAACAGAAGAAGGTTGGTCACCGTTGAGAAGACCACCACCTGCACGAATGCTCTCAAGAGATACCGCATTATTAAAGATCAAACTCTCGTCAACAAAGTTGAAGAAGTTCGAAGTGTAGTTCGATAAAATCGGGTTGCGATCAGACGCTTGATAATCTACATCTACTGATTGCCATACCGCTTGAGTGTAGGCGTCCATAACTTTACCGTAGTTCGGATCATTTGGATTATTGATCGTATCCGAACCCAAAGTGTATAAAGGACGGTAGGTAGTTGTAAACTTACCGATGTGACCGTAATCAAAGAAATTCTCACCGTGACGTGCATCGCGAGAGATACGACGGTTACGGGTGAAGTCCATCTGTAAGGTATAGAAGGCGTTTCTGATGAGTGACGCAGAAGAATCTGAAGGGTTTCCAAAACGTTGTTGGAAACGAACGTAGGTAGACCAGTCTTCGGAGAACGACTCGGCGTTATTGGAGTAGTTCATCAATTCATTGAATCTACTGCCGTTGTTACCTCTGTTCATGTTGTAACGACCACCTATAGTCAACGTGGTTTTTTCTGAGGTAACGAATTTCAAGTTACCAGAAAAACGGAAAGCAGTACGCGCTACGTTTTCACGGTAGTTTTGAGTTACCAAATCATCAGCAGTCAAGAAGTCTGCTGCATTCAATACACCAAAACCAGATGAAGCTGGAACCAACGGGTTGGCTTGCAGTTGTGCCAATTTCTCGTCGTTTACTTTATATGTTGGAAGCGCACGTGGAGAGCCGTCTTTGTTGTATTGGAATTCCGAAGCAAGAAGGAATCCTACGATAGGCTGGCCTTTTTTACTCTTAATGATCGGTCCACCTAAAGTAAGAGCCCCTAGATTGTAGTGGTATTGATCGAATACTGAACTCGTCAAAATCTCGGAAGATCCGAAGTAGTAAGGTGCAGGTCCTTTAGTGGTAGTCGAAATCACACCACCGGTAACATCACCGTACTGTGCTGGAAGACCACCAGTGATAACCTCCGTCTGCAAAATCGCATCACGCGGAAGGTTTACATCACCACGAACCTTAACCCCATCAATGAATACTACGTTCGTAGAAGAACGTGCACCACGAACGTTGAAAGATCCACTACCATCTTGCTGAAATACACCCGCGGTGGTACCTACAATCTGGCTAAGGTTACGATACGGGAGGTTTTTAATCTCTTCTGAACTCACGATATCTGAAGTTTTACCGGTTTCAATCAACTCTTCTTGAGCCGTAACGGTTACCTCTTGGATCATGGTGCTTTCTACGGTCATGTCAAAATTGACCACCTTAGGCTTACCTGAATAAACGGTCACTCCATTGAGGTTGAAGTCCGCATATCCGATGAAATTACAGGTAAGGTTGTACACCCCCGCATTCACAGGGTTGATGTTGTACTTTCCATCAAAATCAGTCGTTCCTGTTGCAACAACCACATCCTTATCTTTCACGATAACGGTGGCAAATGGAATGACTTCGCCGGTACGCTTGTCCTTAACAGTTCCTTTTAATGAACCTGGACGTGTTTGACCGAAGCTGATCGCTACGAAAAGGGTCAAAACAAGCGTGAGTAATCTTTTAACCATATGTACTGGTTTTACGTTTGGGTTACAAGTTCGTAAATATAAGAAGTAGAGTTCGAGTAGCGGCATCTAAAAACAGCCTATCTTGCAGCGTATACACATAGATCTATTTAAGTTGATTATCAGAGCCTTAACCCTAGTTATTACCGCAACATTTACCCTTTTAAGTTGCAACACTACAACAGTGCAGTACGACATTCCTGAAGCATTCGTCGACGAAACGATCTATTTAAGCGATCCTTCGAGCTTCAATTTGACCGTCATTGGCGGCCAATTACTGCTCCCAAATGCCGGTCACAGCGGAATACTCCTTTACCGTAGATCCTACGACCAAGAATTCTATGATTTCGCTGCCTATGAAGCGGCCTGTCCCACACATTGGAGTGAAGGTTGCGGAACTCTTACCTCGAGTAACGGCGATTTATATTTCACCTGTGGTTGTGATGCTCATCAATACCAACTTTTGGACGGACAGAGCACCGATACCAGTTACATCTTGCCCATCAAGGAATACAACTGCCAATACGATGGCATCAACATTATTAGAATCTCGAACTAGACGAGCACCTGGTTTCAATGAAAAAAGCCCCGAATCACAGCTGTGGTTCGGGGCTTTTTGATACTGTAAAAGACGATGATCCTTACACGAAGGCGCTCTCTCCAGTGATGTCTAAACCTGTGATTAACAAGTGAATGTCATGGGTTCCTTCGTAGGTCACCACCGATTCAAGATTCATCATGTGACGCATGATCGAGAAATCTCCTGTAATCCCCATTCCACCTAACATTTGTCTTGCTTCACGGGCAATTTTCAAGGCGATCTCAACGTTGTTGCGCTTGGCCATAGAAATCTGTGCTGTGGTGGCGCGTCCCTCGTTTTTGAGTTGACCCAAACGCCAAGTGAGCAGCTGCGCTTTGGTAATCTCTGTGATCATTTCTGCCAATTTCTTTTGTTGCAATTGGAAGGCTGCGATTGGCTTACCGAACTGAATGCGCTCCTTGCTGTAGCGCAGGGCTGTATCGTAACAATCCATGGCAGCACCTAAAGCACCCCAAGCGATTCCAAATCGTGCACTGTCCAAACAGGAAAGTGGCGCACCTAGGCCATTGCGACCGGGGAGCAAGTTTTCTTTGGGTACTTTGACATTGTCAAAAACGAGTTCTCCTGTTGCTGAGGCGCGAAGTGACCATTTGTTATGTGTTTCTGGTGTTGTAAACCCTT
>Ga0209955_1000149_pt1 | contig 28694 bp, 56 predicted proteins | sample SalPonA_A_H2O_MG_FD_185716 | JGI IMG/M metagenome (GOLD analysis project Ga0209955, IMG submission 185716) | Water microbial communities from South San Francisco under conditions of wetland restoration - Salt Pond MetaG R2A_A_H2O_MG (SPAdes)... | ecosystem: Environmental > Aquatic > Non-marine... | reverse complement strand
TAAGAAGTCTATTCCTGCTGCTCAACTATTTTCTTCATTCATGGAAGAACGTAAGAACACTGGACGCATCTATCTGCAAAACGTTGACAACGCAAACGATCATGGTTCATTCCTACCAGAAGTTGCACCAATTAAACAATCAAATCTTTGTGCAGAAATTGACTTGCCAACTAAACCTTTGAATGATGTTAATGATCCTGATGGTGAAATTTCACTATGTACTCTAAGTGCTATTAACTGGGGTAACATTAAATCACCGGAAGATTTTGAAAAAGCGTGTACACTAGCTGTTCGTGGTTTGGATGCACTACTTTCTTACCAAAACTATCCTATCTTGGCTGCACAACTTTCTACTGAAAAGCGTCGTCCTATTGGTGTTGGTATTATTAACTTTGCTTATTGGTTGGCTAAACACGATTTATCTTACCAAGATATTACACCTGAAGGCTTGGAACTAATTGATGAATGGGCAGAAGCTTGGTCTTATTACCTAATTAAAGCGTCTGCAGACCTAGCTGCAGAACAAGGTGCTATCCCGGGTGTAGATGAAACTAAATATGGCCAAGGTATTACTCCTAACCAAACATACAAGAAAGATCTAGATGATCTAGTTAAACATAAAGAACGCATGGATTGGAAAGGTCTACGTAAGCAACTCAAACAAACTGGTATCCGCAACTCTACTTTGATGGCTCTTATGCCTTCAGAAACATCGGCGCAGATTGCAAACGCAACCAACGGTATTGAACCACCTCGTTCACTTATCTCAGTTAAGCAATCTAAGCATGGTGTCCTAAAACAAGTAGTTCCAGAGTTCCGCCGCCTTAAGAATAAGTATGATCTACTATGGGATCAAAAATCTCCAGAAGGTTACTTGAAGATTATGGCTGTATTGCAGAAATATATCGACCAAGGTATCTCTGTTAACACAAGCTACAATCCACAGTTCTTTGAAGATGAAAAGATTCCTATGAGTACGTTGTTGCAACATCTACTAATGTTCTATAAATATGGTGGCAAACAACTTTACTACTTTAATACCTTCGATGGCCAAGGTGAACTAGACGTCGATAAAATGACTGAAGAACCTCTTGCTCAAGGTGATATTGATGATGGAGAATGTGAATCTTGCAAGATTTAGGTTGACAGCAAGCACGAATCCAATTATTATATAAAAGCAATAAGAAATCAAAGGAATTAACATGAGCGTTTTCAACGTACAAAACCGTGCTGATCATACAACTGTTTCTTCATTTTTGGACCCCTCCGGGGGTCCTACTATTCAACGCTATGATACGTTGAAATATAAGCAGTTTGATCAATTAACAGATAAGCAATTGGGTTTCTTTTGGCGACCTGAAGAAGTAGATATCTATCAAGATGCTAAAGACTTTAAAAGTCTAACTGATCATGAACAGCATATTTTTACTTCTAATTTAAAACGCCAAATCCTACTTGATTCAGTACAAGGTCGTGCGCCAGCAGAAAGCTTTGGTTCTATCGTATCTTTGCCAGAATTAGAAAACTGGATTATTACATGGACTTTTTCTGAAACAATTCATAGCCGTTCTTACACGCATATCATTCGTAATATCTATTCTAATCCATCTAAAATCTTTGATGAAATGTTAGATATTAAAGAGATTGTAAGTTGTGCAGATTCTATTTCAGAGTATTATGATCGCTTAATTGAACTATCAGGATACTATAATCTACTAGGTGAAGGTACTCATACAGTTAATGGTAAAGAAATTGTAGTAGATTTATATGAACTTAAGAAACTTCTATATCTTACGCTGATGAGTGTTAACATTCTCGAAGGTGTTCGTTTTTATGTTTCGTTTGCATGTTCATGGGCGTTTGCAGAACTTAAGAAGATGGAAGGTAATGCTAAAATCATTAAGCTAATTGCTCGTGACGAAAACGTACACCTTGCTTCTACTCAAATGATGCTTAAACTTCTTCGTAAAGAAGATCCTGATTTTGAGAAAATTGCTCAAGAAACTGAAGAACAATGTGTACAAATGTTTGTTGACGCTGTAGATCAGGAAAAGACATGGGCTGAATATCTATTTAAAGACGGTTCTATGATTGGTCTAAATACTCAATTACTAAGTGAATATATTGAGTTTATTGCTACTAAGCGTATGACTAATGTTAAATTAGACTCTCCATACAATGTTAAAAATAACCCACTTCCTTGGACTCAAAAATGGATTTCTGGTGGCGAAGTACAGGTTGCTCCGCAAGAAACAGAAATTACTTCGTACGTTCAAGGTGGTACTAAACAAGACGTGTCACAAGATACATTTAAAGGATTCTCTCTATGATTAAAATTTATGGCAAACCAAACTGTGGCCAATGCGTTGAAGCAAAAAACATTTGTGAATCGCGTGGTCTAGATTATCAATATCTTTCTTTAGGACAAGATTACTCTAAAGAAGAACTTTTAGATATGTTTCCGGGAGCTCGTCAGGTTCCACAAATTGTTGTAGGTGAAACTAAAGTCGGTGATATCACGGCATTTAAAAAACATATCATACAGTAACAACAAATGCGTACTTATATTATGAACCAACTTGAGAATGCTTTTTTCAGCGCTTTTAGAAAAAAGGAAACAAAAATGGAAAAAATTAAAAAGGGCATTTGGTTCACACTCGGTATTATATTGCTAGGTGTCGCATATCTAGGAGTTATTTTACCAGGTCTGCCGTGGAGTACGCCTGTACTTGGTGCTGCATTTTGCTTTGCTAAGTCCAGTGACAAATTCCATAGCTGGATTATGAACCATCCAAAATTTGGTCCTTTTATTATTAATTGGTCTACATATAGAGTGTATCCAACGTATGCTAAATTCTTTATGGTAATTGTAATGTTATCATCGTTAGGCGTTATTTGGTATACTACTGGTAATTTAAAAGCTATACTTTGGACCGGCGGTATGATGGCTTTGATTGTTATTTGGGCATCACGTTATCCTGGATCTAGAGAAGAAGCTGAACGCCGTATTAAAGCTGGCGAAAAAATTGGTTGGTTAAAGTAAATAAATAAAATCAACAACACCCTCCAAGCCTCTTAACAATGCTCACCCCGGAGGGTTACTCTATAAAATGCAATTGATGACGGAGATATAATGTCAAAACGTATCCTTATCACAGGTGGAGCAGGCTTCATTGCCCACCATCTAATTAATCAAGTTCTAAAGCGAACAGACTGGGAAATTGTTACTATTGATCGTCTAGACTATAGTGGCAATCTTAATCGTCTACACGACCTCTTACAAGAACGTACTCCAGAAGAGCGCAAACGCTTACGTACAATCTATCACGATCTAAAAGCAGAATTCAATCCTATGTTGATTGCCGACATTGGTCCGGTTGATATTGTAGCACACCTTGCTGCTGGCTCGCATGTAGATCGTTCTATTGATTTTCCAATGGAATTTGTAATGGATAACGTTGTTGGCACTTGCAACATTCTAGAATTTGCTCGTAAGCAACCTAATCTAGAACGTTTCCTTTATTTCTCAACTGACGAAGTATTCGGACCTGCGCCTGTGGGAGTAAAATACGATGAGTACGATCGTTATAATTCTACTAATCCTTATTCTGCTTCTAAGGCCGGTGGAGAAGAACTTGCAGTTGCTTATCAAAATACTTATGATATGCCAATCTATATTACGCATACGATGAACGTATTTGGTGAACGTCAACATCCAGAAAAATACATTCCTATGTGTATTCGTAAGATTCGTGATGGCGAAGTTGTTACAATCCATTCCGATGAAAGTAAAACAATTCCGGGTTCACGTCATTACATTCATGCTGAAGATGTTGCAGATGCTACTCTATTCCTACTCGAGCATGAAGATACATTGAATATTGAAAACAATACGGGCATCAAATGTCCTAAATTCAATATTTGTGGCGCGACAGAACTTAATAATCTAGAATTGGCTCAAATGATTGCCGATGCCCAAGGTAAAGAATTGAAATATGAGTTTGTAGATTTCCATAGTTCTCGACCAGGTCATGATCTTCGTTATGCACTTAGTGGTGAACGTATGAAGAAAATGGGATGGGAACCGAAACCAGTTCATGAGCGTGTAAAAGATGTCGTTGAATGGACTCTAGCAAATAGAAGGTGGCTCGACGTATGATGTTAGAACAATTTGAAGAACTTATTGATAGAGAATATCAAGCACAACTTAACGCTAATACAGATATAAATGAACATATTTACGATCTTTATCAATTAGCATGCGACTGTAAACATGTTACTGAATTTGGTAGTCGTTATGGATCAAGTACGAGGGCCTTTCTTAAGGCCCCAGTTACCCTTAGAGCTTATGACCTAGAATTACATAAGCCTCTTATGGATTTGTTTCAAATGGCTCAATCAGTTGGTAAAGATGTTAAGTATGAGCAAGGTAATACACTTGAAATTGCTGTTGAATCAACTGATATGCTTTTTATTGATACTTGGCATACACAACAGCAATTACGAGCTGAACTAGAACGACACGGTAACATTGCACGCAAATATATGGTATTTCATGATACACATACGTACGGTGTTCGTGATGAATTGCTAGACTGGTCATCTAACCCAGATCGTTCAGCGGTACCTCATCAAGGTTTGTTGCCGGCTGTTATTGATTTTGTGATTGCTAATCCTCAATGGAGATTTAAAAAGCACAAGACAAATAATAATGGACTTACTATTTTAGAGAGAGTATCATGAGTTTCTTGCAAACTATTGAACATGAATATATAAATGCAATAAATACATTTTCTAATATAAATGAACATATTGACGAACTGTATTCACTTGCTATGGACTGTGAAAGTGTTAGTGAGTTAGTTAGAAGACCTACTCCTAGCACTATTGCCTTTCTAAAATCTAACGCCAAGTTTAATTCATACAATCCTATAATTCATGATTTTAACTGGGAACACAACATTATTTTAAGGTATAGAGAGCTGTTTGGAATGGCTCAAAAAACTGGTAAAGATGTAACGTTGCATGAAGTTAATCCAAATAATCAACAAGCTATAGACATGGAGCCTGCTGATTTAATGTTCTTTGCACCATGGTGTTCGAACCAAGTTTTGTCACAAGTTCTTAATAGAAATGGTATGAATGCTAAGAAATTTCTAGTTTTTCATAACACGCACGTTTATGGCGTTATTGATGAAAAGATAGATTGGCAATCATTTGCTAACACTAAACATTTACCTAACGAAGGTATTATTCAACCTATTGTTCATTTTGTAATGAATAATCCTTGTTGGAAATTTAAAACTTTTAAAAGCAACAATAATGGTCTTATTGTATTGGAGAGAACACCATGAGAGTAGTAGATTGTTTTCCGTTTTTTGCACCATACGGAGAAGAAATTCTATATCTACGCGTGAATTTGTTGAAAGACGTAGTAGATAATTTTATCATCGTTGAATCAAATAAAACACACAACGGTAAACCGGTCGAGCGTAAATTTTTAGAAATTGCGCAAAAGCAAGGTCTGCCTATGGAAAAAATTATCTACATTGAGCATGATATTCCAGAGACAGAAGATCTAGAAATTACTAAATTAGATCGAATGAATGCTGGTGAACAAAATGCTAATAACCTAGATTCATTGTATTCTCGTGTACGCGAACGTTTACAAAAAGACGCCGTAATGCAGGCTCTAGACCAGTTTGATGATAATGATGTATTCCTATATGGAGATGCAGACGAAATTATTAAACCACAAAACGTTCGTTGGGTTGCTGAAATGGCTCGAGCGCACCAGCATGTTACTCTAAAAATTCCATTGGTATATCTACAAGGTCGTGCAGATTTGCGTGTATATCAAAGAGATGATAGAGGTCCTGCTATGTGGTGGAGAGGCATGTTCTTCGCTACCAAGGCTCAACTCAAAAAGTTCTCTGTTAATAGAATTCGTTGTGGCGCCACTCCACTACCAGTTAAATGGCCTACTCAGGATAACGTAGTTATTCAAGATATGGGTTGGCATTTTGCATGGATGGGCGATCGCGATCAACGTAAAACAAAAGCAACTTCTTTTGCTCACGCTCATGATAATTTCGACTGGCTTGGAGAAGGTACACAGTTCAATGAATATTGGACTAAGCATAATAACGATCCTGTAGAAGGTGGTATTGCACCTGACGGTAATCCAAATCACTTCTTGATGCGTTATCCTATAGAAGAGTTGCCATCTTTACTATTAGAGACAGACTTTGTTCGTGAATTCTTAATGCCTGAAACTAAAATAACAGATGATTATCAGTTTAATCCTTGCGAATGTTTCTGGTGTAATAAACTAGAATATCCTCTTCTATATAATCTAGATGGTGATAAGTACTGGTTTGAAATTCCACGTTGTGGTACTGTAACTATCAAAGAATCATATCCTAATCGCAAAAAAGTATTTAGAACAGATGATGAATATGATGAAATTAAATCCAAACCAGCCGTGGTAATTAGTGATCCATTAGAAAGATTTATTTCTACACTTAATGCATATCTAACGCCAAAACAACGATACTATCATTACGGTAAAGATATGTTTGAAGCATTTAGTGTTGATCTGGATGAATGCACTAAAGAAGAAAAAGTTGAATTGTTCTTTAGAAATATTCACAAAATGGTTACTTTACATCAAGTGCATCACTTCCATCCACAAACTAGATTTATTGACACTAATAAGTTTAAGAAGTTTACTGTGGTAAAACGTGAAGAAATAAATTCTTTCTTTGGTACTCCTAAGCATATGAATGAAACTGTGAAAGATATTACCATTGAAGATTTATCACCTGAACAAATTGAGTTTGTTAAACGAATTTATAAGAGTGATTACGAGTTTATTAAAAAGCACGGGTAAACTATGCCTAAGACTAAAATAAATGAAAGATCATTTGAGCTCCTTCAACTAGAAATGAAGGAGCTCAACAAAGATCTCAATGCTATGATACAAGAAAACGACGCATTACGCAATCAAAATATGATGCTTCTGGATTCTCTGGAAGCATTAACTGAAGACCAAAGTTACTGGTCTGAAGATGCATTACGTACCGGTATCGTTTTTAGATTAAAAAACGTTTTAAATCAAATTAAGCAAAATAATGGTTGACACTTATTCTCATTAATGTATAATAGATTTATGCAATTAAGGAATGAGTAAATGAAAAAACTAATTGTTTCCACCATAGCTAGCACTGCACTCCTTGTTGGAGTTGTAGTACCGTTGCATGCACAGAACAGCGAATACTACTATTCTGAAGAAGAGCATAAGTGCTTAGCTATGAATATCTATTATGAGGCTCGTGGTAGTAATGTAGCTGATAAAGTAGCTGTTGCTGACGTAGTTCTCAATCGAGTAAATGATACTCGTTATCCTAATTCTATTTGCGAAGTAGTTCATCAAGGTGAGAAAAAACCATCTTGGAAAGATCCAAATAAGATGGTTATGGTTCGCAATCGTTGTCAGTTCTCTTGGTACTGTGATGGAAAAGCTGATAATCCACAAGATATGGATCGTTGGTACGAAGCTCAGGCATTGGCTTGGAATGTTCTTGACGGTAAATATCGTGGAATCACAGAAGGTGCAACGCACTATCATGCTACATATGTAGAGCCAAAATGGGCTTCATCTCTTCAATTGGTAGGTCGTATCGGTGCACATATTTTTTACCGTTGGGATTGACATTTCTTTCAAACAATGTTAGTATAATCTATATTAATCAAAAAGAGGATAAACTATGTCTGATGAACGTTATGTAGTAGTCACCGCAATTTCTCAACATCGTATGCGTTACTGTGTACCTGTAAGTGAACTGCAAAAACTCAACACAGATATTGATATTGCTAATAACCCAAAGATGCAAGTTGAATGGGCCAATGACTGTGTAACTATGGAAGATGTTGAAGAATTTTCTCAGCACTATATTGGTGAACAGATTATCGACACATTTATTGTAGATGAAGAACGTATGCTTCTAATGTTTGATCGCGATAACGATTACTTAGCTGATTGGCCGCGTGAACAAAAGATTGACAAAGTTCATAATTGGAAAGCATCTTGGAAAAAAGGTAAGTAATATGTACACACCAGATAGTTGGGCACTTGTAAAAATTAATGGTGCTGATCCGCATTACCGCATTTTTGGATCATGGTCAGGTGGATATTTAGATGGTGATTCTTGGAGACTCAATAGCGGAGTTACTAAGGTTACTGAAGATGAAACACATTATTTTTTTGAAGGATATAGCGGCTCAACTTATTGTTGTAATAAACTATCGTATGGTGTTAAATCACCTCATAATTTTGGAGTACTTGAATCCTACTGCGAGAAATCAAAAGATACAATGGAGTACTTCAAAGAAATGCCTGATATAATGAGTATAGATTGGATTATCTAGATGGAAAAATTCAACTTACTTGTAGCTGGTCATGGGTTTGTCGGTCAAGCACATGCTCAAGCTCTACAATGTTCTGAAACTGAAATAAATATCTATGATCCTGCAAAAGGATACATTAGATTCCCCGATAAGGTAGATGCAGCAATTATTGCAGTAGCTACACCTCAAGCAGAAGATGGTTCATGTTATATGGATAATGTCTTCGAAGTAATAGAAAAATGTCCACCTTCTATTCCAATTCTAATTAAAAGCACTATTAGTTTAGAAGGCTGGCGTGAAATACAAAGTAGATTTAGAAATAAAAATATTTCGTTTTCTCCAGAATATTTAAGAGCTGCACACGCTTTTAAAGATTTCGAAAAACAAACTAATATTCGTATTGGCGGTGGTGATGTTCTTTTTTGGCAAACATTCTTAGGAAAATATCTTGGTATTATTGTGCATCAAGAAGATCCTGAATGTTTGATTTTGGCTAAATACTTTCGTAACAGCTTTTTAGCTACAAAAGTTGCATTCTTCAACCAAATATACGATCTATGTAGAGAAGCTGGAGTTGATTCAATTGAAACATGTATATTGGTTGCTGAAGATGAAAGAATTGGAAGTAGTCATAGTATAATAAAACGCGAGCGCGGATTTGGTGGTCATTGTTTTCCAAAAGATACATCTGCCATTGTTAAAACAGCTGAGTTGTTTGGATACGATCTTTCAATTATTAAAGAAGCCATTGAATATAATGATAGGATTAGAAAATGAAAGTAGGTATTACATTTAGTACATTTGATCTTTTGCATGCTGGACATATTCAAATGTTGCGCGAAGCAAAAGAGCAATGTGATTATCTTATTTGTGGTTTGCAACTAGATCCTAGTGTAGATCGTCCAGAAAAGAATAAACCAGTTCAAACAATAGTAGAACGTTACACTCAGCTTGCAGGTGTAAAGTATGTCGATGAAATAATTCCTTATGCGACTGAAAAAGACGTTGAAGATATATTGACAATGTATCATATTGATGTTAGAATTTTAGGAGACGAATATAAAGAGAAAGATTTCACTGGTAAGGATATTTGCAAAAAGCGAGGAATACTGCTATACTTCAACAAGCGTGATCACAGATTCAGCAGTAGTGACTTGCGTAAACGTGTAGCAGAGAGGGAATCGTAATGGCTGACCGTATACCTTTAACTGACAAAGAAATGGTTGATATGCTTCACAAAATGGCCACAGAAGTAGCCAGCCGTGATAAGCTACTAAGAGATGATCTCAATCAAATTGCAGATCGTCTGCGTGATTTAACTGCTAAAGCTGAAATTCGTCGTCATTGGTGTGGTCATGAGTAGAAATAAATTCATATTCGATGTTGATGGTACACTAACTCCAAGTCGTGGAAAAATTGATCCAGACTTTAAAGCTTGGTTTAATACGTTCTGTTTGGTGAATGAAGTTTACTTAGTCTCGGGTAGTGATAAGTCTAAAACTGTAGAACAGATTACAGAACCAACATTTGATCTTTGTAAAAGAGTTTACAATTGTTCTGGCTCTGAAGTTTGGGAAGGCAAAAAACTAGTTCGAAAAAGAGAATGGAAGCCTAATCAAGAACTTATTCAACTATTAAAAGATTGCTTAGATAAAAGTGATTTTGCTTTAAGAACTGGTAATCATATAGAATACAGAACGGGTTGTTTAAACTTTTCTGTTGTAGGTAGAAATGCTACTTCTTTACAACGAAAAGAATATATTAAATATGATTCATTGTACAATGAAAGAAAATTAATAGCTAAACATATAAACTCACTTTATGATGATATTACTGCTACAGTTGGTGGCGAAACCGGAATAGACATTCATCCCGCTGGTTATGACAAAAGTCAAATTATGCTTGATTTTTGGATTGATGATAATGTTATATTCTTCGGTGATAAGATGGATCCGGATGGTAATGATTATCCGTTGAAGATAGCCAATTTGTCCGGTACAAACCATTACGTATCAGATTGGCGACACACGTGGGAGCTTTTGAGAGATTATGTATAACGAATATCATTTACTAGCCGTTGCCATTGTATTTACAATCGTTGGCATGAAATGGGTACCAGTTGAAAGAATTGTAAACGCGACTATTGACACTTTAATAAAAGAAGGATATATTAAGACTAAAGGCGAAGGTGATGAAATGATCCTTCTTAAACATTGGGAGAAATAATATGGAAGTATTCATTGGGCCATATCCTGAAGGCGAAGAACCTAGAGACGTTCGCATTAAAATAGAGAAACACGATACTTGGAATATGGATCATACTCTTGCTTTGTTGATTCTTCCAATGCTTAAGCAGCTCAAAGAAACCAAACAAGGCGCACCTCATGTTGATAATGAAGATGTACCTGAAGAACTTCGTATGCCTGATGGTTGGTACGAAGAAAAGTATTCTCGTAACGGAGAAACGGATCCTAACTTTTTTAAACGTTGGGATTGGGTAATGGACGAAATGATTTGGTCATTTGCACATGAAGTTGACGATGATTGGGAGGATCAATTCTATACCGAAGAAGGTATGTACGCTACAGTAAAAGAAATTAAATTTAAGGGTGTTGGTCCCGCTCAACTTCGTTTGTTCGAAGATGAAGATGGTTCAATGGAAGATTATGAATATTATGAAATGGAACGCTCAGAGAAAGCTTCTCATTTCGACAAAGAAGGTTACATTAACTATACAAAACGGATTGCAAATGGTTTTAGACTATTTGGAAAATACTACCAATCTTTATGGGATTAATAGGGAATTATATGAATAATAGAAAAAGTGATTTGATTGATATTTTCGCACCTTCAGCTAAACAAGATGATCGTGTCTATTCTCGTCCAGCACTAAATGTGCATGAACTTTATTTATCAGGTAATATCGAATCATCTGATAACTATATTGCTTGGTATGATATTATTCGCCACGCTACTGCAAACGATGTCATTAAAATTTATATTAACTCTTACGGTGGTGACATGTTTGCCGCTATTCAATTCCTACGAGTACTTAATGATTCACAAGCTACAGTTATTGTATCAGTAGAAGGTGCTTGTATGTCTGCGGCGACGATGATCTTCATGTGTGCAGATCAAATAGAAGTTTCAAACCATTCGATGTTTATGTTCCACAATTACTCTGGTGGTACTATTGGTAAAGGTGGTGAAATGTTCGAACAACTACGACATGAACGTGAATGGTCTGAAAAGTTGCTTCGTGAAGTATACACTGACTTCTTAACAGAAAAAGAAATCCAATCAATGCTAGATAATAAAGATCTTTGGATGGACGGAGATGAAGTAGTTAAACGACTTAACAAAAAAATCAAAAAAACTAAACGCAACGCTAAAGCGCAAGCAGCAGAGGAGTTTTTAGAAGAATGATAACGATATATGGTAAACCTTCTTGTGGATACTGTAATCAAGCAAAACAGCTTGTAAAGTCTATGAAGATGGAATACGAATATAAAGATATCTCTCTTAATCAATATCGTACGGAGCTCCTTGAGCGAGCTCCTCACGCTAAGACTGTTCCACAAATTTGGTGGGGTAATCGTTATATCGGCGGATACGATAAGCTAGTACGTGAAATAGAAGACACTGCCGGTGGTTACGGAGAATCAGGTTTTTAGAAAAAACTGTTGACATTACCTTTCGTTTTGATTAGAATAGTTCTATCAAATGTGGAGGATATATTATGACAATGCATATGATTAAAGGTGTTCAGGTTCATGGTTCTTCTAAAAAGAAGAAAAAGGCTAGTGCTCCAACTCAGTCTGACATGAAACGAATGGAAACAGAATGGCGTCAGTACAACAAGCGTATGCGTCAATCGCATAATCATAAAGCACAATTTGATACTCTTGAAGATTATATTGCATACACAAAAGGCCAGTATAAGCCTAAACGCAAAAAATCTGAGTTTAAGGAATACAAGCCATCTGGCACTTACACTCGTGAAACTAAGCACTATCCAAGTCTAAGTGCGATGGCTTCTCCTAACTCTTGCGCTAAAAAAGAAAGTATGCAATACACAGGTGATCTAATCGTTGGTATTGGTACTATGCATAAATCAAATGCTATACCTATTATGAGAGATACGGATCAAGCAAAAGAAATTGCTACAATGCGTAGAAATTAATTTACAAAGAGGGTTTACATCAGCCCTCTTTTAATTTATAATTTGTACATCTTAAATCAATTGGAATATTTGCTATGATCGAATCTGAATTCAAGCCAATGTTTACTCCATACGAAATGATGGAATTAGGTATCTTTGACGGTTCATATTATGGTGAAGGTACTGAAGTAACTCTTCGTGATTTTGAAAACCATCCTACGATAACCAAAACCAATCTATTCATGGAAGGTGCTTCTCAGCCCCTAGAAGTATGGCAGAAAGCTGGCTGGATTAAAGAACATGATCCTATGGGTTGGTTCCAATGGTATGTTAGATACTACCACGGTCGTCGTATCGAGGGCTACGATGAGTGGCAAATAAAGCGATGGAAATCATTTGTTGCCCGTCATGGTGCTCAAGTTCGTAAAAATGGCAATGGCGATATGACTAAACGTCGTAAGCAGCGTCAGGCACTTCTTCACTGGGGTGCTGATCCAATTCCAGATGTTGATGTTATAGATAAAGTCTCATACTTAAAAGGTCTTAAATAATGGATTTAAAATTTACTACAGCAGGTGAGTACGTACAAATGCAGGTTGATATTTCAAGTGAAGAAATCTATAAACGCGATTCAACGGGTAAAATACGTGTATGGTGGTATGATGTAGGTACTGATACTCAGGAGTGGGCATGGCGTATCAATTCTGGTATTAAAGACGGTAAGATCGTAACTTCTGAATGGAAGTATGTTGAGCAAAAGAATGTCGGTAAAACAAATGAAACATCTTTACAAGAACAGGCAAATCTTGAAGCTCACGCTGAAATGAAGAAAAAGCTAGAACGTGGTTACTTTTCTAAAATTGAAGACATCGATTCTTTTGAAAAGATTAAACCAATGCTCGCTGCTAAATACGAAGACGCTAAATTTGATTTTGAAAAGAATATATATTTCACTCAGCCTAAACTAGATGGTATTCGTTGTATTGCTCGTCGTGATGGCTTATGGTCTAGAGCAGGTAAAGAGATCATTGCAGTTCCTCATATCATGGACGATCTTAAAGAATTCTTTAAACTGTTTCCCGATGCAATTCTTGATGGTGAACTATACAATCACGATTTACGAGATGATTTCAATAAGATTACTTCTGTTGTTCGTAAAACAAAACCAAAATCATCTGATATTGAAGAAGCAAAATCTCTAGTACAATATCACGTGTACGACATGGTTCGTTCTGATGAAATTGCGTTCGGTGATCGTATTACTAAACTTTCAACTGAGCAATCATTTGGTGATTCTATCAAGATTGTAAAAACCAATCGTATTAACAATCAAGAAGAAATGGATAACTTCTATGGCGATTATTTACAAGATGGTTTTGAAGGACAAATGATCCGTTTAGATCAACGGTATCAACAAAATAAACGTTCTAAATCTCTATTAAAAAGAAAAGAATTTCTAACAGATGAATTTAAAGTAATTGGTGTTGAAGAGGGTAAGGGCAACTGGTCTGGTCATATTAAACGCTTTATTCTTGAGTTGCCTAATGGTACTCAGTTTGGTGCTGGTGTACGTGGTACTCAAGAAGTTATGAAAGCTTTGTTTGAAAGTAATGAATCACCTGACTGGGCAACACTACGTTACTTTACTCCAACACCTGACGGTATTCCACGTTTTCCAGTTGTAATTGACTGGGGCAAAGGTAAACGCGAAGACTAAGGAGAAATAATGGATACAAGAATTGCTGGTATTCTTGGAAAAGAACAAGTCCGACAAGCTACAACAGTAGAACTTATTGCAAGTGAAAACTTTGCTAGTGATGCTGTAATGGCTTTGTCTGGATCTATTTTTACTAATAAGTACGCCGAAGGCTATCCTGGAAAGCGTTACTATAATGGTTGTGAGCACATGGATGAAATTGAGCAATTGGCTATTGACCAGCTCAAAGAAATCTATGGATGTAATTTTGCTAATGTTCAGCCTCATTCTGGCGCTAACGCTAACTTGGCAGTGTTTAAAGCATTTCTAAAACCTCATGATATTGTACTTGGTATGGATCTTGCAAGTGGTGGCCATCTATCACACGGTTCAACTGCTAACGTATCAGGCCAATGGTTTGATGCACATTCATATGGAGTAAATGAAGAAGGTTTTCTAGATTACGATAAGATCCGAGATCAAGCAATGGATCTTAAACCAAAAATGATTGTGGCGGGCGCTTCAGCATATCCACGACAAATTAATTGGGCTAAGTTTAGAGAAATTGCTGATGAAGTAGATGCAATGCTTTTGGTAGATATGGCTCACTATGCAGGTCTTGTAGCTGGAGGTGTTTACGATAATCCAATGGAATATGCAGATGTTGTAACTTCTACTACTCATAAGACACTCCGTGGTCCTCGCGGTGGTATTATTATGTGGAACAATGAAGAGTATACAAGAAAGATCAATAGTGCTATATTCCCAGGTACGCAAGGTGGTCCTTTGATGCACATTATTGCAGCCAAGGCACAATCTTTCATTGAAGCAAATACACCTGAATTTAAACAATATGCTAGCAACGTAGTTAAGAATGCGCAAGCAATGACTGAAGTTTTTATGGAACACGGATTTGATGTTCTAACTGCTGGTACTGATAGTCATATTATTTTGCTAGATCTGAGTAAATCTAAATATTCAGGGCGAGAAGCTGCAGATCTGCTAGAATGGAATGGTATTACCGTTAACAAAAATGGTATTCCAAATGATCCTCGTAGCTTTGTAGAAACTTCTGGTATTCGTATTGGTACTGCTGCTGAAACTACACGAGGTCATGATGTAGCTTGGTTCCGTAATCTAGCTAAACAAATTGTAGCTATCTTGTCATAGACGATAAATATCCCTATTAGTTAATTGCTATGGGGATATTTTATGTGGCTTTACAATGGTGAAGAGTTTACAAGTGAAATGATTGGTGATTACGTAGGATTTGTTTATATCATCACAGATCTTACAAATGGTAAAAAATACGTTGGTAAGAAAACCCTCCAATCGAAGCGTAAGCTTCCACCTCTTAAAGGAAAGACCCGTCGAAGAACTAAGATAGTTGAGTCAGATTGGCAAACCTATTACGGTTCTTCTGATGAGGTCAAACAATTAGTAGAAGATAATGGCCCTGAATCGTTTAAACGTGAGATACTACATTTGTGTAAAAGCAAAGGTGAAATGTCTTACTTAGAATTAAAAGAACAAATGGACCGTGAAGTCTTGTTAAACGATGAATATTACAATGGAATCATCCAAGTAAAAATTCATAGAAACCATGTACGATCTCTCAAAAAGGATTTATAATGACTATTGAATACTGGTACAACGACACAATCGACAAGTACATGTTCAAATTTTGGTGCGAAACCGAAGATAACTATATGGGAATAGCTAACGAATCTATAGAAGGTGGATTGAAATCTTTGCAGAATAGATGGCCTGAAATGGAATTCGTAATCGAAGATCTTAAAAAAGTTGCATAAACCTGTTGACAATATTTTTAGATTGATTTATATTAGTATTATAAACAAACTGAGGAAATGCTATGATCATTGAACGTAAAAGTGTAATTTCTGGTGTGGTACGTCAGCGCAATATTCCTGTTAATCCACGTCACATAGCAGAATATGAAGCTGGTTATGGACCATTGTATCAGGTTGCTCCATACTTGAGTAGTGAAGATCGTGAATTCATTATATCTGGTATTACAGGTGATGAATGGCAGAACGCATTCTCTAAAGAAATTGCAAAGATTGTGCAGGATAAGTTCTAATGATAATTTTGTTTAATGGACCGCCTGGTTCAGGTAAAGATGCTGCAGCCGACTTTTTTAAGAAGTTTGGCTTTAAGCATTTATCTTTCAAGTATCAATTGTATCGCGAAGTAATTGAGCATTATGGTGTAGATCAAAAGTGGTTTATGTCGCGATATCATAATCGTGAATTGAAAGAAGTACCCGCTCATCTTTTAGATAATATGTCTTGCCGCGAAGCAATGATACATGTATCTGAAAATATCATCAAGCCTGCTAAAGGTAATGATTATTTTGGAAATCAAATTGCAAATGAAATAGATGTTAACAAAAATTACGCTATTTCAGATGGCGGATTTATTGAAGAGTTGTTCCCAGTAGTTGATAAGGTTGGCAAAGAAAACTTTGTTCTAGTACAACTTACTCGAAAAGGATGCGATTATTCTACTGATTCTAGACGGTATTTCCAAGGTAGTATGCATTACGAATACGTACTAGGTCATAGAACACCGATCGATACTAAGTATGTACTACCGCATACATTTGATGTTAAAATGTATCGTATCAACAACAATTCTTCTATTGAAGATTTTTATAACACACTAAACGATATTTACAAACGTGAATTCTTAAAGGAAATATATTATGCTTAACAAAGAAATTGTAACTAAAGCTCTACACGAGGGTGTTTGCACTGTTACTTTTACTAAAGTGAATGGTGATGAGCGTGTCATGAACTGCACACTGAATGCAGATAAAATGCCAAAAATGGAAGAGAAAGAAGGTGGCACTAAGAAAAAGCCAAATCCTGATGTACTTTCAGTTTGGGATGTAACTGCAAATGGTTGGCGCTCTTTCCGTTGGGATTCACTCAAATCATTTGAAGCAAACGGAGTTTAAATATGAGCTGTATTTATAAAGGTCAGGTAATCGAATCAGAACTATCTCAAAATTCAAAAGGTGGTACTGAGATGATGCGTCAACGTGTCATTGATAACGTTGATCCTGAACTTTTAAAAGACTTTGCTATTCATTTCTCTCGTCCTCGACAATTGAAAGACGACGTAATGAATATCTTATATTGTCACGACCTAGCTGAAGATCCTGAAAATCAGATTCTTCAAGATGGTGGATGGGAGCAATTCGATCATTTTGTTTTTGTCTCTCATTGGCAACGTGATATGTACATGATGTACTTTGGTATTCCATTTTCTAAATGCTCAGTAATTCCAAACGCAGTAGAGAAAAACTTCGAAGGTCCTAAAGATAAAACAGACGATACTATTCGTTTCATTTATCATACAACACCTCATCGCGGTTTAGAATTACTTGTTCCTGTTATTGATGCATTATCTAAAGAATACCCAAACATTCATCTTGATGTATATTCTTCATTTAATATCTATGGCTGGCCTGTGCGAGATGAACCATACAAAGTTCTATTCAAACAGATTGAAGATCATCCTAATATGACTTATCATGGCGCAGTGAGTAACGAGGAAGTTCTAGCAGCCCTTGATAAAGCAGACATTTTCTTGTATCCAAACATTTGGCGCGAGACATCTTGTATTGCAATGATTGAAGCTATTAAGAGTGGTGTACTTTGTATCCATCCTAATTATGCTGCTCTACCTGAAACTGCTGCTAATGCTACAATCATGTATGATATGCACGAAGATCGTACAATCCATGCTAACATTGCATACTCATATGCAAAACAAGTTTTGGAACAAGCGAAGGATCCAGAATTCTTTAAGCGATTTACATCGTCTGATCGTATGAGTTTGCCTAATACAAATATTCAATTGTTTGGACATACATGGAATAAGCTTTTAAGGGATTTGAAAGCTTAACACCGAGCTCCTTCGGGAGCTCTTTCTGTTGACATTATTGAGATTTTGGTGTAGTATAATAATACTAAATCAAACTTTAACATGGTAAAAAATTATGGCTATTTTAGTAGACTTCAACCAAGTAATGATTGCTTCGCTATTTGCAGGTATTGGTAATCATACAAACATGGAAATTGATGAAAACATTATTCGTCATATGTTTTTAAATTCAATTCGTTCTAATCGCAAAAAGTTCACTGATGAGTATGGTGAAATTGTAATTTGTGCCGACGGTAAAAATACTTGGCGTAAAGAAGCATATCCATATTACAAAGCAAATCGTAAAAAGTCTCGTGATGAGTCTGATTTGGATTGGGGCGCACTTTTTGATATTATGAACACTGTTCGTGATGAGCTGAGGGAATACTTTCCATACAAAGTAGTTCATATTGAACATTGTGAAGCCGATGATGTAATTGGTACTGTTATTCATGAATACGGTTCAGAGCTTAACATTGGTTCTGAAAAATTCTTAATTTTGTCAGCAGATAAAGATTACATTCAATTGCAAACATACGCAAATGTAGATCAATATGATCCTATTCGTAAGCGTTGGATTCGAAATGATAATCCAGTTAGCTATTTGAATGAACATATTCTAAAAGGTGATTCCGGCGATGGTGTTCCTAACATTTTGTCTCCAGACAATTGCTTAGCTATTGGTGAACGCCAAAAAGCAATGACTAAAAAGCGTTTGGAACTGTACTCAAAAGGTACTGATGAAATGGATGAAGAAACACTTCGTCGTTACTATCGAAATAAGATGATGATTGATCTAAAACAGGTTCCAGATAAATATAAAAAACTTATTCTCGAAGAATACTCTAAAGAAAAAGATATTGGACGCAAAGAGTTGTTCAATTTCTTTGTTAAAAAGAAACTAAAACACTTAATTACTGATATACAGGATTTTTAAAATGCGACTTTCTATTGCTGAGGTCATTAAAAAAGCCGGTGATTTCAAGTCTAAAAAAGACAAGGTTGAATGGCTACGTAAAAATGACTCACAACCTCTGAGAACTGTCATTAAAAACACATATGATAGCACAGTTGAATTTTTGATTCCGGATACTCCGCCTCCATGGAGTAAAAACGAATATGAGGATGAAGCAAAAACACTTTTGTTACGTGAAGCTCGTCGTCTAAAAATATTTGTTAAAGGTGGTGGTTATGATAATCTAAATCAGATCAAAAGAGAACAGCTGTTTATTAGTCTGCTCGAAGATATCGATAATGATGATGCTGAGTTGCTAGCAAATTATATGATATCGCAAAAACCTTTCAAAGGTTTGACTAAGAAAACTATTGTTGAAGCATTTCCAGATTTAATCGAAGGGCAATAAGAGAAAATTAAAATGAGTAAGAAACGTCACATCAAAAAATTCCGAGAAGCATGGGAAGATGATGAATGGGGTAAAAAGGACGAATATTCATACAAAAAGAAAGATAAGCGTCGTAAACAACAGCAAAGAAACCAACGCCGCGAAAAATTTTCTGAACGCTTTTACGACGAAAAATAATTGAAAAAAAGTGTTGACATTCCTTCTTGTTTTGATTAGAATAGATCTATCAAATGGAAACAAACAGGAAACTACATTATGAAAAACGTATCTAAGTTCGACAAAGCTACTCTTAACGCTCTCCGTTCTGAAATGCAGGCTGTACTTGATAAGTTCGGTGCTAATCTAGAGTTTGAAGTTGGTAGCATGCGTTTTAGCGATGCTGAAGTAGATATCAAAGTTAAAGCAAAAGTAAAAGGCGTGGTTACTCGTACTGACCGCATTCTCGAAGCTGCTGCTAAAAGCGAAGGTATCACTAAGTTTGTCAATGCTAAAGGTGATAAGCTTGTAGGCTACAACAGCCGTTCTTACAAGTATCCATTCATCTACGAAACTGCAAACGGCAAAAAATACAAGTGCGCTGCTTCACAGGCTCGTATGTTGTTTCTTTAATAAGAGGGCGCAAGCCCTCTTTTATTTTCTGAATTATGTAGGTATATTATGAAGTTAAGTGATAAAGTTATTTTAGTAGATGTTGATGGTGTCTTGCTGGATTGGGAATATGCTTTTACTCAATGGATGGCAAAACATAATTATGAAGTACAAGAAGGTATGGAATCAGATTACCATGTTGGTCGTCGATATGGATTGACTTCAATTGAAAAAGAACGTTTGGTTCGTATGTTTAACGAATCGGCTACTATTCGTAAACTACCTCCTTTGAGAGACGCTATTAAATATGTACGTAAATTACATGAAGAACATGGTTACGTATTTCATGTAATCAGTTCTTTGAGTAATGATGATTACGCTCAGCACCTTCGTACTAAAAATTTGATAGAAATGTTTGGTCCTACTGTATTTGAAAAGTACACCTATCTGGACACTGGCGCTGATAAAGACGAGGCTTTGGCTGTCTATAAAGACACGGGCTGTTTTTGGATAGAAGATAAACCAGAGAATGCCGTAGAAGGTCTCAGAGCAGGTTTGGTACCTATCCTTATGCATCACCATCATAACAACTATTTTGAGCATGGTGATGTGCAAATAGTTAAAAATTGGCAGCAAATCTACGAAACACTGATATAAATAAATTCAACGGATCGGGAATTCCTGAGATGTTACTTTTACAAGGAGCACACATGCCTCGTTACACATTTTTAAATACTGAAACAGAAGAACAGTATGATCTATACTTAAGTATGTCCGAACGTGAGACATACCTCCAAGAAAATCCTCATGTAAAACAACTCATCCTTGGAGCACCAGCTATTGGTGACTCGGTTCGTTTAGGTCTCCGTAAGCCAGACGATAGCTTTAGAGACGTTCTCAAAAATGTTAAACATCATCACAAAAAGGATAACATCAATACATGGTAAAAAATCTTGTAGCTGAGTATGTTATCTATTAAGGAGGTTTCATGGCAGCTAAACAGCGCAGACTATCCCGTAAAGAAAAGCGTAGACAAGAAAGAGACCAGGAGCATATGGTCGGTATTCTCAATCAAAAATTTGCAATGAGAAAAATTAATCCATTAACGCCTACTCAATCTGATCTATTCGAATCTTATCAACAAGGATACAATGTTGCGGCCATAGGAACAGCAGGTACAGGTAAAACAATGTGTGCTATGTATTTAGCACTTAACGATGTACTATCAAAAGGGGAATACGAAAAGGTCGTCGTTATTAGATCTGCCGTTCAAACACGCGAGCAAGGCTTTATGCCTGGCACTAAGCAACAAAAAGAAGCAGTATTCGAAGCGCCATATGCGGATATCACTAATGATTTATTTGGAAGAGGCGATGCATATCAAATCTTAAAATCCAAAGGTATGTTCGAATTTATGACTTCTTCTTTCGTAAGAGGATTAACTTTCGATAATTCAATCATTATTGTTGACGAATGTCAATCTATGACTTACCATGAACTAGATACAATTATCACAAGGGTAGGTGAATCATCAAAGATTATTTTCTGCGGTGATACACAGCAAGACGATCTAAAAACTTCCCGCAATAGGGCTGACGTTTCAGGATTAGCAGATTTCTTAAGAGTATTAGATAGTATCGATTTGTTTGATATTATTGAATTCGGCTTTGAGGATATTGTTCGTTCTGGATTAGTTAAGCAATATATTATTGCAAAGGAACAACTCAAGGTAGCATAAATAAGACTAAAAGAGAATGCCCTTCGGGGCATTCTTCAACTTAGGAGAAAATATGCCAGCAGTTTGTAGAGTAGGAGTTGATAGTCATATCGGTCACGCTTCTGTAACGCCTAATCCGTTTCATGCTTCATCATACACAAGTACACCACAAACTAAAGTAACAGTTGAAGGCTCGTTAGCCGTCGTAGTGGGTGGTTCTACTGGTTGCGGTGATGGCGCAGTTGGTGGATCAAGCAAAGTTAATATACAAGGTAGTCCCGTTCATCGAGTAGGAGATGGTACATCTGGTCATGGCTCTTGGTTGCCAAATGCAGCAGCTTCTGGATCTCCAAAGGTAATCGCTGGAGGTTAATATGCCAAAACCAGATTATGCCGATCTATTTCAACAAATTGCAGAAACAACAGATCCAGTCGAAAGAGCTGCATTGGTAGAATTGGCGTATGATTTTGAACCACCATATCCTTTGCCAGAAGACGAAACTATTGAAGATTATTTACTTACAGAAGATGAAATAGAATTATTTGGATATGTTCTAAATGATTATATAGAGAACGATCCAGGATATAACGAGAATGATGAGTTTATAAGTTATATCGGAATTTATTTCGATGATGATGGAAATATAACAGGAATTTACCCATGACCGTAACATTAAGAGAAGATAAAGGTAGCGCATTAACGTATGGAGAGATGGATGGAAATTTCCAGCATCTAGTTCCAACTGGTGCAGTATTTCATTTTGCCGCAGCAACAGCTCCAAGTGGATATTTGGTTTGCGATGGTTCAGCTATTTCAAGAACTGAATACGCAGATCTATTTGCTATTGTAGAAACAACTTATGGCGCTGGTAATGGCTCAACAACTTTTAATCTTCCTGATCTAAGAGGTGAATTCATTCGTGGTTTAGACGAAGGCCGTGGAGTAGATACTGGACGAACAATTGGTAGTTCACAAGCTGACGAATTAAAAAGCCACAGCCACAGTATTACGCGAGTTTCAACAGATGAATTTGGAATTACATCTGAAGCACGATTTGCAAGATCTGATTCATCATTGGCAAACTTTCCAGTTGAAACAGATCTAACAGGTGGTACGGAAACTCGACCACGTAACGTTGCTTTACTTCCTTGTATTAAATTTTAGTTTACAGAATATGCAACTTGTGATATAGTATACAGATTGTTACTAAAAAGGTTATATTATGTTTACCCATGTAGACCACGGTATTGAATTACCAAAGCTTACTCGTAAGACAACAGAAGAAGGTCGTAAGTATTTTACACCAGAAGGTAATGCTTATCCTTCTATTACTACCGTACTTTCTATTTTAGGCAAAGAAGCTATCATGGCATGGCGAGCTCGTGTAGGTGAAGAAGAAGCAAATAAAGTTTCTCGTCAAGCATCTACACGAGGTACAGCGGTTCATAAACTTGCAGAAGATTATGTGAATAATGAACCTGATTATAAAAAGAAGCATATGCCAGCAAACATTGCTACTTTTAATTCAATCAAACCAATTCTTGATGAAAAGCTTGATAATGTTTGGTTCCAAGAAGCATTTCTTTACAGTGATAAATTGAAATGTGCAGGACAGGTTGACTGTATAGGAGAGTGGGATGGTGTGCTTTCTATCATTGACTATAAAACATCCCGTCGTATAAAGAAAAAAGAAGATATTACAAATTACTTTATTCAAATGAGTTTTTATGCTGCGGCTTTTCTAGAAAGGACTGGTATAGCTATTAAGCAAGCTGTAGTTGTTATGGCTGTAGACGATAATGAACCACTTATTTTTAAAGTAAATACTTATGATTATCTAGAGCACTTTCTAGCAGTTCGTAAGAAGTATAAAGAAATAAATAATTTTTAGTTTAATACAATTAGGAAATTAAAAATGGATAGAGCACAACTCATCGAGCAACTCAAAAGACTACTAGCTAACACGGTAGCATTTGGTATTAAAGCTCAAAATTATCATTGGAATGTAACAGGACCAAACTTTGCACAATACCACGATTTCTTTGGTAGTTTGTATGAAGAAGTAAATGACTCAGTAGATAGTACTGCAGAAGAAATTCGTAAGCTCGGCGCTTTTGCACCAGGTTCGCTAGGTCGTTTTGTAGAACTTGGCGATATTCAAGATGAGACTTCTATTCCAGAAGCTCCTGTAATGTTTGCTCGTCTAGCCCAAGATAACGATAAAATTCTTTCAAACCTTTACACCGCACGTACTATCGCTGATGAAGTAAATGCTGCTGGTACACTTGATTACTTGGAGTCACGTATTGGCATCCATGAAAAACATGCTTGGATGCTAAAAAGTTTCATTTAACTGTTGACATTCATTTCAAAATTGTGTAGTATAGCATAGTAAATCGAAATGGAGAATACATTATGTACACTATTGAGCTTGACATTACTTCTGAGACTACTACAGAAATGGTTAATCAATTCGCCACAGAGCATGGCTGTACTTCAAAACTCTTAATGGAGTATGGTCCTGCTGGTGGCAATCCACTCTACCAATTTTCTTCTGAAAGCTTTGACTGTCTTGAAGAATTAGTGACACAATACTTCGGCGGAGAATTTGACTGCGAAGAAATTAAGACAATGATTTTGGAGGTGTGATATGAATGACACTATGATTGCATTTATTGAATATGAAGCAATGATGGCTGAAGATGAGCGCATTATTGAAATGGCGCAAATGCTTGAAGACGGATACGGTGAAGGCCTAGTAAAATGATACCACACACTCCGCAAGAAATTTCTGATTACAAAAGGGGATGGATGTCCAACATCCCCTATTCTCTTTCCGTTCATACTGATTTAAGAAGCCGCGCTATAGAATGGTGTAAGGCCCAATTAATGAAGCATGAATGGCATCACGTTAAGCACACTGAAGTTTACCACGACACTTTTTACTTTCAAAGTAATAAAGCTGCAAACGCGTTTGCTTATAACTTTAAGTTATAATATTATAACAAAATAATTTTAAATATTTTTAAAAAACTATTTACTTCTTCTGATTGGATACTTATAATAGATCTATCAAATGGAGGAACACATAATGCTTAACAAACTTATTGATTTCGGAACTAACCACGGCGACAAAATTGAGATTGGCCTGATGGTTGCTTTTTCTGCAATTGTTTTGAGTGGCATTGTAATGTTTATCAAAGACTCTAAGTAATAGGATTATATTATGACTAATGAAGAATTTGAAAAAAGCTTAAAAGATGCTGAAAAAATTGGTACACTTAAAGGTTGTGTACAGATTCTAATGGCTCGTTTAGAAGAAGTTAATTGTGGCACAGACCAGTATGGTCATGACACTGTGGCTTTTGTTAAATCGCATTTAGAAAAGGTAGGTGTTAAATTATGACGTATTTTGTAGATGATGCTTGTGTTAAATGCAAGTATACGGATTGTGTTGCTGTATGCCCTGTTGATTGTTTTTATGAAGGTGAAAACTTTTTGGCAATTAATCCAGACGAATGTATTGATTGTGGTGTCTGTGAGCCAGAGTGCCCAGCCGGTGCGATTAAGTCAGACTTGGATCCAAACGCAGAAAAGTGGGTAGAAATTAATCACAAATATAGTTTAATCTGGCCAAACATCACTGAGAAAAAAGATCCACTTCCAGATGCTGATGTATTCAATCCTGAGTATGGCTTTGAAGGCGATAAAACTGATATGCTGAGTGAGGAACCAGGCGATGGAGATTAATAAGATTATGAAAGCGTTCATCATAATTACTTTGTTCACTACAAACTTTATTTTGTTGGTGCATCAGCGTATAGAGTATGGTGAAGCAAGTGTATTCCTAATTTGCTCCGTGTTGATTTTGTTTCCTTTATTTTTCTTTGGTATCGAAGATATAATGAAAGAATTGAAGAAAAGACCAAAAAGGTATTGACATTGCTTTTTGTTTTGATTAGAATAGTACCATAAATTAATCAAATAAGGATACATTATGAAATACGATGTTAATGTTTTAGAAAGTATGATTGAAAATATGTCTGATAACATCGCAATGTTCCAGCGATTGGGCGTAGACAAAAACGAGGAAAAGATTGCGGATATGGTCAAGTACCGTCGTGGTCTAGCAGCTCTTGTTGAAAATGAAGGCGAGCCAATGAGTGGTGTTACAGTAGACTCTATGGTATATGCTGCGTCTTTGCCTGGTGCTGACACCTCTTGGTGGACTAAAGGAAGCTGATTATGAAAAACGATACGAGCTACCACGAATTAATGCTTGATATTAAAAATTGTCACAATGAAAAAGATCTTTTAAAGATAGTTAAGTTTATTGATTCTAACCGTAAAAGACTTAAACTTGATGATTATCAAATAGATAAGCTGGAAGCGGCAGGTCTTAAGCGTTACGAAGAAATTACTGTTGAACGTAATCATTTGATTAGAAATAGAAAGTAATGAGTGTTTCTTATTCTATAAATTACATGGGACCTATTTCACTAGATTGGTTTCGTGAACGTGGTTTGACTCATAAGGTTGAGCGGGTGGTTAATAGTGAAGTTATTCGTAATATGCTTAGGACTAGTTCATACTTTGATTACCCTAACATTGAGGTTGGCGATACCTACGAAATAGAGGAAGTTCATACTCACTATTGTGCTGGACGCATAGACATTCGTGATAATAGTAAAGAAGGGTATGATGGCTGGGATGAGTATGCACTTGCACCAATGCACGGTGAAGATTGGGGACTACTCGGCGAGTGGCTATGGGATTTAGAGACAACTGAAGTTTGGGATTACGATATGCTTATATCCATATTCGAAGCTGAAGTTCTTAATGGTAGAAAAATCCGATGGTGGAATGAGTTATAAGCTTATTCCACATTGTTCAAATAAAGTGGTGTGAAAAAATGAATCCAGGTAAACTAGCACAAGCAAGACGTTTCTACCATCATGTCTACAATGGTGGTACATTGAAGCCAGAAGACGTGTCTTACATGGTAGCGGCACTTGAAAAAGCACATAACGAAATTGAAATTGCTAAGAATGCTCTTATCGCGTTGAACTACCCAGAAAATCCTGATATACTTATAGTTGAATCTGCGTTAGAATCGTTGGAGTGATCTATGTTAGTATACACTGTAATAGCACACCGTGGTGGTGATGAACACTCTTACCTCGTAGGAGTTTATGATAATCCTGAAATGGCAACTCGATACGCTATCGCTGAGGAATATTGGCGTGGTGGCAAGTACGATTGTGACATTATCGAGTCGTATGTTAATGAGCAAGTTTATCCTGACTTCGGTGATGCTAATGAGAAGTACGATTACGTTGTCAGTGAGTGCTTACCTGATGGTGAGTTTGCCGAAGAGATTAACAAGCGAATGATTGATGAGGGTTTGATATGAGTGATGTATTTGAAAAAGGTTATCCTTCTTATGATGCTGTACACCGAGAAGAAACAATAGACAAAAATAAAATCTATTGGATCTGGGATAATGGTAATCAGTATCAAGTGAGTTGGTGTGACTACACTCAAAGTTGGTCAATGATTCAGAACAACAGTGGGAAAGCGATGTGATGTTTAATCAAATACTTCTTACATACTGTGTAATAATTATTCTTATGCTTGTATTAGGTGTGATGTATAGACTTATAACACATGGCAATCCGCCACAGTGGTTCCTGGTACTGTTTGGTGTATTATTAGTATCTGTACCCTTTGCACTTGCGGCTAAAGTTATACAAATGATATGGTGGTAGTATGATTACTGTATCGCAACGAAAAGCAAAGTTTGCTAACCTAAAACCTTATTGCCATTTTGCTAGAGAAGATGATTACATTGAAGTGACAGAATGGTCTAATGGTGAAGGCTATGATGTAACTATTCACAACGTAGATGGCATTAAGAATATCTCGTTGACGCTCGGTGAGTTCCAAGCACTAACAACTCTAATTAATTATGAAGGTGAGTGATGAAAGAAATAACAGATAAAGAATACGAACTATTCGAAAAACTTAAGAAGATATGGTTCCACGAAAAACCAGAATGGTCTCGTTCATTCTTCATATGTGGTTCAGGTGGTGAGATTGATAAACATGACCTGCCTGAGATTATTCTAGTGTGTCCTCACGCTGGCATAAACACAACTGCTATCTACCGTAAAGAGACGGTAGGACGGAGTGGACAGTGAGTGATAAGATTCCAAACAGTATTAAGAACCTACCGCTTGAGCAACTTCAAGAATTAGCATGGTCGTGGTACAAGACTATGTCTCAACTAGAGCGTGAACGTAAGTTCAGTGCAGTGAGTCGAGTAGAGGTAATCGGCAAAAATGGTCGAGAATACACTCGCTACTTTGACGATGAAGAATTTATGTACATTGATCTACAAGACGATGATAGAACATTAAAGGTCTTTATTAAAGACGTGTAGGGTAAAATAGGAAAGTACATTGATGGTGTTAAACGTAAGGCGTGGTAAGGTTCAGCGAGTACGTAGAAGACCACGCAACAGCATCCGACTCGGTCGGGGTATGGGTAAGAATCCCATTCAGTGTACTTTCTTATCGCCCTGGGACAAAGCGACTAACCATCGCCCTAACTATCAAGGGATATAGGACCCTATACGAGGTCGCTTAAGATACTGTGGTGGTATCGAGACCTACTGAGCGTAATAGGCGAGGTATAGGGGAGCACGATTGCGGCTCTTAAACAGGTGATAGTGGCGATAACTTATTGCGTCAGGGAGCATGGAAACATGAACGCAAGCAACCAGAAATGGTCGTGTCAGATGACGG
>Ga0209955_1000148_pt1 | contig 28706 bp, 21 predicted proteins | sample SalPonA_A_H2O_MG_FD_185716 | JGI IMG/M metagenome (GOLD analysis project Ga0209955, IMG submission 185716) | Water microbial communities from South San Francisco under conditions of wetland restoration - Salt Pond MetaG R2A_A_H2O_MG (SPAdes)... | ecosystem: Environmental > Aquatic > Non-marine... | reverse complement strand
TCTCGCGGCGTTCCTGCGCTTCTCGCGCCAGTCGACGCTGACGCTGTTTATTGGCTGCACCTTGCAGTCCAGCAATGAATTGTCCCACACAGTCTTCGACTTTCTGCGTTTTGGAGTCTTCCCAAACTCGCCGACCCTCAAAGGCGAGCTCGTCGATAGACAGGAACAGCCGTCCTGTGGGTTGGTTGACCTTGAGTTGATACACATACTTCCCGGCCGCCGCGTCGACCTGTTCTTACGGGGAGAACTCTCGATAGTGCTGTTTAAGTCGCTCCCGAAGTCGAAATCGTATGGCCTCACCATCGATGGTCACGACATTCATCATGACCGTACCTTCGTGCTTTCTCACAATCTCCCAATTCTGCTCTCGACAGTATTTATAAACGGTATTCAGAACCCTTAGTGCCCGACCAAAGGTTTGATCTGACACGCTCATCGCTGCACAGTCGACATTGATGGGTGAGAATAGGTTAAGGTCTCGTCGGTAGCCGCGTTTTTCATACACTCGACGTGTCTTTAGTACGTCGTCCTCATACTGTCTTATTCGATCGGGCACTCTGGTAGTTGGGGATGATGAAGAGCTCACGTCGTCGGCTCTGCGTTCAGGAATCTCGAGCAGTCGATCGGCGGTGTAACGCTCCAACGATAACTCTGGGATACGAGTGTGTTTACCGTTGGCTTGTCGGGACCAGTGTCCCGCTTTGGGTCGAGCAATATCAAACGCATCACATAGGGCTGCCAATTTTGAGGCGTCGCAGTTCCACCCTTGAGCCAGTCTAGATAGGGGGTGAGACCATACGGATTGATAGAGCTGTTCCCGAGTGAGCTGTTTCATAAGTTTGCCTCAGTGAGTTTTAAATGTTTCGCGAGCGAAACGCGAATTATGAACCCCACTGAAGTTAACCCGATTTAAGTGCCGGCTGAGAACATCTAGCACGGGTTAATGCGATCTAAATAACTGATTGAGCCCCTCGAGACAGGATGATTTACCACCAAACGAAGGATGGCGAATGTAATGAATCTCGCGTTGCGGGTAAACGCGCGAGAGCGCTTCGAACCCTTTGCGACCGACTGCGGCGAGTACATCTGGCTGATACCACCGAACGATCTCCGTTAGATAGCGAAGCCCCTCTTCACGCTCACTCGCTTTTGGGGTCCGATTAGACTGCGGGTTATCCATTTCATGGGGGTGGAACGGGAATGCGTTCCATAATAAGGGAGTCACCGACTGGATCGCGAGCGCCTCCCAGAGTATCGAGGCAGTATTCTCTGATTCCAATTTGCGAGTGCGGATCTCTCCACGTAAATCCCTAAACAACGCGTGAGAACCTCCCTCAAAGAGTGCACTGCTTGTGAAGGGTATGCCCGTTTGTCGCCCGCCTTTGTGACCAAGGGCTTCTCCTACCAACAAAAAACGGGGCGTTTGGCTGTGACGTTCGATCCAATTGAAATAGCGTTTAAGGTTACGCCGCAACTGCGTATCACGATACGGATTGGCGACAGTCGCATCGCTTTTGCGCTCTGCCAGAGCTTTAAAAAATGTGTTCGATAGCATAATCCTCTCTCCCGATCGTACATGCCTGCGAGCATTAGCCCTCAAGTCGCCCAATCAGGACGACTGCGGGTTGCCCGGAATCCAGATATAGCCGCTTGTTGTATCTCCATACACCGTGCCGGCCGAACGATTCCGCTTGTACAGCGCCGCTACATACAGACAAATAATCGCATCGAGGCAATCCTCATTGGCTTTTATCTCTGCGCCTGTGAGTGAAAGGATATACTCGCTGGAGAGGCGCCGCTTGTCTTCGGGTCGAGCGAAGTGGAGCGCGAGTTCACTGAACTCGAGACCCTTTATAAGCCCGGCAAGTTGAAGCTGTCCTTGCCGACGCATCTCAGCGGTTCCTTTTTTGTACTGCAACGCGCGTTGAAGCCCGAATAACTCGATTAGTGAGGGGGACGGAAAACACTCTATCTGCCAACGTTTTGATCCAAGATGTTCGTAATTAAGTAACTTGAGCGCCTCAGACACGTCCGTGATTTGGTAGTTGTTCTTTTCCAAGATCGCTGTGTTTGTGGAGTGTGCCCCGGCGTTACGCGCGCTGTACCGTTTGCTGATCGACGTTTCGCATTTACGTTGACCCGTGTCGTTTGTAACGATCAGTGGCGCATCAATTGCGATCCCCTCAATCGTATCAAGATGAAGTAGGTGCTCTTGAAGCCAGCCAGGCGTCAGTTCTTTGTGCGTAACTTCAGTCACACACAACCCGTTGGCGGTGGATACGCCAAAGGCCAGGCCCGATAGGTTCCCGCGCTTCCATGCTAAATCAATACCCAACAGCGTTGGGGTCACGCGTTGTTTGGGCGTGAATAGGTCGCTGATCGATTTGCGTTCAGCCATCCGATCCGTATTGAACGACTTAGTCGCGGGTTCCTTAGCAAACGCTTTGGACAGCGACTTAGGTTTCTTCTCCAGCTTTGCAGCCACGCCATCGTCCATATTTCTAGTTGGGCGGGTTGTCCTGTGCTGCAAAGCGCGCAACAAAGCGATGATCTCTGCAAGCGACTGCAAACGATCAGAGAGTTCGGCGTATTCACTTAAATCGGTTTTAAGGCCCAACGCCCTCAGATTCGCTAACTGTTCACGGATTGCCTTAATTTCCCTGTATAGCCTGCCAATCGGGAGATCGATAGCCCGTGCGATTCGCCTTTCAAGGCGTTCGACTTGATTCTTGATGTCGATGAACGGATCGTGCTCGTCCGTTTCGTCACTCCACGACTTTATAAATTCGACGTGACGTTTATGGTGAGAGCCCGCCTCCAATGTGCGACGCGCCTGATCCGTTGAGTTCAGTAATTTTTGTAAGAACTTCACTTCCTCTGCCGTCTCAGCATTGAATCTCATCGCCTGCTCGACTTGGCGGCGCTGCGCCGTGGATAAGTTGCCGTAGACATAGTCGAGCAACATGTCGTGGGTTGGTTCGATAAATCCCATCTACAGGCCCTCCACATCTAAGCGTTGTTTGCAGCGGCTTACTCGGGTTGCCACGGTATTGGCAGGTAAATTAAGTTGCTCCGCTATCTCGCGCTGTTTAAAGCGCATTGCGACAAGTAAAAGGACTTCTGCGCAGAGCTTTCCCATCTGAACAATCCGGCTCAACAGTTCGTCCGCCATAAACACTTCATCAGGATCATTGTCGGGATGCGCTGTGTGTAACTGGTCGTCAAGCTCAGTAACAGGCCGCGCGCGACCCGCATCGCAGACGAGGCGCTGAATGATGCGGATACCGTAGGCCTTGATATTTTCACCGATGAGCTGATTACGACGCTCGAGTATGCGCTTGCATGCCTCTTGAACGTAGCTCTCTGCCTCATCGGGGTTGCGAACGAGGTATCGCGCGTACAAGCTGAATGCGCTCAGGTGTTCTAACAAATCTTCATCGACGGGATGCATCGCACTCTCGATCCTGCGTTGTGTACTAAAAGGGTATGCTGAATTCGTCATTTTTCCAGCCGCTCAGTCTAAGGTGAGTGAACAGTAGAGATGAACAAGATCGCCATCGTGGTAGGTGATTCGCCCGTCATGCACATCTGCACTTTGGAAGGCGGTCTCGGCCCCCGTACCAACGGTCGGTGCCCAAAGTGTATGTTTCAATGTCTCAATGAGATACTCCAGCGGCATTCGCGTTGCCTGAGAGCGCCGAGCATCGGCGAGCCACCCAGAATAGGATTTGAGCGCCCAATTTTTGGCCATATTGGGGGTTGGGTACAGCTCGATAAACGGCTTTCCTGTGCCTTGCACAAGGAAACCATGGCTGTCACTTGCACTCAGAAAACGCCTCAGGGGTTCGGAGCTGAGTTTGGCTCTGTGCATTATTTCGCCCAGGTCCTCAGAGACTGAACTGACTGAGAGGTTGGTAGAGCATGCGCTCACTGTAGCCCAGACCTCACGTTGCACTTGGTGTTCGAAACCTTGCTTCTTCAAGGACATCTTGACCTGCTTCATACGGGGTGTGGCTTTGTAATCAGCTGCTGCAAACTTATCGCTTGTATAGTTCCAACGTCCGCGCTCCACGCAATTGACCGGAACGAGAAGGGATGCGCCGGCAGGTACTACAACGGTATGCTCCAAAATTCGATTCTGCTTTGCACCACGCAAACCATCACCATCAAACACGATAATGGGTCGTTGACCTCTGTTAGAGACTCTGACTTCCCTGACTGTGCCTGCTCTCCCTGTTTCAATAACCTCTATTGCCCCTGCAAGAAAGGCTTCATCTAGTGAGTAATAGCGCGCGGCTGGGGTAGGCGATGTATCCCAGTAGACGGGTGTGACTCTCAAATGATCTCCGAAGTCTTGAGTGTCTTCAAAGCGAAGCTTGGAAATAAAGCGACTTAACAGTTCCACGGTGTACTCCTCAAATTCATGTCTCTTGAGGTAGTAACGGGCGAGGTCACGATTTTCTTTCAACGAGTGTTAAAAATTTTTGAAAATGCGGTATCTGCGTTTCTGAGGTCGATCAGGGGTGGTTAAGTCCCTGGAAGAACTTATTCAGCACGGTTATCAGAGTGAGCTCTAGCTGAATTTCGCTCGCCAGCTGAATGCGTTGTCTGCGGCCCACTCAATCACGGCGGGATCCCTCGCTGATTCAGTACACAGCAACTCAGGGTTTACGGTAATACCCACGCGGGGAAGGTCTAACCGATCTGCATCCCAGCACGTAGCGATTGTCGGGTCATCACTGATACCGCCATACGTATGGCCCCCACAAGCATACACGAGGAGTTGTAACTCGTCTTCGGAGCACAAGAGCATCTTCTCTTCATAGAAAAAGTACTCGGCCAACGCGGCCGCTCGGGGTCCGTGATCGGGATCGGTCCAATCGTTCTCGCGACAAGAGTCATGAAAGACTGAGAAGAGCTCCACTACACGGGTATTGGCGCCCGTATGACGGGCAAGCGCCAGTCCGTTGGCGCGCACGCGCATCCAATGGGCCGGCCCATGCACACTGCGATCGTCCAATTCGAAAATCGCACTGAGATCTTTGATCAGCCGAGGGTATAGAACCAACTCGCTCATGCTCAACGATCAACCACAGGATAGTGAGCATCGCCCCAAAGTGTCTCGGGATGTTGCATCATAATGTAAATCACGAGTGGCACGAGTGTTCCCAACAGCTTTGTACACTCACGAACCTGATCTCGGTTTGCGCCACTGTTCCACGTCGCGCCTCCGTGCATCAGCTGATTTCGCAGTGTATAGAGACGGTTAAATACAACCGATAAGACTTCAACTGTGTCTTGATTGGCAAGCGCATATCCCGCTTTTGCCTTGGCCTTTTTAAAACGCTCTGTCCATCCTGATGCTGTTACGCGGCCATTATGAAAATCCCAGAAAGGCTGAAATACATAGCGGTTATCCAAGAGCACGCGAATCGTAGATGGAAACGTCTGCCAGAGCTGTTTGTAGATTAGCTTTTCAGCATCCAACGATTCGATCTTCTCGAAGAACTGGTTAAACCGAACAGTCTCAAGTTCACGATGTTGCTGATCTAGATCGACCGCATAGGCAGCGTTGAACGCTATCCAAAGGAAAATGAACTTTGCATCCAAGTCATCTTGAGCCTGCTCGGCGCGATCAAGCCAACTGAGCGCCCTATGAGTGCGTAGCGCTAGGTTGGGATGGAAGTTGTCCCTGTGCGCTCGCTGGTACTCTTTTAGTTCTGAATAGTTCACCGTTGATCCTTACCGTGTCAGTCCAAGTTGGTAAATTTTTTTAGCCGAGCTCAGGATGGCGTCAAATCCGATCAAGGTATCCAACCAGCGCTGAGGTATCCTAGAAAGTCCGTACATCGCGCCGGCAATTTGCCCTGCAACCGCGCCAGTGGTATCCGCGTCGTAACGCCGGTTGACGGTATGAATCAGACACTCTTCAAACGTATTGGTATTGCGTGCAGCCCACATTGCACACGTAAAGGTCTCTTTGACATAGCCGCCTGAGAGCAGTTCGTCCCAGGATGTATCATCCGGCAGTACGAAGTCCGTGACTTCATCGATATACGGGTCACAGTCCCAGAGCACGTGTGCCATCAACTCGGCATACAGGAGGCACTCATCACTTGCGTGTGTGATGCGAGACTGATCAACGGATTCCAAAATTGCTGACTGACGATCGGTGCTGTTTGCTACAACTGCTGGCGCGAGTCGCATGATGCCGCCGTTTCCAGACGAAAAGGGGTCTGTCGATCCCTGAAAGGGTGAGGGACCTCTGTGCCCTAAATCTATTCTGTCTAGCGCCTCACGTGAGGCATTTCCGATGTCGAAACATTCACCCGTATGCGAGAAGGCACCGTTGCGATACCAGTTCACGAAATACCGTCCAATCAGCTCGGGTTCAAAATCTCCAGCATCAAGGTAAGCCTGCATAAGCGCTAGCGCCATCGAGGTATCATCGGTCCAACCGCCAGGGGGTAAACCGAAGGGGCCGCCACCCAGCATTTCGGTGTGCCAGGTTGAGCGGTCAGGGGAGGGGTTGCGTGAGAACTCTAAGGTTGTGCCAAGCGCGTCTCCAACCGCGAGACCGACGATGGCCCCAAGTGCTTGATCTTCCGTCATTCCCAATAAACTCCCAGCCGCATGCTCTGTTCACTTTAGGGGTCTACTCTTCTAGACTCAAGTCATGCGATCAAAAACCACTGCGAACCGAAACATCGTCATCCTGCTGATTCTAGCGATCCTAATGCCTGGCATCGGATTCATGCTCGGTGCTTATCTAGAGATTGAGTATTGGGCGGATGATTGGGCAGCCGCTGTGTGGGCAATTACCGTATTCAGCAGTGCGCTGTACCTCACGTATGCGAACCGTATCGCCGCGAAAACATTCGAATTCAGAGCCCTCGCGCCCTTCGCATTTGTTGCGTGGATCGCAAGCGCCGTATCGGTCGGCTGGGTCGCCAATAATGCGTGGTACAACTACGACAGCTTCTCGGGTTATGTCGAGCCTGACTATCTCATTACGCAGAGTAAAATCTATCCAAATCACTTTCTCTTCACCGGTCCAATGGAGATCGGCGCAGCCACTGATCTGACTGAGTATGTCCTTGGTGCTGAGGGCGTAGACTGGAATGAGCCTGTTGTTCTGGAAATTAACTCAGAGGGCGGCAGTCCTCAGGTCGGCATACTGATCGGCGAATTCATCAAGTTATACGACATCCATATTGAGGTGGTTGGTCAATGTATCAGCGCTTGCACGTTTGCGCTTATGTCCAGCGACTCACGTTACGTTCACCCTCGCGCTTGGGTTGGTTTTCACGCAGCCTACGTTGAGTTAGAGGAGGGCGAGCGTTATACCGATGCGGACCTTAAGTTTTATGACAGCTGGCGGGATAAAGGGCTGATGCGGTTGGGCGCGACTCCAGAGTTTATTGAGCAAGCGGGTGTACAAGATGCCAGTGGTGGTTACTTTCCTACGTACGCCGAGATTGTGAAAAACGGTATTGCGAACACGTTCAATCGTGCGTATCTATCCGCTGATGAAATGCCGGGATATCTATGAGTGAAGCTATCGATTTGGAACGCTTCAAACGTGCGCAGGCGAATATATATGAGCAAGTAGTAGCTGAGCTCAAAGCTGGGCGCAAACGCAGCCACTGGATCTGGTTTATCTTTCCGCAGATTCAAGGGCTCGGCTCCAGTTTGATGAATGAGCGCTATGCCATTCGATCGCTCAGTGAGGCCAAAGCTTACCTAGATGACCCAGTACTGTATGACCGCCTTGTCGAGTGCTGTGATTTGCTCCTCATACACGCTGGTCAACCGATTGATCGAGTCTTGGGGTATCCAGACAATCTCAAATTAAAGTCGAGTATGACCTTGTTTGATGCGGCTTCACCGGACGATCCCATTTTTCAGGAAGTATTGGATGCGTTCTTTGGCTGTGCGACAGACTCTGAGACACTGCTGAAGTTAACGTCGGAGATTGATGGATGAGCACTCAAGCCAAAATTCTCTACATAACCGGCCGGGGCGGTAGCTTGGACAAGGGACTGGCAGTCTACCTTGCGTCGATCACAGAAAATTTCGAGGGGATTGCCGTCGACGTGCCGTTTCTTAGGCAAGATCCGTTAAAGCAAGTTGAAGCCATTTATACACGGCTGGCCAGCGATCCTGATCGGATTGTGATCGCGAACTCATACGGTGCATATCTGACGTTGCAGGCTTTGGCGGATCTTAAGGCACCCCCCAAGAAGCTACTGCTTCTGGCACCGGTGCTTGGAATGGCTGCGGCGAAAGACCGGATGTATATGAGTCGCCCACCGTTCACAAAGCGCCTCAAGTCCGCGTTTTCAGAAGAACTCGTGGCGAAGCCAGATTGGATGCGAATCTTAGTCGGTGACCAGGACCCTCTATATGACGCTGAGCAATTTAGTGAAGTCAGTAATTATTTTGGCAAAAGGGTATTAGGTGTCATTCCCGGCGAGGGGCATAGCCTGGACAAGCAAACCATCCGGTATGTAATCAATGAAATTATCCGATAGAAATTTTTTATAGCTAAAGCTATACGAAAATCCGCACCAAAAGGCCTGTTGACTCATCTGTTTTCTTCTGAGAATTCTGAAAAAGGGGCAGCGAGCGGAGCTGCTCAAAACAAGATGAGGTGAGAAATGGCAGGTTCAGGTTTAGGAGCAGCTCGAGAAGCGATGCTGATGAAATTTCTGGTTCGTTGGGTAACAGTGAATGCGAAGAAACGCCCGAGTGAAGCCGGCGGGCTCGAGGTAATTTCAGCAATTTACTCGTTGGCCTCTGCTGTTCAGAAAGGCGAGGTGTCAGATAAGGAGACGGTCTACATGTATCGCCTTCTGCGAATTGGCTTTGCGGATTTGGCAGAATATTTTGAGTGGTTGGATCAACGGTACGGTAACCCCATCGCGAAACGCGGAGGTTCGAGTCATGACTAATCGCGATTCACTTCAAAAACCCCTGCTATATATCGATTTCGAAGCGAATAAAGCCGGTGAATTGTTCCTGTTTGGATTTGATCGCGGCGAGGGATACGAGGTTTGGGTCTTAAACGAGGAGTTGCGGGGTTGGGCTCAAGCCAAGGGATATCATTTTGCTGAAGAGACGGAGGTCTTGGATTTAATCAATGAACACTCCGTCGTTGTTGCTTATTTTCAGGCTGAGCGCTTTATTCTAGAACATATGGCTGAACGGTCCGGTCATCACTTCAGTAGTTCAGTCTGTTACCTTGATGCTCGAAAAGTTTCAGTTATATGGGCTGGGCGTTGCCGGAAAGCCATCTTTGACCTACTACCTACTCTGGGTAAAACATTGGCAGAAAAAACAGACCTAAAAAAAAATCGCTAATATCGATGGCTAGGTTAGTTGGGATAGACGGGTGGAGCTCATATGGTTTCGGGCTTGTTATGAAAAGAATAAAACAGGTTAGGGCTGGTTTACTTGCAAATCGTGGTGACTTCAACAAATTGACCTCTCATCAAAAAAGGCAGGCAACTAAAGTGATTAACCACAACCGATTCGATATTGAAGCAATGCAGCTCCTTGTGGAGACAGCTATCGAGGAGCTTCCTGGGTTGATGGAGAGATACCTTTTTACCATGGGCGGATCTAAACGGTAAGGTTCATCGACCGGTCGCGTGGCAATGTTAAATCGGAGACCGCATTGAATCTTTGATTTTGATAACAAAGTCAGCTAGTTTCAAAAACAATACCTAACTGCTCTGTCTATTCTTTATGGAGACTGCTCTTGTTCGTTGTTGGCCAAGAAGTGCACCTCAAGACCGATCCAACTCGCGTTGGAGTCATTGTTGGGCAGCCGCGTAAAACCGGATCAATAGTCCGATTTCAGGTGAGATTTAACGATGGTACTCAGTCTTACCCAGGTCAAATGTTGGTCGCGCTCGACAATGAGGGGCTCAGTGATGACCCAATAGATATTTTGAGCCGCGGCATATCCAAGGGAGTCGAGCATCTTCGTGGGGCTCTCACCCATAGCCGCCTTTCGGGCAAGCTTGCGAATCTTGTTTACTCGATGGATACGACCAATACGGAGTTTTATCCATACCAATTCAAGCCAGTGCTTAATTTTCTCGACTCGCCCTCGAAGGGATTGCTGATAGCCGATGAGGTAGGTCTGGGTAAAACAATAGAGGCCGGGTTAGTTTGGACTGAGCTGAAAGCCCGTGAGGAGGCTCGCAGATTGGTGATCGTGTGTCCCGCGATGTTGAAACCGAAGTGGATCAAAGAGCTAAAGGATAGATTCGGAGAGACTGCTCGGGATTGTTCAGCAAAGGAACTAGTCACATTAATAAACGATTATGACGCTGGGCTAATTCAGAACTTCACAGCCGTTGTAAGCATGCAGGGGCTGAGGCCGCCGCGTGGCTGGGACGAAGAAGATAGTGAAAGTAATACAGGCGCGTCGCAACTGGCCCGTCTGTTAGATAAAAATGCGTACGAACGAAATCTCTTTGATCTCGTTGTTATAGATGAAGCACATTACCTCAGAAACTCTACAAGTCAGACCTCTAAACTGGGTCGTCTTATTCGGCCCGTGACCGATGGCCTGGTATTACTCTCAGCTACACCAATTCAAACAAAGACCGACGACTTGTTTGAACTTATGAGCCTTGTTGACGAGAGCAGTTTTGATAATGTGGATAGCTTTAAGGCGATTCTCAACGCCAACCAGCCAATAGTAGAGCTACGCCAACGAATACTCTCTAACTCACTCACACAGGCTGAGTTTCTTGAGTATTTGGAGATGGCACAACAACACTATATTTTGAGACAGAACCAACAAATAGCAGGGTTAATCCAAAATCCACCTTCAGAGGATGAGCTAGGTCGATCTGAAGTGCGAGCACGTTTAGCTTTCCAACTAGACGGAATCAACCTTCTTAGTCGTAGTTTCACTCGGACGCGTAAACGAGAGGTAACAGAATGGCGAGTGGTTCGTGAGCCACACGCCCTTACCGCGGTTATGACGCCGATGGAACGACATGTTTATGATTTAGTAACTGCAAGAGTCAGGCGATACGCCCTTGATAACGATGTCAGCGAGGGGTTACTTCAGACGATCCCGCAACGCCAAATATCCAGTTCGATACCTGCAGCGCTGAGGTCTTGGCTCAAAAAGGGCGACCTTTGGCAGGATTCAGATGCCTTCGATGAGGAGTTGTACGAATCTGGAGTTCGTTCTGAAAGCGCTGCTGCACCGGATAAAAAAAGCGTTGGACCGCTGCTAGCTCAATTGATTGCAGCTGCTGAAGAACTCCATCTATCGCTGTCTGAGTTGTACGAGCAAGATTCAAAGTTCAACACTGTATCACGCCAAATCTTGGAGTATTGGGCGACCTATCCCAGCGCTAAAATTGTGCTGTTCTCGTACTACCGAGAGACTTTGAGCTATCTAGAGGAACGATTCCAAAAACTCGGTGTCAAAACGGTAAAACTTGTGGGCGGGGTAAGTCCTGATGAAAAACAGAGTGCTATCGATTGGTTTAAAACACCGGATGGCCCTCAACTTATGCTTTCATCTGAAGTGGCCAGCGAGGGGGTGGATCTTCAATTTTCTAGCCTTTTGATCAACTATGATCTTCCTTGGAACCCTATGAGGGTCGAGCAACGCATAGGTCGAATCGACCGTATTGGCCAGAGTGCAGAACGTATTCTTATCTGGAACCTGCTTTATGAGGATACGATCGACGAGCGAATTTACAATCGTTTGGCCTCGCGGCTTCAAGCCTCGGCGTCCGCCATTGGGGACATGGAGGCTGTCCTGGGTGAAAGAATTCAGGATCTGACTCGCGACCTTCTGCTCCATGAACTTACCCCTGAGCAGGAGGAACAAAGAATCATCCAAACGCAACAAGCCATCGCTAACTTGGAGCGTCAAAATAGGGAACTTGAAGACAACGCAACATTTTTAGTTGCCCACGGTGACACAATCCTTCAGAAGGTAAAGGCCGCAAAAGAGTTGGGACGCTTTATCAAGGGAGAGGATCTTCTCTACTACGTGAGAGATTTCTTTCAGGTTGAATATCCTGGATGTGAGATCCAAATTGTCGACGGTGAAACACTGTCGGGGACAATTCGCCTGACTACTGCGGCGGTAGATGCTTATGCTAGTTATTTAAAAAATAATCCACGGCAACGCAGGAGTCGAGTTACTGTAGCAAATCAAGGTCCCATCAAATGTCGATTCCATAACAAAGCGATTGAAATTCCCGACACTGAAGTCATCGACCAAAACCACTCCCTAGTCAGATTTGTTGCCAATGAAATTCAGCAAGGGAAAGCGCCGCGATTCCCGGTAATCACTGTAGATGTAAGTCAGAATCAAACGGATTTACCCACCTCAGACTATGCATTCATGATTAGACGGTGGACGTTTGCCGGGGCAAAAACTCAAGAAGTTTTAGTGATGCGAGCAGTGGATATAGAGACTGGTAGGGCTCTAACTGAGGAGGAGGCCGAAAAACTGATCAATATCACATCAGTTTCGGGACGCAATATGGTGGGTGGTGCGGGGCAACTCGACCTACCTCAAACGGTCGACCGGCTCGAGCATTTAAGAAACGAATTAGACACAGAAGGGTACGAGTATCACGAACTAGCCGAAATCCAGAACAATGATTTCATTAATCAGCAGATTGTGAGCTTTGAGGAGTTCATCAACTCTAAAATCAAAGAGATCGAATCGGTTATTAAAAAGCTGCGAGAAGAGAAAAAGTTGAGGGTTATACCTGCAAATGAGGGACGCATCAGAAAGAACAGAGAACTGCTTCAAATTAAGAAAGATCAACTGACTGCCCAACGTCGTTTCAGTTTTGATCCACGCGACGTGTGTATGGGCGTTATCAGGGTGTCATAGGTATACCTGTGAGTAATTCACTAAAAAGCCAAATCAAGGCACTTGTTAAGTCTGGGGAGCTCAAAAAGCCTGATCAAAAAATGGAGATCGGCCAGATGCAGAAATGTCCCCAAAATGGGCAAGAGGAGGTGGGGGAAGCTCGACACCACAAACTTATCAAACAGCGTCGGCGAAATAGACCTAAAAAGAGAAAAGCAGAAAAACCTGCAAGCTCAGCACCGAATTTCTCTCAAGAGACAATTCGATCGGCGTTTGGTGGGCCCGATCCATCCAAACAGCAGAACAAACCCGCTTTAGAAAACCAAAAGCCTATCCCTACAGTTATTCGGGTTGGCTCGGATATTCAAAAAGCATGGTCACCCAATGCTCTGATTGAAACTCCCCTACTCGAGCAAACCCAGCGTGGAAATGTGACCTCGCTTAGTCCGAATAGTGCGGATTTTGAGCAGATACAACTTGGCTTTGACTTTGGAACGTCTTCAGTAAAAGTTGTAGCGAGACTGGACAGTGACAATAGCCTGATTCCAATTTATTTTCGTAAGGGCCCAGGTGGACTCGTACTTCCCAGCAGATTGTTTATTGTTAACGGGTATGCAAGTCTAGAAGCGCCATCCGATAACTCAAATCACCTCGAGTTTCTAGATTTAAAGCTACCACTGTTAGAGGCGTCTCCTGATCCAGAATCGCTGGTTAGGGCGAGCCTTTTTATTGCTCTGGTTGTCAGACGTGTGCGGGCATACATCTATGAGACTCATAAACGTCTGCTTTCTAACAAGCAGATCTTCTGGCTAATAAATTTCGGTGTTCCTGCCTCGTTCCAAGATGAAAAACACCTGCAGAACAGATTCCGAGATGTTTTCGATAGTGCTGCATATCTAGCGGTCCAACCCGCGAAGCTGTTGAGTGTGCAGGCGGCTCGGAAGGCATGGAAAGAGCGAGCGTGGGAACAGCCGATCTATCAAGATTTGAATATGACTCTAGTGCAATTGGTGCCCGAAATCGCCGCTCAGATTTATGCCATTATGCGATCAGAACAATGGGACAGCAGTGTTCGTTTATTTACCGTGATCGACGTCGGTGCCGGTACGGTTGATATCGGTGTGGTCAGTGTCACTGGTAAAGTAAATGATATTAGCTTGAGCTTCTTCTACACGGCCGTGATCAATCACGGAGCGGCGATGCTCAACCGCCATCGCGTCGACGCTATCCTAGCTAATGCTACCGGCCTCTCTGAAGAGCAATTAATCTATTTCGATTCGATAAAGCGCAATACGGCGATTGATAAGCGCCTTCCTGACACTTGGCGAGATTATCTTGCTGGCTCTGAAAGGGTATCAGGGAGCTTCGATCCGGATTACGATTTTGCGATGACATTTCTAGAAGACGTAGAACTTAGCCGATCAACCGTCATTAAAGATGGGAATTTCGGACCCTCTTATTGGAAAAACCATCGAGTAATTCTATGTGGTGGAGGCCGAAATGAGCCGCTGTACTCAAAATCTTTAGACAAGATGACCAAAAATTCGAGTTCCAACATCGGTTTCGACGTGCGTATCCCAAGCAGATCAAGGGAGGTGGAATCTGCAGGGATTAGTCAATCCGCATATGAGAGAGTATCAGTAGCGTATGGGCTGAGTTTCTCATTCGACTTATACCCAAAATTAACATTGGCTAACGATATCCCTGCGTTTGCGGGTCGGGAAAAGCCCCCGAGCTTCGACTCTCGTTTCGTTGGTAAGGATTCAGTCTAAAAATCGGATATCTTCTTGAATTTTTACCAATTTTCTCTAGATTGATAAAAGTGTTGTTTTGGAGACCACTGTGAAAGACAAGAACAATTCCGTCAAAGAATACAATGCCTCTCACAGCTCACTGATAATATCGCTTCTCATCCCTCTGCAGTGGGGACGTTTCTTGTCATTGAATTGGAGTATGTTGTTGGACCAAGGAGGAATATTTCGTACAGGGATACGTGTAAAAAAGACAGGTTAAACATCAGAGGAGCTTCTCGTTGCTGTAGTTCAGTTGAATCGCAGTTGATAAAAGCGTAACTAAGGATCGGCATGACGAACTCGAATGTATTGATACCATTTTTGGCTTCCTACGGGCCACAAGCATCCTCAAATAACATGTATGACGAGTTCGTCGCGACTGCTGCCAAACAGACAGGGTGTACACCGCTAGACATAACTCAGCCGCTGATAGACGAACTCAGCTCGCAACTTCTCTCAAGCAACCCCGTATCGGTAGTACTTACCGGTACAGCGGGCGATGGGAAAACTTACACCGCACGAAAAATTTTAGAGAAAATTTCGGATAGCCCCGTTTCATGGACGAACACCCAAAAAGTCTTCAAGATGACTTTGAATGGAAGGGAGCTACGGTTCATCAAAGATCTCAGTGAATTAAAAGAGACGGAGAAGGACCAACAGTTTCCTGACGTAATAGCATCGTTTACAGAAGCATCAGATTCTGCTCAGCCGTTGTTCATTATTTGTGTTAACGACGGTCACTTATTGAAATTTTTCAGAGATCGAGAAGAGGGGCCTGGTAAGTTTCACGGAATGATATCCGAGATGCTTCGAACTGATGAAGTCGATGGTGGAGATTTCCGTCTCTACAACATGTCACGGCGCTCCCATAAACAACTTGTCAATGAAATAATCGACGAGATAACCACTCACGATGGTTGGGAGGCTTGCGGAGGCTGCAAAGGACTTACGAATAATGAACAGCTTTGCCCAATTCGCATCAATCGAGACCTTCTGCGGGGGACTACAAACCCTCACTTCAGGGAACGTGTAAATGATGTTGTTCGAATCGCAGCATCGGATGGGTTACACCTTTCGGTGAGGCAGTTAATCCTTCTTGTCGTAAACATCATTTTAGGGGAACGCACGAACACAGAGAGAGTTTTGATGACCTGTGCAAGTGCACTGAAAAGAGCTAGAGAAGGTTCCTACGATAAGACTAACCCCTATGTAAATGCTTTGGGTGGAAATCTTAGCGAGCGTAAAAGGCGAAGATATGCCGCGTTTGCTGTTCTTGAGCAGTTTTCAATAGGGCAAGAGACAAATAATTATTTTGATCATGCGTTGCTCTCAGGTGGCCATAGTTTCATCGAAGACAAATATTACGGAGAGTATCTTTTTTCTGGGGTCCGAGCCGTATACCTTTCTACGCCCGCAATTTCTGCGCCGGGGTTCATCAGTGCGTTGTTGACGCAAAGGCAACGATTGTTTTTCTCAATGCCGTCTTCCCCAGAAACAGTGGCGAACTCGAAATCCCCGTGGAATTTGTCTGTCTTTAAATACGGGGATTCCTACTTAAAGCTTGCAGATCATTCAGTCCCTGGTAGTCGGATACCTCCTGAGATTGCCCGTAAATTACTGCTGGGACTCAATCGTATAATGTCGGGACGATTAACTGATTCAAATCGGGAACTTTGGCTGATTGAACCATCAGGTGTTTTCAATGGTCATGCAACTCCGCTAGTGGTAGCTCGAATAGGCGGCAGACAGCAAATGGCTTCATCCGGGTATATTGAGTTCCCTGATGTTGATGAAGATGGTGGCCCTCCATTGTTAAGGGTTACTTTTTCCGAAACTAGGCACGCAGACCTTGCTATACGCCCATCGTTGTTTGAATACATTATGCGCATAGCTAATGGAGCGCTCCCCGCCAGCTTTTCAGATGAAAGTCACTTAGAAATCAGGAGATTTCAGCTGAGGTTGCTTGCTGAAGTCAATCGTGACACGGGAGCTTTTATCCTGCCCGAGGAGGTAAAAAACGATGATGGCCAACTTACGAGCCGTCCCATTTCAATTTTGCATGATGAGGATGTTTGGTAATGTCACAGAATCTGCCTCCACCGGTCGGCCTTCTCGATAATACTGAGATGCAAGTCCAAGAAGTGATTTTTGGGCATCGATTTTATGCGGACCAAGACCCCTTCATGATAGTTCTCGAAACTCTCGCGGTGTGCGAGTCAAAACCTCTAGGCTCGTTACTGCCAGAACTGAACTCTCACGAGTCCTTTGACTACAGATTGAGACACAATCGAAAGTTGAGATTTCTTCTATTCGCCGATCGTTCGCTCGAAGATATTATCTGTAACCAGGAGATTGCGGCTGATAGAAAATGGAAATATTGGAAAGATCTAGTAAACCGCCAATATCAGCAGATTGCCGATCCGGAACAAGACGAGTTTCACTATCTCGACAAGAATTTTAGCGAGGACCTCGATGCCTTGCATCAGGCAGTTCGGTTGCTCAGGTCACAAGAGATGGATGTTATTAATAACCGCCGATGGACTTCTAGGTTCATTGCACCGTCTGGCCCTGCAACTGTTTGTCCTGACATGCGTGAGGACATGCGAGGTGAGTGGTCAATTGATCGCAGGTTCTTCGGACGAGGTGGTGAACTTGTGTATCTTATGCTCAATCGAAGCAGTCTTGCTAAAGACGTTCAGTCACTTGTTCAAAGCAAGTTTTTCAACACCTACTCACCAATTAACCGGATTGCAGAAAAACTAGGTGATAGCGCGCAGGACAAGAGTTCTAGGACAGATATAGGGTACTTGCCTGTCAAATCTATGCCTCGCTTTGACTTTTTAGCAGAGGACTGGAAATCGGTTTTAAGTCTGGAGCTTCCAGAGTCTCATTTGTTCGAGCCATTGTTCCGCGTTACTGCCCTAAACGTTATTAATTATGTAGCAGAGAGAACACACCTTACGCTCGGCGATGTCAAAGTCGACCCAATAATAGTAGACGCGATGAGTGGTGCGGATAAACAGCTACGTGAATCTGCAAAACAGCATTTGAATCGAATGCGAGAAAATACTAATCGCGCGATTAGAACCTTTATCAACGAAAGTGTAGATAAAGATTCTTCTTGGGCTAGGGCTAAGGAAATGCGTGACGTCAACGGTGCCAAAGCTGTGCTCAAGAATTTGTTTAAGTACGAGGCATCAGATAGAGCCCGAACTCCTCAGGGAGCGCTCGACGAAATTATTGATCGCGCGATTTCTAGAACTTCGAACCATCCTCATCGGTATCTCCTTCCAATGATCAAATCAATAGGGCTTGCGCATGCTCGTAAGGGGGTAGGTACTTGGTTTGGACTGGATGATAGGTTGTTATACGCACTTGTTATGGCCAACGTTAAGGAAACGATGGAGTTGAGAGAGTTTCTGGCGACTCTATTTCAAAAGTACTCATTGGTAATAGGGCCAGAAGAAGCCAGGAAGGCCTATGAGCGGTTGCCAGTAGGCGTTCAGAGTTTTGAGGCTAATCTTCAAGCCTTCGAGAGAAGACTCACTCGTTTGGCTTTAACACAGCGTTTGTCCGACGATTGCGCGTTTGTTGTGAACCCTCACTATCCGACCACTGCCCCAGGAGTCAACCCGTGATGTCAAGATGCACAAATTGTGGAGCTATAGAAAGATCGGATTCACTGTCAATTTGTTGTCAATGTATCAGTAAAGCTGATCTAGTCGGTCGTGTGGTCTGGGATCTAGTAAAGGAGTCTGTTGAGGCTAGTGTTGAAGGTGAACGAGCGACTTTTATGCTCACCGGGCTAAATAGGATATTTTTGGAGGGAATATCGAGGAAAGCTCCCGAAGACGGGTTACTAGACTCCCGTTCTATTCTTCTCGTTTACAACTCGTCGGCTGCTCCAGGTTTAGAGATAGCACCTCCTGCAGTGGAGTCTGATGAATCTGCCGTTCATTGGCGACATAGCACGGATGCTGACGTGATCTTATTTGCTCCATCTGATGCGGAACGAGAAGGAATTGGAGCAGGTCTAGGGCCCTTAGAACGAATAGAAGACCTAACAATTATTGACAGGCTCGACTCATGGTTAGAACTGCTTAACGAAACTGGTGAAGCGAAGAAGTATCTAAAGGCAATGCTTCAGGGGCTCAATAGTTCTCAGATCTATGTTGACCTAGAGATGTGGGTAGATTTTATTGTCGCTTTACGAGTTCAGGAATTTTCGGTTCCTGTTGATGAACGTGTTTCTCGTGCTGTGTATGCTCTTCGAATCCCTGTTGGTGGTTGCCCAAAACTACCTCGGTTTCGACATGACCTCGAGGGACAGTACCGAGCCAAAGACTTCAGGAAGTCATTCCTTGCAGGGCGCAACGACGTCGGGGTATATGCTACCTTGATGACCCCGAAACAAGAACCGGTAGACACTAAACAATTACGCCGGGCTCTTGATGAATACAAGGCAGGGGAGGTTGATGCTGACATTGTTAAGGGGCTGGATGCAATTACAAAACTTCTGGACGATGAAAAAAACATAAGGCCAGGAAGCTGGACGAATGCTCAACATCTTTTCTGCAAAAACGTTCCTTGGGATAGGTTAGGCGCAGCAGTCTTTACCGGAGGCCGTAGAGCATCGACCCCAAGTTTAGGGGTGCAAACTCTTGAGTTCATCGAGGAAAATTATTTATCAGATCTTTCTGACTCTGACCGGGCTGTCCTCGAGGGGCTGCCGAGAACAATCCCCAAGGAACCGAGCGAAGAGGAGGTAGAATTTTTTGAAAAGTGGAAAGAGCGATTGAGCCATCCCGAAATAATGAAGGTTTACAAGGGGTGGCAGAAGCGGCTTTTCGCAAGAGAGGTAACAGGCGTCGATTTGCTGTCTACGGTAGCAGCAGGCTTTGAGGCGCTGATGTACGCGTCAATCGACAGTTTGGAGAATTACACTACCCCCACTGTATTGATCCGAATACCCAAACATAACCAAGCACTGTACTGGAAAGACATAAACCACGAGGTACTTGAGCGATTCAAATTTGAGTATCAGATACTCAAAAATGCGTTCGGTGAGCATGTACTGTTAGATCTAGAAAGTTGCTTGAGGACGGAGTCAACGAACAACTCTCGATCAGCCGATAGCTTGAGAGTAGAACTTGAGTTTTATTTGATCGATGAAGAAACCGTCACAGAGCTGAGTTCCTTAGCAATTCCAACCACAGTACCGCGAGTCAGAAGTATTTGGACTCCTTTGCATTCTTCAAGAATGACACCCATAAACTTTGCATTGAGGGCTGATTTAGATGCATTTGGGATTGCAATCAAGGCGGGCCAATCGGTAGTAACTCGTGGTCGCTTTGCTGACCGCCAGCAAACTGCTGGTGCGAAGACCGAATCTGCTTCACTGTATGATATCGCGACATTCACTGATACTTCCGGCATGCAGGACGGGCGGACCTTTGATGCATCATCTGTAGAGCATGAAGAACTGGGAGCTGAACTTCGTGAGTTACTCAAAAGGTTTGCTGATTCAGGGGCGATATTGGCCGAAGCTGCCGCAATAATCGAATCTGCGTACTCAGATTTTGAGCGAAAGTTCTCTTCAACTTTGCTGTTGTGGGCCGAACAACCAAGTAAATTGTTAGAGTCCTCTTTGATTGAAGAGCAAGCGAGCTCATTTGGCCTGCTCTGTCGACTAGTCAGAGAGCATGCTAAGGAAGAGCGCTGCCGAAATGCGCTTCGTCAGTTGCTATGTGAAGTTGCGGTAATTGGTGAAAGGGATCTTGGAACTATGGCAATAGTTCCGCCATGGCACCCTCTACGGATGGCTGAATTCAAGGCAAAAGTCGCAAATACGCGAAATTTCTTTGCGAGAATGCTTTTTGAGAAAGATGCTCTCTCAACGGATCTAGAGGTGGTCTTTCAGGAACGAGCGAAGCTCTATGACGAATGGATATATCCCGAAGTAGTGTACCTGAAAGGTAAATCACTGGAAGCGGTGCAACATTTAAGTGCTTATAGCCTGTTGGTAGATCCAGAATCTAGAGTTCAAGAGGCTCTAGAAAACTCCGCTCGACATGCCGCTGAGAGTTTTATGTCTGCTGCTGATCAATACTTGGAGGTACACCCTCATGAAGCGGCAAACTTGTCTGCAGCGATTTTCGATTCTAACAGCGACAATCTTCCCCACAATATAGCCCGTCTGCTAGGTCAACGAGTCAATAATTCGCCCGAGTTACGTGCTGATCTAGTTATCACTCACAATAGACAGTCGCGATTACGTGAAATCTATCAGAATCAGAACCTTAGGTTATCAGCCGAAAACCTAACAGAAGCAACCAGAGGGTTCTTGTCACGACTGCGGGTCGATGTTCAACCTAGTCGTCAAACAACTGTAGATCAAGTTGCGGTAAATGACATGGACTTAGCCTTTCTCCATGAATCAATTTCACAGTATTCTGAGGTATCTTGGATAGCTGAGTATCGGGATGATCTAAATTACCAGGGAACAATTGACCCAGAGTGGCAATTAAAACCGCGGCAAAGGTTACCAGAAGCGAGTGACGGTTCCGTAGGGGTTTACCTGACTTTACCGTCTCCTAACTTCTGGCTATCGGAGTACTATAACTGCATCTATGAACTACAGAAAAACGCACTACTGCCCCGAGATGCACATGCGGCGCTAGTAAAGCAAGTTTCATATGATGATTATCGAGTGAAGGAGGCTATTGCGCGAGCTCACGAACTAGCGGAATGGGTGGTCAGTTATGATCAGGTTATTACGCGCTCTTTACTCGAGAGGTGTGGTGTTCAAGTAATCCGAGATGTATCACTTGCGGGATCATCGTCTCGTGTAATTGTATCTGCCTCAAAAATTGACGGCAGATTGAAGCAAAACCTTGAAAAAGATCTAGTGGCTATCTGCAACTTCGATCAGCCTCGATTAGCAGAAATAGCCAAAGAGATGCTTCAAGGTGTTGCCAATATTTCTGGGAAAAAGCTTTTGTCGGCGGCGCAGTATGCTAACGCTTCGTTAGAAATGTTTGGACTTGCATTGATGCAGCTTAAGGTGCAAACGATTCTAGCTTGCGAGCTTCAAGCAAACATAAATCCGACCTGGATATCGCTTGATGACGATAGGGCATGGTTCAACTTTGGAAAAGGTAAGGTTGCTGATGCTGTTGCTATAACTGCCGCAGAGAAAGACGGTGTTTACGAACTTTTAATTGCTGTTTGTGAAGCAAAGTGTGTGAAGAGAGTAAATGCTGTGGCTGAGACCCAAGACGGAATTTGCCAGGTTGAAGAAACCAGTGAAAAGCTCAAAGAGAAATTTATCGAGAAAACCGATGAAACCTCAAGAAAGGCTTGGCTTAAACGACTGGCTGAGTTTCTTACAAAAAGAGAGAGCCTGTCTGAGCAGATTCCAAGTTCAAAGCGAAGGGCAGAATTTCTGCAACTTCTAATTGATGATCAGGTAACTGTAAAGCTAACCGGCTTCGTAGTTACCGTTGTCTCTGATGATCATGAGACCGTTTCTGATCAGAAAGTCAATTCTGAAAATGAATACGTTCGCCCTCTTCTTCTTACAACTCCACAAGTTAAGGCGTATTTGGTAGGCACTGCGCGGGAGGAGAATTGCGGTAATTTGTCTTGGTATCTAAAAGATCAATCATCCAACGATGTTCCAGTAACGCCTATACCTTTTGATACTTCAGATACTTCAGATACTTCAGATACTTCAGATACTTCAGATACTTCAGATACTTCAGATACTTCAGATACTTCGGATACTTCGGATACTTCGGGTGCAGCGGGTACGACTGAAACTCCGTGTAGTGAGGATACCACAGCAACCACGGATACCACGGATGTCACCGAGAATGCAGAATCCACGGATACCCATGCTGAACAGGGAGCGCATGAAGAATCTGAATCTGAAACGGAGTTTTCGAACTTTATACCTCTCAACACCAGGCGAATTTTGGGAACAATGTTGGATAATGAGGCGTCGAGTATAAACGATACCGCTTCAGTCGAATGGGCTAAGCAAATGGTAATAGAAACTCAACGGGCACTGAGCCATTTTGGTATGCATTGTGAGCTTACGAGTACACCATATCGCTTGACCCCGAATGGCGTTTTGATCTCTTTCAAAGGGCATGCATCACTGACGGTTAACTCGATTGAGCGTAGGGTTCAAGAAATGCTAACAACATATGGTGTTGAAGTAGCGGACGTTCGGCCGGGTCGAGGTTCAATTTCCCTCTTTGTGACGAGAGAAAAGCGAGCAATGGTGCCTCTGGCTTCTACTTGGCGACAGGCGATTTGGCCTAGTCATGAGTCTCAAGGAGATTTTGGACACTTCATACTAGGCGCCCGAGAAGATGTTGACGAATTATTGTATCTAAACCTTACCGGTGAGTATGCTGGCTACGAAGAACATTCACCACACACCCTCATTGCGGGGGAAACCAACAGCGGTAAAGGAGTGCTGACACAGAGCCTACTTCTTCAACTAATCACCTTCAACTCGCCCAAGAATGCAGAACTTATCTTGGTTGACCCGAAACAAGGAGTGGATTTCGGTTGGATAAAGGGGACACCACACCTGAGGCGTCCGCTCATAACCGATGTTGAGGCAGCCGCCGAAGTTTTTACTGAGCTAGAGAATATCATGGATGAGCGTTACCGCTTACTGGAGCAAAGCGGTTCTCCGAACATTACGCACTACAACAAAAACCGGGAGACCGAGCAAAGACTGGGAAGGATATACTTAGTTCACGATGAACTAGGTGCCTGGATGGCACAATTTGATGAGTACAAAGAGGTGGTTCTCTCGTCGGTTGCAAATTTGGGTATGAAAGCACGTGCGGCAGGTATTCATCTCATTCTAATTACTCAGCGGGCAGACGCTGACGCTGTGCCACCGCGACTGCGGGATAATATGGGCAATCGCCTCTGTTTGAAGGTTCAGAATCAAATTGGTTCCAGGATGGTACTCGGTGTGTCAGGGGCTGAGCGAATGTTAGGGAAAGGACATATGGCATGTATGCTAGGAAATCAAAGTCCGCCGCCGGGCCAAGACTTCTTCGTAGTTCAAGTCCCTTTCGCGTCTACAGAAGAGATATTTGATCTTGCAAGCGCTGCCAAAACTTCTTGGGAATAGATTTGCTACCTAAGATTAGTTAGCATTGACTGTATAAATGAACAGCCTTTATGGGCATCTTTAAATATTTTGTATAATATTGGAATCTAAATGAAACCGAGGTTCACCGGTCACGATACATTCCCTTTGCGCTATGGATGGCTATTCAAAGCAGTTAACTTGGTAAACAACCATGAACTAATATCTGTATCTGATAATGATCAGGCTGCTCGCACAATCGAAGTTCTGGGTGTGGGTAAGAATATGGTTAACGCGATCCGCTACTGGGCTGAAGTTTCGAAGGTAGTCGAGACGCGTATTTCTAAACGAACTTCGGTACATGAGATAACTTCGATTGGTAGGTATATTTTCGATCCCGAGTCCGGACGCGATCCATATTTAGAAGATGTAGGCACACTGTGGTTAATTCATTTTCTTCTGTGTTTTGATGACGAGCAGCTGACTGCTTATCGCTATTTCTACAATTACTCAAACAGCATCTACTTCGAGAAGAGCAAGCTTGTTGATGATCTTCTCGATGACCTCGTCCGCCTGACGGGAAGCGCTTCTGTGAACAAAGCGACGATTAAGAAGGATGTTGACTGTTTCCTCGCCACCTATGCAGAGAAGTATCGTGCTGGAGCGAAGAAGAAAGCAGTAGACGAAGATCATTTTGCTTCACCTCTTACCGAACTTGGGCTAGTCAAAGATCTGGGGCGAGGGTTCTTTCAATGTGATCTCGACGAGAGGCCGTCTCTGCCACTAAACATCTTTACCTATGCGTTGGTTGAGTTCTTCAAGTTAGCTAATGCTGAATCGCAGGCGAGGCAGATTAGCTTTGAAGATGTTCTCTCGAAGCCGTTATCTCCCGGTCGTATCTTCAAGCTGTCTGAGGCTGAGCTCGGCCGCTTTATAGATGAAGCTGTCGCCGAATCGAATGGAAGTATTGTTTGGGTGGACTCTCTAGGTCTAAAGCAGGTCTCTATAGACAGCACGCTTCTAGATAATCCAAAAGACTTGCTGGATGACTACTACGGAGTGCTTAAGTCATGAAGCAACTGGTGGATATTAGTAATCAGTTCAAGTCGTCTGCGCGAGTCACAGAGTCAAATTTTCAGCCCCGGACATTCCTTGATAACTTTATTGCCCATGGCACCGTGCTACAGACCATCGACAACCTCTGTGCAGAACTATCGGGGACGCAGCAGCGCACGTTTACAGTGACGGGGCCATATGGATCAGGTAAGTCTACGTTAGCGCTGTATCTAAGTTGCTTGCTATCGACGGATTCAAAAACTCGCTCCCGGGCGCTTGAGTTGATGGGGCTTGGCTCTAGCTCTCATCGTCAGTTCGAGGAAAGCTTCAAGTGCGCTAGCGGTTGGTCAGTTGTTAAGCACTTGTGCGCGCTCACTTCACCTGTCCATGGACTAACTTCTTCGATTCTAAAAACCATTGGGCTAGAAACAGACGGTGTTGAAGCGCTTTCTGAGGAAGAGTGTCTAGCAGCTATCAGTAATGGATTAAAACAAGCGACCGCTCAGTACGACGGCGTACTGATAATTGTTGATGAGCTTGGTAAGGCGCTCGATTATCTATCGAGTGTTGGCGGTGACCTTCACTTCTTTCAATCTTTCGCTGACTTGGTTCAAGAGTTTGAAAATGTTGTCGTATTAGGCTTTTTACACCAGTCTTTTGCCGCCTATGCGAAGGGGCGAGACACTCGCACTCAAAATGAATGGGGAAAAGTTCAGGGGCGCTATAAGGATTTTGGTTTCAACCCTAGTCTTGAGGAGTCGCTATATCTTGTCTCTAAGTCCTTCGAAGTAGAACCCTCGCTACATAAGACGCTTAGCGACAGGGCGGACAATACACTTGAGGTGGTCACGCAACACTTTCCTGTTGGGCAGCGCTCTGTTCTTGAGAATGTGTTACCTCTCGACCCCGTAGTAGGTTTGCTGCTTGGTCCTATTTCGAAACGAAGCTTTTCCCAAAACGAACGTAGTCTGTTTAGCTTCATTGCTACTCACGAAAATTATGGCTTCAGAGACTATGTTAAGCGGCAGTCCCTTGGCACTACTGCGTTCGAGAGTTTGTACCGGATAGACAGCCTTTGGGACTATCTCTATCACAACCTCGGACACATCATCTCAGCATCGGGTGACAGCAAAACGTGGCTAGAGGCATGTGATGCAGTAGAGCGAGCGGTTACCCTAGGTGAAAATATTCATGGATTCATCACTAAGCTAGTGGCTCTCTTATCGATGGTCGGTCGAGGAAGTAAGCTTTTTGCGTCTCGGCAATTTCTTATCGATTACATCCTATCCCTGCCTGAATTCGATTTCTCCGAGGAGGATGTGGGCGAGGCGTTGTCATTCCTTGAAGCTAGATCAATCATCATTTATCGCCATAACTTGAACAGCTACCAGATTTTCAGGGCGAGTGATTTAGATATCAATCGTCTAATCCTAGACTGGATCGAGCGAGTCAAAGGTGGTGTAGATTGGGTTGGCCATTGCGATATTGGCAAGTTAATTTTAGCCAACGCTCATTACCATAAAACAGGAGTCATGCGCTGGGTCGAGACCCAAGTAGTTAGTTCTGCTGAGCAGGTTAAATTGCCGAGCGGCATATCTGGACAGGCATTTGCTAATTTTATCTTGCCGATCAATGCAGACCTGCATGGCGAACTCTGTAAGAGATACGGGGATTCAGATTTTATTGTTATCGGTAATCCCGAGAGAGTTGAGGAACTTGAGCAAGCCACCGTTGAGCTGATCGCATTAGAAAAAATCGCTAAGGAAGAGTCAGAAAAGTTAAGTCGCGATCCCATCGCTAAGACCGAGATTGAGAATAGAGATAAGTTCGCTCGCCTGCGTATTGAAAAGATTCTGACTCAGATCTTTGAAACCACTAAGTGGCGATACAAAGGTAAGGAGCTTGATGGCAATTCATTGACCGCTAAAGTAAGCCAAGTGGCGGGCGTAATTTACCGGATGTGCCCTGCGGTGCATAACGAGCTTGTTAATAGAATGAAATTGTCAGGGAGTGCAAACTCTGCACTGAACAAGCTAATGCTCGCCATGCTTGATGATGACGGTGAGCAACATCTCGCCTTACCAACAGATACCTTTCCTCCTGAAAAAGGGATATATCTGAGCTGTTTGAAAGCAAAGGGTTGGCATACGCCAGAGATGCAGTTCACTTTCGCGGGCAACTGGATAGACTGTAAAAAGCCAGATGACTTGCCACTGGATCAGCAAGACACGTACAAGCTTTGGAAAGCTGGCTATGACTTTATCAGGTCACGCGGAGAGCTTTTAGTTATCAAAGATCTATACGAATACTGGATGAAACCACCATTCGGTATGACGCTCGGTCTTTGCAAGCTGTATACGATGGCTTTGCTGAAGTCGCTCGAATCGAATCTTGCGTTTTACGACTTCGATTCAACCAAGGATTGGATCTATATCCCTGAATTAGACGAGGAGCTGGTAACTAAGTTTATCCGCTATCCGGCTGAGGCGGGTGTGAGGTACTACGAGCTCGCAGATACGGACATGCAACTGGTTCATCAGATTGCGGATGCATCAGATTCAATGGATAAGGAGTCGATTCTTGCTACGGCGCGCTCATTAGTAAGACAGATGCACGCTTTACCTTCTTGGGTTAAGCGAACGTCGGGTAAGAATCTATTTGAGGTTGGCGGAGACGAGCATTTAGATAGTCTGACCAAGCGATTCCGGGACAAGGTTCTGTCTGCTAAAGATCCATACAAACTCATCCTAGAGGATATCCCAGCTGTTTTTAGCGATGCCTCAAATCTGACCGATGGATTACGTGAGACCATGAAAGGCCTCATGGAAATTGATAGCGTGTTATCGAATCAGTTTAAAGTGACGGTAATAAGCCTCTTAGACGATGAGCCAGGTGATAGTCTATCTGCAAGGTGCGTAGCAGTTGCTAATTCAGCGAGTCGTCCTGAAATTGAAAATTTTGCTAAACGACTAAAGCATTGGAGTGAAAATCCAACGCAGGCACGGCTCGAAGAACTTATCTCCCTCGTTGTTGGAGTTCGAAAAGAGAGCTGGACCGACGAGCGGATCAGTGAAGGTTACGACAAAGTTCGCGAGCTATGCATACAGTTCAAACGTTACGAGACCTTCACTCGCTCGTTAAAGCGCGGTAGTTCTAGTACTCGTTCGGTAGCCCTAATCTTCGAAAATGCTCAGGGTGAGACTCTCGAATTAGAGCAGTTTATTACAGACAGTAAAGCAGAAAATCCTCAAGTTTCGGAGGTTCGTTCTGTAATAGAATCGCAGTTGGATAGTTGTTCGGATGCAGATCGAGTTCGCGTATTAGTTGAACTGCTTGCTAAAGAGATGAAACCCGTCGGTAGTGAGGCTTCGTGATGGAAAAAGTGAAACACGTATTGGGCTTATCGGGCGGTAAGGACAGTAGTGCTCTTGCTCTGTATGTCAAAGAGACTCGCCCAGATCTCGATATTGAGTATTTCTTTACCGACACCGGTTATGAGTTGCCGGAGACGAATGCGTTTATCGATCAGCTAGAGGCAAAGCTCGGACATATTCACCGTCTCAATGATAAGTCGCTGAACGGTATAGAGGGTCGTGGAGAGTTGGAATTCAGCTCGCTTCTGAAAAAGAATGGTAACTATCTACCTTCTCAACGAGACCGTTGGTGTACGGTTGAGCTGAAGCTCAAGCCTTTTGAAAAATGGGTCGATGGATTCATCGCTGACGGCTTTAAGATTATGAACTACGTAGGTATCCGAGCCGACGAGCCCCATCGTTCTGGGTTCATGACGATTGAAAAGCCGATCGAGACGGTCATGCCGTTCCGCGAGGACGGTATTGTGAAATCTGATATCGTTAATATTCTTCGA